>MWVV01000514.1_pt1 | contig 14104 bp, 12 predicted proteins | sample 1047281 | NCBI WGS metagenome assembly MWVV01 (sample SAMN06349986, study PRJNA376086) | soil metagenome | isolation source: PT-2 sample Antarctic (ecotone) soil | place: Antarctica | collected 2015-01-13 | reverse complement strand
GTTTTGGAAGAGATGCACGGCAAAATTTTTACCAATATCGAAACTTTCGGAACAAGCGACGACGCCAAATGGCAAGCGCGTTATATTGATTTTTCGGGCGATACGACGCGCTTTACGGTTTTCAAAGACAAACACAGTTGGGGCGAATTTGAAACGCATTTAATCGGCGAATTCAATGTGCGAAATTGTTTGGCGGTGATTATCGCGGCGGACACCTGGGGCATTTCCAAAAAAAAGGTTCAAGAAGCCTTGCACACATTCAAAAGCGTGAAAAGGCGCGTCGAAATTCGCGGCGTCGAAAAAGGCGTAACTGTAATTGACGATTTCGCCCATCATCCGACAGCAGTTGAAGAAACCTTAAAAGCATTGAAACAAAAGTACAAAGACAAACGTCTCGTCGCCGTTTTTGAGCCGCGTTCGTGGTCTTCGCGGCTTGCCGTTTTTCAAGAACCTTACACAAAAGCCTTTGCTTATGCTGATTATGTTATCATTGCCGGAGTTTACAACACATCTAAAGCGAGTGAACTCGGCAAAGTTCTGGACACGCAGGAACTTGTCAAAGACATCGCTTTACAAGGAAAGCCTTCGTTCAGTTTTCCCGATGCCGACACGATTGTCGAACATCTCGCGCCCGAATTAAAAGAAGGCGATGTCGTAGCGATTATGTCAAACGGCGGTTTCGGCGGCATTCACGATAAAATTTTAGACACCTTAAAAAGTAAGCAGTAAGCCATGAGCGGTTTTTGAGTAATAAAGAATAAAGTTTTTTCTGCTTACTTCTTACCGCTTACATCAAAGTTTGTCTTGCCTAAATTCTAAAAAATGTGCATACTTACTGCAAGTTTTTGCTCTCAAGCTATCTCTGGTAGATGCGCCCGTTCAAGATAAGATAAGCGACGGCTTTGATTCGGATAAAGAGAGTTTGGTTAAGTTTAGAAGCAGGTTCGTTTTAAGTTATCGAAAAAGTTGGGCGCGTCGCAGTAAGGTAGACAAAACATTTAAGAGATGTTCCTTCCTGAAAGTTTTAATAGCCCGCCTTTGCTTCATTTAAAGTAAAAAGAGAATAAAAATGAGTACAAAACTATATGTTGGTAACTTGTCCTTTGGCGTGACAAGCGAGGATTTACAAGAGCATTTCGCTCAAGCGGGAACGGTCGAATCGGCTAAAATTGTCGAAGATCGCGACACAGGTCGCTCGCGCGGTTTCGGCTTTGTCGAAATGTCTTCGGCGGAAGAAGCTCAAGCGGCGATTGAACAATTTAACAATCAGGATTTTGACGGTCGTAATCTAGTCGTCAACGAAGCTCGCCCGCGTGAAGAAGGCGGAGGCGGTGGTCGCGGCGGAAGTCGCGGCGGCGGTGGTGGTGGTCGCGGTGGTTACGGCGGCGGCGGTCGTGGCGGAAGCGGCGGAGGCGGTGGAAATCGCGGCGGCGGCGGAAACTATTCGCGCTGGTAATCTAAAATAAAGTAAAAGGCACAAGAGATGAGATTTATTTTCGCATCTCTTGTGCCTTTTACTTTGCCCCTTACTCAATTCGTTCTTCCATTAAAATTTGCCAGGGCGACGACAGTCTCATCAATCGTGGATTGGCGTAATCGCACGTCATTCACGCCATTAACCATAATCGAAAAAACAAATCTTTCGCCCGAAGCGGTTGTCACATAACCGGAAAGCGCGGAAACCTGATCAATCGTTCCCGTTTTCCCGCGCACATTTCCGGCAGCCGTAGTTCCCTTAAAACGATTTTGCAAAGTTCCGTCAACTCCTCCGATGGTTAAAGATTCACGCCAGGTGTTTGCGTAACGGCTTCGCCACATATACGAATAAAGCTGAACGGCGGACGCAGGCGTTACCAAATTGTGCCGCGAAAGCCCTGAACCATCCCATTGAATAACGCTGTCGGGCGCAATTCCGATTTCCTTTAAAAAGTTTTGCACAACGAACACACCGCGCTCGGCACTGGTTGATTTCGGATTGGCAAATGGATTTTGTCCCGTTGAATTTGCCGCAATGCCCGGAATTGTTTTGCCTTGCTCGCCGAGTGTCCACAAAATCGTCTCCGTGTAAAGATTTTGGCTCGGTTTCATTGTTTTGGCGGCAATGACGCTGAAAGGCAGCGATTCGAGTTTTGCGATTTCAACTGTCGGAACGGTTGAAGCTATTGCCGAAACCATCCTTTCTTTTGCTCCGATTACCCGGTTTTGTCCCGTAATTACAACACCTTTCTGTATTAAAAGTCCGCGCAACATTTCAAGGAAAAGGTCAGCCGGATGCGAAACCGTAATCGTTCCGTCAAAACCTTTGTCATTCGGCGGCATTGTGCCGGAAACTTCCAGAACATTGAGGTCAAGTTTTTTGGTAATTTTAATATCGCTTTTTACGCTCGCATTGCTTGTTACACATTGATTCGACGTTTTATAAACGGCGTTCGGCGGCTGAATCTGCACCGCGCACGGCATATTGATCGCGCTTGGTTTAACGCTTAATTTGACTGTATTGTTGTTAATGCTAAGAGCGGAAATTTCCGCGCCGGAATTCCATTGTAAATCGTCCCATTCCCAACTGTATGGAATCGGATTGCCCGAAAAATAACTTTCGTCGCCGACCAGATTTCCTTCGATGCGTTTCACGCCCGCCTGCGCGATTTTTGCTGCCAGCGCGTCTAACCCTTTGTAAAAATCACCATCGTTAAACGAGCCGGAAAGTGAAATGTCGCCACGCCCGAAAACGGTTAAATCGCCGCGAATCGTGCCGTTTGCATCGGGCAGTGCGGGCGCGAAAACGCTGGTAACAAAACGAAAATCAGGCGAAAGTTTTTCAAGCGCCGCCGCGACCGTGTAGCTTTTCATATTCGAGGCAGGCATAAAATATTTTTCGGCATTCGTTTCAAAAACGTTTCTGCTCGTGTCGAGCGAGACGATTTTTACGCCGATTTGCCCGCGCCTCAGTTCGGAACGCGCTAAAATTGAGTTAATGCGCGATTGAAGCTCCGAGATTGTTTGAATCGGAGTTGGCGTCGGAGTAGCGGTTGGCGTCGAAACCGGAGTTGGCGAAACGGTCGGGGACGGCGTTTGTTTTGGTGTCGCCGTTGCTTCCGGAGTGGATTTTGGCGTTGGCGTCGGAGTCGGCTTTTCAACTGTTCTTTGACGCCTAGTTTCCTGTGCGGCGGTTGAAATACCAAAATTGAAATTGAAACAAACAAGCGCGAAAGTTAAAAATCCGACGACTTTTATTTGGTTTATTTTTCTTTTCATCAATTTAATTTTACGGAAATTTGTAACTTTAAAGTATAAGATTTTCTCGTTTCAAAGAGATTTTAACGCAAAGAAGTAAAGGCGCAAAGATTTTTGAAAAGAAATGGAACACGAGTTTCACAGATTTATGCAGATTATCACGAATTACTTTTAAAGAATTAATTTATTTTTTAGAAAATCTGTGTCAATCTGTTCCTTTCCGTAAAAATCCGTGTTCTCTTTTTTATGTAAAATTTGCACTTTCTATATTCAAAAAAAGGCTGTCGGAAAATATTTTCCGACAGCCTTAATAACCTTTCGAGGAGAGTAATGAACTAACAGATTATTTCATGCCGACTAAAATGTCAATATCGCTCTGCGGAACTTGTAAATCGAGCATTACTTCGCTGCCGTTGTTTATAATGCGAGCATTTTCGATCATTCGCGCAAAAACTTTTTTATCTGCTCCTTTCTCGCCGCCGAGAAACGCTTTGCCGACCATCTGCAAACCATCGAGAGTTTCTTTTAAGGCTTGCGCTTGCTCGGGTTTTATGGTTTTTGCGATTAATGAAACAATTGCATTTCCTTCGCTGACATCCAATATACCCGAAATCTGTCGAATCGAATCAATGTTTTTTCCGAGTTCGTCGTTGCCCAGATCAATTAAGCTGGACATTCCGCCGGGCATTCTCAGACCAAAACTCATTAAAGCGTTCGGTTTTCGGTTGACGAGACCTAGAACTTCCGCGTCAACACGCATTTTGGGTTGAAAAGTTTTGCGCACACGCGCCAGCGAGCCGATTGTTAAAGTGCTGTTATCGTATGTAGATACGGCAAGTTCACTAGTTAGATTCGCAAACATTCGGTCAATCGCTCTTTCAAACACCGATCTTTTAGCTTGAGATTTGTTATTTTGAGGTACGGTCTTAAAAACTATCTCTTGGGGCTTAAAGATGTAAACGATTTTATCGCCGATTCTTTCTTCGCGGTATTTGCCTTTTGAAGCTATTTTGGCAATCGATAATAAAGCACTGGCATTGAAAGTTCCGCGAGCCAGCAAAACAGGCTCAAAATCTATTTCCATCGCCGACGTTTTTTTGCTTGAAACGCCAACCGCAAATTGCTCAAATTGTCTCAAATCAATTCCCGTCCGGTTTTTTATTTCATCAATTTTAGCGACAATACCGTTGAGCATTGGTTGGTTGGCGGATAAAATTTGCGGAAGCGCTTCATTGAAAAGTCGCTGCGTATTAATAGTTATCACGCCGTCCGAAGCCGGTAACGAGGCGGCAAGCTGTTGCATCTGACGCTCTGTTTTCTTCGTTTTTACATCGGCAAATGCTATACCGACAAGATTTAAGCTAAACGCGCAAGCGACCAGCAGGGCAAAAATTTTCTTTTTCATTAGCGGAACCTCTTTTAAGATTTATCTCAAGCAAACTGCTTTCGTGTTTAAAGATGATTTATAATCGGTAAACGGTTGGCTTTGATTATAAAGATTTCAATCGAAAGCTGCAAAGAATTTCAACAGTTTTTATGTATTCGATAAATTTTCCCGATCCGCGCCGCCACGAATTTACCGAATGGGTTTTGTTTGGCGATTATTATTATAACGCCCGCGATATTATCGGCTTCGGCGGCGGGCTTTCAGTTAGGAACTTGCGAAAGGCTTATCGTGCGGGCATTTTCCCTTGGTATATCGAAGGTTTGCCGCTTCCTTGGTTTTGTCCCGAACGACGCGCTATCCTTGAATTTGAAGATCTTCACGTTCCGCGCACTTTGCGAAAGGAATGGAAAAAGACAAATTTTACCTTTACGATTGATAAAGATTTCCGGCAAGTTATCGAAGAATGCGCGAAGGCAAAGCGAAACGGCGAAAGCGGAACGTGGATAACAAAAGATTTTATCTATTCTTATTGCGAATTTCACGCCACCGGTGATGCGCACAGCATTGAAATCTGGGAAAATAAAAATCTAGTCGGCGGACTTTATGGCGTTGACGCAGGCGGAGTTTTTTGCGGTGAAAGTATGTTTCATCTCGCGCCGAACGCATCGAAACTCGCATTACTTTTTTTGATTGAACATCTGAAATCTCGCGGTTCAGCGTGGCTCGACATTCAAGTAATGACACCGCATTTTGAGATTTTGGGCGCGAAAGAGATTTCAAGAAACGAATTTTTGAGTAAACTCGAAAAAACGCAAAAACACGCAATAAATTTATTTTGATTTTGCCACAGAGAACATAGAGAGTAATTACATGGTAAGTGCTGAATGGGGAATGGTAAATGAAAATCCGTTCGTTGTTCACCAATTATCAATTATCATTTACCATTAAATACTCTGTGTTTTTCGTGTATGTCGAGGCTAAGAATATGGAAAAAAACTTTCTAATCTACGGCGCGAGCGGCTACACAGGCGAGTTAATAGCGCGTGAAGCTGCAAAGCGCGGTTTGAAACCAATTCTTTCAGGTAGAAGCCAGGCGAAGGTCGAGCCTTTGGCAAAAGAATTAGATTTAACTTTTCGCACGTTTTCGCTCGAAGACAGGAAATCGCTCGAATACACGCTCAAAGAAGTCGAGTTTGTGCTGCATTGCGCCGGACCTTTTTCTTTAACTTCAAAACCGATGGTCGAAGCGTGTTTGCGATCCGGAAAACATTACCTCGATATTACTGGCGAAATTGCCGTTTTTGAAGCGATGGCACGGCGCGATGAAAAAGCAAAACAAGCAAATATAATGATAATGCCGGGCGTCGGGTTTGATGTTGTTCCATCTGATTGTTTGGCTTTGCATCTGAAAAATCGTTTGCCGTCGGCAACGCATTTAACTTTAGCTTTTTACGGTTTGGGAAAAATATCGCACGGAACGCAGGCAACAATGACGATGAATGTCGGAAAGGGAGGCGCGATTCGTCAAAACGGCGAGATTGTAAAAGTTCCCGCCGCTTGGAAAACGCGCGAGATTGATTTTGGCGAATTTACGAAAACCGGTGTCACAATTCCTTGGGGCGATGTCGCAACCGCTTTCTATTCAACCGGAATTCTGAATATCGAAGTTTATACCATTCTGCCTGAAACAAATCTGCGAATGCTCAAACTTAGCCGTTATGTAGGTTGGCTTCTGGCAACAAAACCCGTGCAAAACTACCTGCAAAAACAAATTCCAGAAGGCGGACCAAACGAGAAGGAACGCGCCAAAGGCAAAACTTTTTTGTGGGGCGAGGCAAAAGACGAGAAAAGAAATCGAGTTGAAGCGCGTTTGCAATGTCCCGAAGGTTACACGCTGACTGCTTTAACCGCGGTAAACATTGCGGAAAAAGTCCTAAACGGAAATTACAAAACGGGTTTTCAAACGCCCGCGAAGGCTTATGGCGCGAATTTGATTTTGGAAATCGAAGGAGTTTCTCTTAGTGATTAATTATGAACGGTGAATGATTAGTTGGATGACACAAACTAATCATTCACCGTTCACAACTCTCCACTCACCGTTGACAACTAACCACTAAATTAAGCAACGCATCACTAAATTAAATCCGCAAAATTGTCTTCCATTCGTTTGAAAACGAAAACGGAAAAAAATGCCAGAACAATTGTCACAGCAAATGAAACGCCGATTGCCAACCAATCAAATTTTCCGCCGAAAAGCGAAGCGCGAAAGCCTTCCAGAATTCCTGTCAAAGGATTAAAAGCGAATATAATACGCCATTTTTCCGACAAAATATCAAGCGGATAAAAGATGGGCGAAACGAACATCCAAATTTGCAAAGCGAACGGAAGCCCGAATTTCACATCCCGGAAACGCACATTCACCGCTGAGAAAAGCGTACCGAAACTTAACGTGAGCAAGATTGCCAGAATGACAAAAAACGGCGCGAAAACGATTTGCCAAGTTAAACCGACGCCGTAATAAAACATGAAAACAACAAGAATCACAAAACCCAAAGCCAAATCTACCAAACCAGCAAGCGTAGCGGAAATCGGCATAATCAGGCGCGGAAAATAAACTTTTGTAACCAAGTTAGTATTGCCCGTAAGACTGCCGCTGGCTGTATTTATCGAGTTATTGACGAATAACCAAACGAGCAAACCGCTTAAGGCAAAAAGCGGATACGGAACTTGCAAAGAATCAAACCGCGCAAACTGCGTGAAAATAATGGTAAATATCGCAGTCGTTAAAACCGGCTGCAAAATCGCCCACAAAACGCCGATAGCCGTTTGTTTGTAGCGCACTTTTACGTCGCGCCACGTGAGAAAATAAAGCAACTCGCGGTAAAGCCAAATTTCTTTAAAATCAAGATTTACCAGCGAATCGCTCGGTTTGATTTTGGTAACTTGCGTTTCCTGCATTGAATGATTTTTATTCCGATTTCTTGATTTTCAAATCTCCAATTTTCCGTAACTTTTAACGGCTTCACATTTTTTACGTTGCCTGTTCCATTGAAAAAGCGTCTGCGGAATCGAAAGACGAAACGCGGTTTTTCCGATTTGCGAAACGGATTTTGCGCCGCTTAAGTTTTCCAAAAACAATTTCGCGGCTTCGCGGCTTCGCCCGCTGCGAATGTAATTTAAAACCGCGTCGAATTTCAGTTCGGTTTGAATTTTATCGAGTTCTCCGCGGCTGATATTTAATCGGTCGGCGACTCGGTTTTGGGCGGAAATCCATTCTTCGAGCATCAATGGCGCGTCGCCGCTTACGTTCCGACCGTGCTGTCGCCAAGCGCATAAAACGCTTTCGTCAAAAGTAAATTCGCCGTCGGCGCAAAGTTTTAGATAAAGCTCGTAATCTTCAAGAAGCGAATTTTCATTCCAGCTGTGTTTCTCGAGCGCTGAACGACGATAGACAACGCTCGAACTTGAAAAGATTATGCCACGAAGCAGAAGCGGAAGCATATCGCCGTCAGAAAATGAAGTCCAATTTGATGTGCAATCAATTATTTGGTTGTTTTCGTCAATCAAAAAAGCGTGTCCGAAACCAAGAACCGCCTTTTGACGTTTTTCCAAAACTTTAACTCTTTCTTCTAAAAGCGTCGGTAGCCAGACATCATCGGAGCCGAGATACGCGAAAAATTCACCGTTGCTTTTTGCAAAACCTTCATTCAAAGTCGCGCAAAGACCGCGATTTTCGCGCGTGATTAGTTCGGACGGAAACGGACAATCATTCAAAACCTTTTCAATTATAAGCGGCGAGCCGTCTTGTGAGCCATCGTCAATGACAAGAAGTTTTTTCGGCGTTAAAGTTTGTTTGATGATTGATTTTAAGCATTTTGCGACAAACGGCGCGTGGTTATACGACGGAACCAAAACGAAAACTTCCGGTTGGTTGTGGTTTTTAGCTACGTTCATTGCTCAAAATACAAAAGAAAATAAAAGCATATTTGTTCGTAAATGTCATTTGATTGATTTATATTGTTTTGATGAAGGTTTTGCATCTTTTAGACACGGTTAATCGCGGCGGCGCGGAAATGATTGCTTTAGACGTTTGCCGCAATGCTCGAGACTACGGAATTGACTTAACTTTCGTAACCACTCAGGGCGGCGCGATGGAAGAGGATTTTCGCGCTTCGGGAGCGGAATTTTTTCGGTTGCAGAGAAATCTTCCGCTCGATTTCAAGGTCGTTTTACAGCTCAGACAAATTATAAAACAAAAGCGTATCGAAATTGTGCAAGCCTATCAAGCCGTTGACGGGCTTCATTTGTATTTTGCGACAGTCGGATTGAAAAACGTAAAAAGAGTTTTGAGTTTTCAAGGCTTTATCGCCGATAAAAAAAATCGCCGCGCTTCTCGTTTTTTAATTCCTCAGATGGACGCCAACATCGTTGTAAGTCGCGGTTTGCAAAAATGGCTGGAAAAAGAAGATAAACTCGATACAAGTAAAAATTTTCATTTGATTTACAACGGCGCCGATGCGAAACGACTTCAGCCGAGCGGAAAATCTTTGCGAAAAGAATTGAATTTGGACAAAGACACTTCGCTTTTAGGAATGGTCGGCAACTTTTACCGTGACCCGCGTAAAGATCAGTTCACGCTGTGTAAATCTTTGCCGCGCGTATTTTCGGAAATAGAAAATGCGCATTGCCTTTTCGCGGGAAAAACCGAAGCGGGAGCGGAGCAAAAATTACAAGACTGCATAAATTTTTGTAGTGAAAACGGCATTGCCGAAAGAGTCCATTTTCTCGGTGCAAGAAGCGATGTTCCCGACATTTTGAATGCGCTTGACTTGTTTGTATTTTCATCTTTGCACGAAGGTTTGCCCGTCGCCGTTACCGAAGCGATGCTCGCCGGCGTGCCGATGATTTTGTCCGATATCGAACCGCTTTTGGAAGTTTCCGAAAACGGTGAATACGCCGAAATTTTCCCTGTACAAAACGAGGAAGTTTTGGGCGAGAAAATTATAAAATTGCTGAAAGATAAAAACCGGCGCGAAGATTTGTCAAAACGTGCGCTTGAATACGCCCAAGAGAATTTCAGCATCAAAGCGCATATCGAAAATTTAAAAACGCTTTACGCGAATTTAATTTAATCAATCAGGGTAAAATTTCAAACTTATTCGTTTTCTTTTACAGGTTTGTGCGGTTTAATAACGCGCTTTTTGACGGGTGAAGAAAGCACAATCGAGGTCGTCGTAATGCCGTAAGGCGTTAGGCGGTCAATGATATTTTGCAGATGTTCGACCGAAGCGACCGCAACTTTTATAATGAATGAATCGCCCCCCGTTCCGCGATGACATTCTAAAACTTCATTTGTCTGCTCGGCAACCTCAATAATGTGGCTGTAATCAACGCCTGAAATGCTCATTCTGATAAAAGCCGTTATCGGCAATCCGACTTTTGCAGTGTCAATTTCAGCACGATAACCTAAAATAATTTTTGCGTCTTCGAGTTTGCGCACGCGCTCGATAACTGCGGGCGTAGTTAAATTAATTCTCCGTCCAAGCTCGGCAAAGCTAAGACGAGCGTTTTCCTGCAGCTGTTTTAGAATTTTCCGGTCAATTTCATCAATCATATTAAAAGTTAAAGTTAAATGAGCTTAATTGTTAATAATTTAAAGTAATTATAATACAAAAACTAATCTTCACTATTCAATCAACTTATAAAAACTATTATAATGGTTTATACAAAAAATTTATTTTGAAAGGAGAAAATCAATGTCGCAACAACCAGCAATTGCCAAAACCGAGCCTGCGTTTACCTCAAATTCAAATACTGAAATGCCTGAGTTTAAGGATATGAAGTTTGAAAAAATTAATCAGCTCGCGCTCGACCATCCCGGCGCGAGCGATGCGGAATATCGAACGCGCCGCGATTATATCGCCAGCCTTTCCAAGCGTTTCCGCGAAGACCCGGAGCTTAAAATTGTTGACGTTGAATATACGCCAGAAGAACAACGCATTTGGCAAATCGTCGCCACTAATTTGGAAGAAGTTCAGCAGCGTCGCGCTTCAAAAATTTATCTCGAAGCGAAAAAGAAACTCGGCATCAGCAACGAACGCATTCCGCAATTGTCGGAAATGAGCAAGCGTCTCGGCGAGCTTTCCGGTTTTCGTCTCGCGCCGATTGAAGGACTTGTCGAGACACGCGCGTTTTTAAGCTGGCTAGCGTATCGTACGATGCTCTGCACGCAGTATATCCGTCACTCATCGCGCCCCGAATACACGCCTGAACCGGATATTGTTCACGAAGCAATCGGGCATATTCCGATGTTTACGAACCCGGATTTCGCCGACTTTTCCAGCTTCATCGGCGAAGGCGCAAAAATCGCTACCGACGAACAATTAGAAGAATTAGGAAGACTTTACTGGTTCACGGTTGAATTCGGTTTGGTCAAAGAGGACGGGGAATTAAAGGCTTTCGGCGCAGGTTTGCTGTCATCTTTCGGCGAACTCGAAAATGCTTTTACCGATAAGGTCGAGCGTCGCCCTTTTAATTTAGAGCAGGTGATAAACACGCCTTATGATTATTCAGATATGCAGCCGATTTTATACGTCATTCCGTCGTATGCTTATTTGAAGGAAACGACGCGCAAATATATCGAAAGTTTCGGCAAAAAGTAGTATTTTATAAAACATAGATTAAAGTGTTAATAAATAATTTTCGAGGCAATTATGACAGAACAAAATCCTTTAGGCTTAAAAAAAATACATCACGTCGAATTTTACGTCGGCAATGCAAAGCAAGCCGAGTTTTTTTATCGCAAAGCGTTTGGTTTTTCGCGTGCTGCATATTCAGGATTGGAGACGGGCAACCGCGAAACGACTTCGTATGTGATGCGGCAGAACCGCGTTAACTTCGTTTTGACGACGCCACTTTCGCCCGAACATCCGGCAGCCGAACATATCAAACAGCACGGCGACGGTGTGCGAGACATCGCTTTTCAGGTTGATGACGCCGACCACGCTTTTAACGAAGCAGTTAGACGCGGCGCGAAAGCGTTTATCGAACCGCACGATTGGAAGGACGAAAACGGCAGTGTTCGCAAAGCCGCGATTCACACTTACGGCGACACGATTCATTCATTTATTTCCTACAACAACAATAACGGACACAATTATAATGGGACGTTTTTGCCCGGATTTGTCCCGCAAGCGGTTGAAGGCGAAAATGTCGGAATTGTTCTTGTCGACCACATTGTTGGCAACGTCGAACTCGGAAAAATGGAGCCGTGGTGTAATTATTACCGCGATGTGATGGGATTTGAGCGTTATATTACGTTTGACGATAAAGACATTTCGACCGAATATTCCGCGCTGATGTCAATTGTGATGTCGGACGGCGGACACAACATCAAATTTCCGATTAACGAACCTGCCGAAAGCAAAAAAGGAAAAAGCCAGATACAGGAATACATTGATTTTTACCGCTCGGCGGGCGCACAGCATCTCGCGCTTCTTTGTAAAGACATTCGTCAAACGGTCAAACAATTACAGGAAAACGGCGTGGAATTCCTTCGTGTTCCCGATTCTTATTACGCGGAAATTCCAAACCGAGTCGGCGAGATTGACGAAGACATCGAAGATTTGAAGCGTCTCGGAATTCTTGTTGACCGCGACGAAGAAGGTTATCTGTTGCAGATTTTCACGAAACCCGTGGAAGACAGACCAACGGTTTTTTATGAAATTTTGCAAAGGAAAGGCTGTAAAGGTTTCGGCAAAGGAAATTTCAAAGCGTTGTTTGTTTCGATTGAAGAAGAACAACGACGTAGAGGAAATCTTTAATTAACAGGGATAAAGGGGATAAAAAGGATTTTCAAATTATTTGTATTTATCCATTTCATCCCCTTCATCCCTATAAATTTCTTATGACACCAGCCACAGAACAGTTCAAATATCAAAGCGGTTTCGGCAACGAATTCGCTACCGAAGCTGTTAAAGGTGCGTTGCCGATTGGACAAAATTCGCCGCAAAAAGCTCCTTTGGGTTTGTATGCCGAACAGTTTTCGGGAACGGCTTTTACTGTTCCGCGAGTTCACAACAAACGCACTTGGACGTATCGCATTCGTCCTTCGGTTTTGCATAAACCGTTTCGCCAGATTGATAACCATGGCTGGCATAGCAAATTTGACGAATTGCCCGTCACGCCAAATCAATTGCGCTGGAATCCGCTTCCGTTGCCCGAAGCGGAAACTGATTTTGTTGACGGAATTACGACAATGGCTGGAAACGGCGATTTGTTCGCGCAAGCCGGAATTGCCGTTCACATTTTTGCCTGTAACAAAAATATGTCCGAACGATTTTTCTACAACGCCGACGGCGAAATGCTTGTCGTCGCAGAAAAAAATTCAGTTAGATTTTTGACTGAATTGGGCGTTTTGGAAATCGGCTCGGGCGAAATTGCCGTTTTACCGCGTGGTCTGAAATTCCGCGTTGAACTTCCCGAAGGCTCGGCGCGAGGTTATATTTGCGAAAATTTCGGCGCACAATTTCGCTTACCGGATTTAGGTCCAATCGGCGCAAACGGTTTGGCAAATCCGCGCGATTTTGAAACTCCGCAAGCATGGTTTGAAGACCGCGAAGGCGCGTTTGAACAGATTGCGAAATTCGGCGGCAATTTGTGGAGCTGCGAGACGGGACATTCGCCGCTCAATGTTGTCGGCTGGCACGGAAATTACGCGCCTTACAAATACGATTTGCGCCGATTTAACACCATCGGTTCGGTTTCGTTTGACCATCCAGACCCGAGCATTTTCACCGTTTTGACATCTCCGAGCAACGAAGCAGGCGTGGCAAACTGCGATTTCGCAATTTTCCCCGACCGTTGGTTAGTCGCCGAAAACACATTCCGTCCGCCTTGGTATCACCGAAACATTATGAGCGAATATATGGGCTTGTGTTACGGACAATACGACGCGAAAGAAGAAGGCTTTCTGCCGGGCGGCGGAAGTTTGCACAATCAAATGAGCGCTCACGGACCTGATTTGGAAGCGTTTGAAAAAGCGTCGAACGCCGAACTAAAACCGCAAAAGCTTTCCGGCACAATGGCATTTATGTTCGAGTCGCGCTACATCATTCGCCCGACCAAATTCGCAATGGAAACCGCCGAGTTACAACACGAGTATTTTGAGGTCTGGCAAGGTTTGAAGAAAAATTTCAAAAATTAATAATTGCTTTTTAATTTTCGCTTAATCAGTGTTTGTCCATGTTCCGTTTTCTTCTAAGCATTTTGCATTTGCCGTTTTTCGCTCTGCGCCAAAATCTCTTCGTAAAATTTAATGTATTGCGGAATGATGAATTCGGAACTGTAGCGCGAAACGGCTAATTCGCGCGCTTTTTTACCGAAAGCAACGCGCATTTCTTCATCGTTTAGGAATTTCATCGCGTCGTCGCTCATTTTTTTCGTATCGCTGATATCTCTCAGTAAGCCCGTTTCCCCGTCCGT
>MWVV01000513.1_pt1 | contig 14141 bp, 16 predicted proteins | sample 1047281 | NCBI WGS metagenome assembly MWVV01 (sample SAMN06349986, study PRJNA376086) | soil metagenome | isolation source: PT-2 sample Antarctic (ecotone) soil | place: Antarctica | collected 2015-01-13 | reverse complement strand
GATGTATTCGCAAAAAGAAAAGGAAGATGGTATTTGGTGGCGGGACAAACGACGCGCATCTCACGCGAGCAGCAATCAGTAAAGAAATAAAGCCGCTTGTTATTTTCTAAACCGCCGCCGAACAAGTCATTGGACGTGAGGGCGAAACAGCGACTTTCTTATCGCGTTGCGTGGTTACTTTCAGCTTGCGTGTAGCCGGTTTCGCCCCACGTCAATTCCAGCGTTCGATGCTTTCTTGTCGCCGCGAAAAAGTGCCTATGATTATAATTGCTTTACAAAAATTTATCGCATTGCTAACAGTTTTCTTGCTTGCATTTTCAGTCGCTACGGCTCAGGAAAAAGACGCAAGCATAATGACATTTGACGAGTATGCTAAAGTGCGTCACGGCTACCCGTATATTGTCGAGTTGCAGATTGGCAAAGGCGCGCTTCTCTATTTTGGCGCGCAGCACACTTACGACCCGAAAGACGCTCAAATCGCACAAATCGAAAAGCTGTGGAAAGAATTTCGTCCGACTGTGGCTTATAACGAAGGCGGAAATCCGCCGTTCTCGAAAACCATCGGAGAAACTGTCGGCAAGAACGGCGAATCAGGATTAGTGCGTTTTCTTGCCGCCCGTGACAAAGTTCCCGTGTATAGTCTTGAGCCGAGTCGAGAGGACGAAGTGGCGATGTTGCTTAAAAATTACACTCCCGAACAAGTAAAAGTTTACTATCTATTGCGCCAAGCCGCACAATTCAGAAATAGAAAGCACGACGAAACGATTGAAACTTTTATGACGAATGTGCTTGCTTATTTTTCTCGCATTCCCGGACTGGAAGGCGCACCTAACTCTGTCGTTGAACTTGAGAAAAGTTGTTTATGGTTGTCGCCGCAATTAAAAGATTGGCGCACAGTAGAGCAAAGTTGGTTTGACCCCGTTATTTCGCAAGCCTACACTAATCAAATATCCAGATTATCAAGTGAATTTCGAGATTTGCATATGGTCAAATTGTTGATTGACCAAGTAAAACAAGGCAAGCGCGTGTTTGCGGTTGTCGGCGGCAGTCACGTTGTAATGCAGGAGCGTGCGCTTAAAGCAATATCAAGCAATGCGCCCTAAAGACAAAAACGCATCGAACAATTCAATGGACGTGAGGGCGAAACAGCGACTTTGTTATCGCGTTGTCTTGTTTCTCTTTGCTTGCGTGAATTCGGTTTCGCCCCACGTCAATTCAATCGTTGGGCGTTTTCGCCTTCGATTTGGCTAGAGGATAAAATCACGATGAAAATTTACCTTGCTTTTGTTTTTGTTATCACACTCGCCGCAAATGTTTTTGCTCAAGATGCGCCGACTGTGAAATATAGCGGCACAAAACAAAACCGCCGCGTTATTGAAATGTCCAATATGCTAGGCGAAGTTGAGTATATGGAGTGCAAAAGAGTTACTCGACCTGTTATCGGCACTATCGTAAAGAGAAATTTTGAGGACGACGAAGTTATGATAGCCAGCTTTATATTAAGCGATGCGAAAGATAAGCGTATCCCAATAAACATAAACGACGCTCAAGTTGGACTTTTGGGCAGAGAAACTTCTGGTATTGTTTCGTCCCTTCTTAGCAAAGGAAATAAAATTCAAGTTTGGACTTATCAGTGTAGCGGTGGCGGTTCAGGAATTTTTACTTATGCTGAGAGAATCAAAGTTTTGTAAGGTTAAGAACGTCCGTGAAAATAACGACACGCCCAATAAGTCAGTGGACGTGAGGCGAAAAAGTATTTCAAAAATGCCCCATTTTGAAACACTTTTTAACTTCAATAAATAAAAAAGACAATCATTATAGTTGTCTTTTTCCCTTTAGGATTTATTAAATTATGCCAAATCCTAAAATCTTACTTTCCACGCATCAATTTTTCTATTTTATCAGTCGCCGTTTTTTGCATTGTCGGCAAAACGTGGCTGTAAGTATCTAATGTTAAAACAATTGAAGCGTGTCCAAGTCTTTCCGAAACAACCTTTGGATTTTCACCGGCAGACAAAAGTAGGGTTGCCGTTGTATGACGTAAATCGTAAAGGCGAATCTTTGGTAACTTGGCTTTATCTCGAATCGGTTTGAAATGTCTGCGTAAAAGGTTGCCGTGAAGCAAAGGCGTTCCGATTTCAGACGCAAAGACTAAATCGAAATTTTGATAGCTTGCGCCAAGTTTCATTCTTTCTTCAAGCTGGTTGCGTCTGTGGATTTTCAAAGCATCTATCAAAGAATTTGAAATTGGTATGCTTCGACGGCTTTTCTTTGTTTTCGGTTCGGTGAAAATAAATCCGCCGCCTTTTTTAACAACTAAGGCGCGTCTGACAGACAAAGCCTTGTTTTCAAAACCAATATCTTTCCATTGCAAGCCAAGATATTCTTCGGGGCGCATACCTGTTTCGATTGCCAGCAGAAAAACCGGAAAGTATTTATCATCTTTCGCCGCGTTAAGAAATTTTGCGGTTTCTTCGGGTGTGAAATACATCATTTCGGCTTTCTCACTTCTTGGCAGTTCGCAAATGTCGCACGGATTTTGCATCAGCATTTTCCATTTGACCGCTTGCTTTAATGCAGACGAAAGGACGTTGTGAACGTGCCGAATAGTTTTTGGTGAATAGTTCACCTTTTTCATTTCGTTGTAAAGTTTTTGAACTTCGTAGGCTTGAATGTCTGAAAGACGTTTTGCGCCAAGTTTTTTTCTAACGTGGCAATTCAAAAGCGATTCGTAATTATCAAAGGTTCGCGCTCGAAGTTTGTTTTTTGCGACATCAAAAAGCCAACGGTCAAGATATTCATTCAAAGGCATTGCACATCGGAATGAAATACAGCGAGGCTGTTAAGATTCTCGGTTCGAGAGGCGAGGTTTTGTCCGAATCCGGAATCGGCGGAACGAAAACAATAATGTATCAATGGAACGGCGAAGGATTTGGCGCAAATATGAATGCAATGTTTCAGAACGGCAAACTTGTCAGCAAGGCTCAATTCGGATTGAAATAATTTATTTTTCATAGTGCGATTTTATAAACGCCTGATGCCGGTAGTCATAAATCTGCCTTATTTCTTTTTCCGCCTTGCGCCATTAGTAACTAACTTACAAATTAAATACTAACAGAAGTGATAGGACATATCAAGTTAAATACTAACATTTGTGCTAATTCTTTTTATGATTTATTATTCCTTTTATGGAATACTTAACCGCAAAACAAGTAGCAGAAGAGTTAGGCGTTTCGGCTGGTCGGGTTCGCCAGCTTGTAGCCGAAAACCGCTTGCCAGCAACTAAGTTCGGCAATTCCTTAATGATTCTCGAATCAGATTTAGAATTGGTTCGGGAAAGAAAAAAAACAGGTCGCCCGCCGAAAGATAAAGACGAAAAATAAAACACGGCTTTCACTTTTCCGGTAAATCTAACGCTTCTCGAATAGCTTTCATCTCATCATCAAGCGTTTGTATCTTTTCGATTTTGGCTTTAGTTTTGATAAACTCTCTGGCTTCATCTTCGGTAAAAGCAAACTCTCGTAAAAGGCTGTCTTGTCTATTCAACAACACAACTGCGAAAAGATGTTCGCTGATTTCTTCATCAAAGTTCGGACGCAAACCAAGTTCATCGTTGACGGCTTTCCAAGAATCCGTTGCCCTGACATAGCAGAACGCCGCAAGGCGAGCGTCATCAGATATTCTTTCTTCGTCCGCAAATTCTAAGTGCAGAAAAAAATCAAACAGCATTATGTAGCCAAGCCTGCAAATCAAATTACAAAGGCGAAACTTCGTAATTTCATCTAACAAATTCAAATAATCAACCTGGCTGAAAGTTTGACGCGGGCTTGCCGCAACTATCGCTCTTAATTCGTTTTCGTCATCGCGGGAAATGGCATTGTCCGCCAAAGATAATCTTTCAAGCCGCGTCAAACTTTCGTAGCTTCTTCTCAAATTTTTGATATTCATTTCTTTTGTTCCTTTCTCATCTTTAACGTCATTTCGACAGCTTCAAGCCGTGCTTCCATTTCGCCAACCTTTAACGCTTCGATATAGCCGTGCGCGATTGACACAAGCAAGCGTCCGCGCTGAATCGAGTTTGATAATTCAAGCGATTCCTGCAAAGCGTAATCAAGAATCGTCATCACGTCCGTAATTGTCCGTGTTTCCTTCGGCACAAGGCTTTTATCGGCGACGCTTGGCGTGATGCGTTTCAATCCGCCGTTTCTTCGCGCTATGGCTCTTTCCTTGCCTTTGGTTGCATCGTGCGTAAAGCAAAAGCCGTTTTCGCTTGCCGATGCGCTGCACGGTTCGCCGTTTCGTTTTGCGGCTTGGCATTGTTTCTTTGACATAAGCATTACTTAACTTTGGCTTGCTTAACTTTTCAGACTTCTTTGACAACCGGCAAGCGTTTTCTATCCTGCCAAACGTGAATGAGTTTTCGGGCGTTTATTGGACATTCAAAGGCTTTGATTGTTTCCATTTCAAGCGAACTTGGAAAGCGGTTTGATTTGACTTGAATAAGCAGCACGTCCGACGGTGAAACGGCTATCACGTCAAACGCGCCTTTGCTTGCCGCCATTCTGAAACATTCGTAGCCGACGGATTCAAGCAAGCGCATCGTTTTATATTCGTTTCGGTTTCCTTTGGCTTTTTTGTTCATAGCGGTTTGGTATAAAGGCAAATTTCGCAAAACATTTGCCCGTTGTTCATTGCGACGAGTTCACGCTCGCACGTCGGACACATTTCTTTTTCCGGTAAATTATTTTTTGTTTCGGCTGTGCCGTTTCCGTTTATGCTCAAATGCTCATCACTATAAGGCGTGAGCATTTGAGCATTTTTTGAATAAACGCCGCGCAAGCGTGTTAAGTCGCCGCGCTCAATGGCGGTTTTCAAGTTTCGCGTGATAGTCGCTTTCGACATTTCGCCTTCAAGAATTTCGTCAATGTCTTTGCGTTTATAACCTTTGTCGCTCTCGAAAGCGTCAAGCAGAATTTCGTAGTTTGAAACGATGCTGGTTATGCCTTGCCGTTCAAAAAGTCTGCGGTCTTTGTCATATTTGAAAATTGTGTCGGCGAACTTTTCGCCTTTGAGTTTCGGGCAAGATAAAATAACTCGTTCGTCGCCGTCCTTATCAAGATTGAAAATTGTTCGGCTTTTGTCTGCGAAAGCCGACGCGCCGCGTCCTCTGTGAATGCCTTCTTTGGTTTCGCCGTTTTCGAGTTTGGCTTTGCCGATGTGATGAGCAGTGAGAACACCGGCATTTGTTAGCTTTGCGAAACGCTTCAAAGGGTGCATCACGTTTTCGATGACTTCGCTGTTATCGTTTTCGTTGCGTATGGCAAAAGCCGAAGTTACGGTATCTATAAAAATAAAGTCCGCGCCAAAATCATTTATTGCATCTACGACGCGCCGAAAATGTTCCGGCTTATTAAGTTTCAAATCTTCGTCGCCGAATGATAATTCACAGATAAGAAACAGATTTTCTTCTATCAATTTCTTTTCCGCGTCCGAAAAATCCGCCTGCATTTTGTTTAAGTCCGAACGAAGAAACGTCAAAGTATCTTCGCTGTCAATAATCGCCACGCGGTAACACCGCCCGCCCGCCGTCAAAGGTTCAAACGGCTTGCCTAAAACAAGATTCAAGACAAGGTTGCGGATAAGCGTAGATTTTCCGGTGTGTGAAACGGCGTTGAGCAGTCCGTTTTCGCCGCGTCCCAAGCCGCGCACAATTTCAACTCGTTCGGGCAATTCGATTGTTTGAAGTTCGCCAAAAGTGAAGCCAACTTTCACCGCGCCCGCGTTTTCGGTTTCTTCAAAATCCGATATGCTTTCCGCGTCGTCTGTGTTAATCGGTTGCCAAGTGTCCGCGTTATCGGTCAAGGTGCAAAGCCGTTCGGCTATTTCTTCACGGCTTAAACCGTTTCGCTTTTCATTTTCAAACCAATCGGAAAAGTCTTTGCCGTGCTTTCCGGGCAAAGGTTCGCCCGTGTAAAAATCAAGCGTTTTGAGTGATGCGACATCGCCCGAAAGCAGTTTGCAAGCGTCGTTCGCCTGTTTTATTCCGGCTTTGTCGTGGTCGCAAATTAAGCAGACGTGCGAATTTTTAAGATATTGATTAAATTCACTTTTCCAATTCTTGAAGCTCGTCGCTGCAAGTCCGAGCGTCCGTAAATTGTCCGCGTCCTTTTCGCCTTCGCAAAGCCAAACGTCCGCGCCGCGTCCAACGGCACGGGCGAGTTCCGGCAACCGATAAGGAACGCGTCTTGTGCCGTTCAAACTGTAATCAAAACCGCCCGCGCCGTTCGGTTTGCGCTGCCGAAAGTCTTTCGGTTCATAACGGACATTTTGATAAAGAATTTCGCCGTGTTCGCCTGCGTAATCATAGACGGCAACGATTTTCTTTGATTGAAAATTATTCGCTGCTTTGCTTTGCTGCGGTTCGGCGAACAAATCTTTTAACTCAATGCCCAAAGCCGAAACGATTGCTTGCGCGTCGCAACCGGCAAAGCATTTCAATAAAACTTTGCCGTCGGATTCTTTGACCGAAAGGCTTTGCTGAATGTCCGCGTGGCTCGGACATAACGCCGTGTAACCATTGCCGTTTTTCTTGACGTTTTGAAGGCGCGAAAGGATTTCTTGAAGTGTCATCTTTTCACCTCGAAACGCTTCGAGTATTCGCGCCTGTGTCGGCGCAAGCTGTCCACAAATAAATGCGACAACTTGAAACATACGGGACACGCGCCGATGCCGTTAAATCTCACTGAATTGTTTGACAGTTCGCGCCAACAAAACGAGCAGAGATATTGACGCGGAAAGCGTGAAGGCTTAAAATTGCTTTGGTCAAAGTTTTTATCTAAGCCTTTCGTTTCGCCAAAAACGAGGGCTTTTTTATTTTTCATCGCGGCTCACCTCACTTTGCTGGTTTCCGCCGCCGGCAATAAATTTTTCGATTTCCTGCGGTGAAAATCTAAGTTGTCGTTCGCCAAGCCTTATGCACGGCAATAATTTCTTTCGCACTAAATCCCAGACGCGCTGGTCGTGTATGCCAAACCGTTCGGCAACTTCTTGTGTAGTTAGTAATTTAGTTTGCATTTTGTTTCTCTTTCCTTTTATTAAAATCAACTCGAATTGAGTTGTTAAAAGATTAGACAACGCAAAAAAGTTACTTGAACAAAACTTTTTTGAAGCTGTTCAAGTAACTTTTTTGTTAGCTGTAAGTGTTGAGTTATTTAGACTTTTTTGGTCTGCCTTGTTTGCCGAAAATAATTGACTGTGAGAAGCCTAAAATCTCAAGCATAGCTTTGACGGATTTTCTCAAAGCGCGGATTTCTTTCTCTAGGGTGATTTTGTTTTTTGTGTATGAATGTCCTTTTTGCTTGAGAGAATCTTTGGCTAAATCTTCCCAAGTCGGTTGCGGATTTTGGCAAAGCATTCTAACCGTATAACGCATATTCCGGTCAAATTCCGGGTGCTGGTCTGTGTTTTTCAGTTTCGGTGATTGAGTGCGTAATTGCGCTTTGACTTTTCGGTAATAATCTTCGGCTTGTTTGGCTCTGCTTTCAGCTACATAGTTTTTCACGTCTGCGGAAAGTGAAGCCAAGTTTGTATTATTCAATTCCTTTAATGCTGTTTGCCGTTGGCTTTCGATATAAAATTCTTTCTTGTCATCTCTATAACGCCATACTTCTAAGCCTTCGGTTTCCGGCGAAATTGTCTCCCAAATGTAGCAGCGAGTAAAATCAAAAATCATTTCAGATTTCCACTTTTCGTTGCGTTTCCACCAATATAAAATTTCACCCGCAAAATCATTTATCCATTCGGTTTTTTCATCTTCATATCGCTGATGGCGTTCATCGGATAACTGCTCGTAAGATTGCCGCATTGCTTCAAGATGTCGTTTAGCTTCTTCATTCGTGTTTATGTTTCCATAGCGCAAAAGGTAAATTTCTTTTGTTAATTTTTCCCGAAACTCTTTAACTTTCTCTTTACTCCAACCGTTTGCTTCAAGACGAAAAGCCGGGCAAACCATTTCAAAAAATGTCTTGTCGTTATATTCGTTGCGAACTTTCCAAACTTGTTCGGTGCGTTCAAAGTATTCTTCAAAGGTGTGTTTCTTGACCGGGCTTTTTAACTTCCATTTTTCACGCCAAGTTTGTAGAGAATCATCAAAGCATTTTGCTTCAGCATATAAAAAGTGATTTTCTTGAAAAAGAAAATTGTCTATTCGAGAATAAGTTCCAAACTCTCTTCGATAAAGTTTCAAAGGTTCGTCTTGTAAATCTTCCAAAACGTAAGGACATTCATTTTTGATAGTCAGAAAAAAGTAAAGGCGGACAAAATCTTGCTTGTCTGTTTCAAACTCAAATTCGCCAAAAGTCGGTTTAATTGTTTGTTTCGCTACGCCTTTCTTCACCATAAATTTGAGTGCCAAATGAGTGCCAAGTATGCTAAACTTAGCAAAACTCAATGGAACTATTATAAACTGAAAAGTGATAAAATGCAGTATAAACGGAAGTGAAAAGAAGTTAGCCAAACCCAAGAAAACAAACGAGTAAGACTTTTAACCATTGGGTCGAAGGTTCGAGTCCTTCTCGGATCACCATTATTTTAAATAGGTTATCTCGAAAGTTGTCCTTTTCTTGTTTTGTGTCTATAGTGTGCCAAAAATAAACTTTTATTAAAAATAAACTTCTATTAAGGAAATCAAATTTATGAGTGAAAAAGTTACCTTGGACGAGTTCAAGACAGAACTTGAAAAATACAATCAACATCGTTTTGTAAAATCTGAGAATACGGATGCTGATTCGATAGCCGAGGCTATGCATATCGCAAGCATCAGGTTTTTCAGCGATGGTTCAGGTTATTTTATTGACACGGAAGGCAAAATTCTGAAATTAGGTTCACTAGACGATATTTACGGTTGGTTAGTTGAAGACAATCAATCACGCGCATAGCTTCTACCTGTTTTCAAAATTCTTTCGAGTATGTCAGTAGCGTCCTTTTGCATTGACGGTAAAACGTGGCTTTAAGTATCGAGTATTAAAACGATGCTTGCGTGTCCTAAACGCTCAGAAACAACCTTTGGATTTTCACCCGCCGAAAGTAAAAGAGTTGCAGTTGTGTGCCATAAATCGTAAAGCTGAATGTTTGGCAAATCTCCTTTTTTCAATAAAGGCTTGAAATGTCTGCGACGTAAATTATCGTGAAGTAGCGGCGTTCCAATTTCAGAGGGAAAAACCAAATCAAAGTTCAGATAATCCGAAGCAATTTTCATTCTATCTTCAAGATGGTTGCGTTTGTAAATTTTCAAAGCAATTATCAGAGAAGTTGAAATTGGAGTATGGCGACGGCTTGTTTTTGCATTAAATCTTTTATTTGGTTGGAGAATTTCTGCCCGTACGAGTAATGGCAATTCTTTTTTCTTTGTTCGCTCCCTCAGCTACTAACACTTTTATTTTCCGAAAAGTTCCGTCGCGGGTTGGATTTGTCGGAGTATATAAAATCAAGTATTGCGTGCGCAGCTCGCCGGAAATATCAAAGGCGATTTTTGGAAGTTCATCCATTGAATTTGGAAAGTAAACCTTACCGCCGGTTTCCTGTGTTAACCGCGTTAAAAAAGCTTTCGCTTTTTCCTGACGACTCATACCGCTCGGGTCGGGTTCTTTACTTAAATCATTGACAAATCCGACGGCGTAAATTTGCACATCGAATTCACGCAGTAACTCAAAAAGCTGTTGTTCTTTATAGGAACTTCCCCGGTCGTCGCCATCTGAAACCAGAATTAGGGCGCGTAGCTTAACATCTTCCCTTTTCTGGGAGTTTTGATATTGCTCAACCTTTTTTGCCGTTTGATAAACCGCGTCAATAATTGCCGTTTGTCCGCCCTCGACGAATAAATTATCCAGCGCGTCGTTAAGTGAGCTTTTATTCGACGTAAAATCCTGCACGACTTCGATTTTATCTCTGCTGACAAAACGGACTATGGTTGATTCATCTTTCGGGCGATTTGCGCTTACAATAATTTTTCCCGCTTCGATAACTTTTCCAAGCTGAGTGCGAAGCGAACGCGAATTATCAATTACGAGAGCATTAATTATCGGGACTTCGGCAGTTGTGAAAGACGTAATCGGCTGCAAAACATCATCTTCGTAGACTCTAAAGTGTGATTGGTTCAGATTGTTGACCGGGCGATTACTACTATTAACAACGCGCACATTTAAGCTGATTTCTTCCGTATCAACGCGGAGAATTTCCTCGTCTTCAACGGGAGTTACTGCCGGAGCGGATGACGGAACTACAATCGGTGTTGCGCTTACGGTTGGCGTTGCGCTTGAAATGGGTGTCGCACTTGCAACCGGTGTCGCACTTGCGACCGGTGTCGGGATTGAAACAATTCTTCGCGGTCTTTGATCAAATGTCTCTGCCTTCACGACCGAACCAACAGTGTCTTTACGTATCCAACCTTTGATTCTTCCATTCAATATTGAAACGTAATACCAGCCGTTTGTGTCTTTAACTTTTTCAAAGGTAATTTTCTCCCCTTTTTGAACTGTTTGAACTTTTTTTGCAGTGGAATCGGCTGATTTACGCAAATAAGTCGACGTAACGATTACTTCTGCCTGCCTTTGGGCAAAAATTGAAAAAACAAATAATAAAGTTAAAACTATTGTGATAAAAATTTTCATAAATTTATATGCCTTTCACAATATTGTAAGCAAAATCGTTGCTATGGTTATCGCCGCAACGGTTAATTTTTGTTTCGGCTCAAATCCGCTCAACCTCGAAATAACGCTATTTAACAACAAAAGAATTAAAATAATTGTTAATCACGGGAGTATCTATTTCCTCTTCAGGCAGAACGGCAAGCAACAGATAAAACCGCCTGTCGTCGAAAAACATACGCAAGCGTTGCACTCGATACTTAGTTTTTACCTGACTTTCACGACCCATCATTCTGCCCTCCGGCACCTTTATATGAACCTCTCGACCTTCCATATTGCCGTTTGAAAATGGCTCATCTTTAAGTAACTCACCCTTATTGCTTTTTATAAAATCATTGCGGACTCTTTTAAAATGAGCCTTTTTTAAGGACTTCCACAGGAGACGCCCTTTCGGAGTATCTCTGTATATGACAGAAAAAAAACCATTAGGATCATTATACGAATAGCTGCCCATTGTGCTGGGAGATTCCAAAGCCTCTCGGTCAGGATTCATAATACCCGGCGCGAGAATACTCCAAGCACCATTATCCGGGCTAAAGGTTTTCCACGTTCTTTCTTGCGCAAAAGCGTTGCAGCTTAAAATAAGAAGAATCCCTAGAAATTGTAAAAATTTGTTCATCCGAATCTTATCCTTAAACATAATTTTACACATAAATTACGTAAATCAATACTAAAAAGTTAATCCAAAGAAGTATTTTAGTCGGGAGCGCAGGCATCTTGCCTACCACGGCGCAAAGCGTCGCCGAAATTGCCGATTATCAACTGTTTTAGATTGCTGGCGCAATCCTCGCAGGCAAGATGCCTGCGTTCCCGATAAGAAATTGACTTTTTATTAAACTGATTTTTCTCTTTTAATATCGATTCACATATAAATTGTTGAATCGATTTCACGACAAAATTTTCAAATCAGCCTAACAAACATCACAACTGTTTAGCACGAAATTTTCCGCGAGCGCGAACCACCACATCTGACCGTTCAACTTTAACACTGATGTTGTGAACAGCCGCGTCGTTTGCAGCATCTTTCGAGCGATAACCGAGCCGGTATTGCTGTGTTAATTCGTCGGCAACTTTTTTAAAGACTTCCCTCAACTTCGGCGTATCGCTAAGGTAGAATCTTCCGGCGGTGGCATCGGATATTTCTTTTAAGGAATCTATTGCTTTAATATCAGCGTTTTTTTCGATAAGTTTAATTTCTTCATCAGAAGGCAGCCCTTCCTGTGCGGGAATAAAAACCGAATATTCCTTTTTCTTTTTTTGAGGCTTCTTTTTTTGAGGCTTTTTGTCATCCTTTACTTCCTTTACCGTCCCGTCTGAATCAATTACCAGTTTATTATCACCCGCGCCTGTTTTGTAAAATACGGTGTAAATTAACACGTCTGACTCTTCGAGCAGATTCAATAGTGCATCTTTTGTGATGGAACTGCCCAAGTCTTTACCGTCCGATAGAAGAACAATTACTTTACGACCTTGAACATTATTAAATGATTTCTGAGCGATTTGCTCAACGGCGCGATATATAACCGTTCCCTCTTGCGTAGCGGTTTGGGCTTTATCAAGAGAGGTTTTAAGCGTCTGTTGATTGGAAGTAAATGAATTGAGAACGTTTACTTGAGAATCGAATGTCGCTATCAGGCATCGGTCGTTCGGATTCAACAGTTCAAGAAAATCTTTGGCGGCATCTTTGATTTTCTCTAATGTATCTTTAGTGCTTACGCTGGTGTCTAGCAATAGCGCGATATTGAGCGGTTCGTCGAATGTAGCAAAAAAGGTGATTTTTTGTTCTACCCCGTCCTGATAAAGGGTGAAATCTTTCTTCTTCAAATCGGAAATATAATGTCCTTCGCGGTCGCTGACGGAAACCGGAACGCTGACCAATGTCTTGTTTGTTTTTTGAATTTTATCGGGTTCGGTAACTTGAGCGTGCAACCGAATCGGCAGGAGTAAAACCATTAAAAAAGGCAACGCAAGAATAAATTTCATAACTTTCCGTGTAATTTAAAATGATAAATTTTTGAGCCTTCGGCACATCAATGTTAAAAAAAAGTATAGTTAATTTCTGTCAAACAAGCTATTTTTTTATTTCAATCAAAAGTATAAATCGGGAGAGTATTAATTACGCGAGTTAAATTTAATCGGCAATGTCAGAACCGAGAGCGGCAGTCACCCGGTCGCTACTGCTCTCGGTTCTGACATTGCTACGCTGAACCGCTTTCGGTTGCTGCGCCGAATCCAAAAATATCTGAATTGTGTCTAAAAGTGACTCTTGCCTTTTGTGATTAATCACATTATAAATTAGACGGTAATAGTCTTACTAAAATCTTCATTCCTACTTATGGCAATAAAAACATCTTCGCCCGCTGTCAAAGACATCGAACAATACACACACGCCGACAAGCAGCGCGTTAACAATCCGCAAGTTGGTTTGGTGACACCGGAAACCGATAAAGGCGGCGACAAGCGGAAATACGAATACGACCCGCATCTCGACCCGCAACTCAACTGGGCGGGCAAAGCCGAACACCTGAGTTTTGAAGTTCCGACCGTCAGCCTGCACGTTCACGAGCGGATTGACCCGCGCACGATTATCGAAGCCGTCCGCCGCAAGCACGAAGAGGAAGCCGGGTTTCAGTTTTCGTTTTTCGACAGCGAAAAGGTCAGGCTGCCGCTCTATCAGGAAATCGAGTTTTACAAACACAAAAACAGTTGGTCGAACCGCCTTATTGCGGGCGATTCGACGCTGGTGATGAATTCTTTACTCGTCAAAGAAGGAATGGCGGGCGCGGTGCAGATGATTTATTTCGACCCGCCGTATGGCATCAAATACGGCTCGAACTTTCAGCCGTTCGTAAACCGCCGCGACGTGAAAGACGGCAAAGACGACGATTTGACGAGCGAGCCGGAAACCTTAAAAGCGTTCCGCGACACCTGGGAACTCGGCATTCATTCGTATCTCACATACCTGCGCGACCGTCTGCTGCTCGCCCGCGAACTGCTTCACGAAAGCGGTTCAATCTTCGTGCAGATTTCCGACGAGAATGAGCATTTGGTGAGAAATTTGATGGACGAAGTTTTTGGCGTGGAGAATTCTATAAGTTTGATAACTTTCAAGAAAACTGCTGGTTTGGGAACTGGAACAATCCAATCTGTTTCAGATTATTTGATTTTTTACGCGAAAGATAAAAAGGCACACAAGTATCGTCAGATTTACCAAAACAAAATTTTAGAAGGCGATTCTGCTTACACAATGATTGAAGATTCAGAAGGTAATCGCCGCCGAATGACAAAAGACGAGTTGTTTGACCATTCATTAGACATTATCGGAAATAAGTAAAATCAATTAAACTGTGTAAATGTTAAGATATGTTGAGTTAAAAGGAAAGCCGAAAGAGTTTTTGGCGGCAACAGGATTGACCGATGAAGAATTTCAAACCTTGC
>MWVV01000512.1_pt1 | contig 14144 bp, 12 predicted proteins | sample 1047281 | NCBI WGS metagenome assembly MWVV01 (sample SAMN06349986, study PRJNA376086) | soil metagenome | isolation source: PT-2 sample Antarctic (ecotone) soil | place: Antarctica | collected 2015-01-13 | reverse complement strand
TACTTTGGTGGAGTGATAAAACAAAAAAGCCTGCTAAATCAACGATTTGCAGGCTTTTGAATTGTTTTAGTATCTACTTAGGCGGACCGGACGGGACTCGAACCCGCGACCTCCGCCGTGACAGGGCGGCATTCTAACCAACTGAACTACCGATCCATTTTCCTCAATTTTCCCTCCAGACACGAGTTTTTGAGGAGGTCAAAGATAAGGGGAAATCAAACTTTCAAACAAAACTTTCTTAAAAAAAATGCAACACTTAATTTTACTGCACAACTATCACTTATGCCCGAATACCCCAATCGACAGTTCCTTGATTTTGAACAGCCCATTAAAGAGTTATACGAGCAAATAGACCAGGCAAAAAAGTTGGCAGATAAAAACAGTAAGGTTGATTATTCTAATACCTTACGTCAATTACAAGAGTCCATTTTAGAAAGGCGTAAAGATATTACTGAACATCTCACTCCCTGGCAACGTGTTCAATTAAGCCGCCACCCCGACAGACCATATACGTTAAAGTACATCGATAAAATGTGTACAAACTTTATTGAATTTTATGGCGACCGGAATGTGAAGGATGATAAAGCCATGGTTGGCGGATTTGCACAAATGGACGGAGAAACTGTTATGATCATTGGGCAGCAAAAAGGTACTAATACAAAAATGCGACAGTTACGAAATTTTGGTATGGCTAACCCTGAAGGATATCGGAAGGCACTAAGATTGATGAAACTGGCAGAAAAATTTAATAAGCCTGTAGTCACTTTAATTGATACACCAGGCGCTTTTCCGGGAATGGAAGCTGAGGAACGTGGTCAGGGAGAAGCGATTGCGCGAAATATTTATGAGATGATTCGTTTAAAGGTTCCTATAGTGGTGGTGATTATAGGCGAGGGTGCAAGTGGGGGAGCTTTAGGAATTGGAGTGGGCGACAGAGTTTTAATGATGGAAAACAGTTGGTACTCGGTAATCTCACCAGAAAACTGCAGTACTATTCTCTGGCGTAGCTGGGATAAAAAAGAGCTGGCTGCAGAACAGCTCAAGTTAACAGCTAACGATATGAAAAGTTTTGGTCTTGTTGATGATATCATTCCTGAACCGTTAGGTGGTGCCCATTGGGATTATACTGAAGCTGCTGATACATTAAAAGCGCACATCATGCCTGTTATACGGCAGCTAAAACAAGTTGACCCCGAAGAAAGGTGTAAACAGCGAATAGAAAAATTTGGGAAGATGGGCTTTTGGGAAGAACTGCCTGAATAGAATTATGAATGATGATTGATGAATGATGATGAGCGAAGAGTTAGAATAAAAAGATAAACAAACATATCAACACTACCTCCCTCTGCATTTAGTCGAGAGGGACAAAGGGTGAGGTAAAAAAAATAATTATGTCGTTAAGAGATACTTTAAGAGGAACAGGTGTTGCATTAGTAACTCCTTTTGATGAAAACATGCAGGTAGATTTTGAAGCCTTAGGAAAAGTGTTGGATTATGTATTACATGGAGGAGTAGAATATTTGGTAATATTAGGCTCAACCGGCGAAACACCTACATTAGAAACTTCAGAAAAGGTTGATATTCTCAATTATACTTTTGATAAGGTTGGAATATCGGTTCCGGTTGTAGTAGGTGCTGGCGGTAATAATACAAGCAAGGTTATAAAGGAGTTGGAATCGCTTCCCCTGCAAAAAGCCACTGCTGTTTTAAGTACAAGCCCTTATTATAATAAGCCATCACAGCAGGGTATATACCAACATTATAAAGCATTAGCCCAGGCATCTTTAAAGCCTGTTATTTTATATAATGTTCCCGGCCGTACGGGCAGTAATATCAATGCAGAAACTTGTATTCGTTTAGCAAACGAAGCGGATAATATTGCAGGCATAAAAGAGGCAAGTGGTGATATGGTGCAGTGCATGCATATTTTAAAAAACCGCCCTCACGAATTTATGGTTTGCAGTGGCGATGATCATATAACGTTGCCATTAATTGCTGCCGGAATGGATGGTGTAATAAGTGTTGCTGCCAATTGTTTTCCAAAAGATTTCAGCGAAATGGTTCGCTTATCGTTGCAATATGAGTTTGACTCTGCTAAGGGATTACATTATAAATTATTAGAAGGATTTGATCTTTTATTTGCCGAAAACAATCCTGCCGGAGTAAAAGCATTTCTTGCTGAATTAGGTATTATACAAAACTTCCTGCGACTGCCGCTGGTCCCTTTAAGCGAAGGCGTTCATAAAAAGATAAAAGATTATTTGGCAAATCTTACTTAACACCGAACTTAACAAATGCTGCTTCTCACTTGGCTTTAACCACCTGTTTGATGGCATGAATTTTAATAATCTAAGAACAATAATTTCTATTGAATGAAAAGATTGCTCCACGCCATCTTGTGTTTTTTATTTGGCAACTATTGTTATGCACAATATACTTTACGCATAGTGGTAAACGACGTATCAACCAAAAAGCTGGATGATATTTATGTTGCCGGAAGTTTTAACAACTGGAATACTAAGGATGAGAAATATAGGCTGAAGCCTTTTGGTACTACAAGAAGAGCTATTGTTTTAAAAGATATGCCTGCAGGAGATTATGAATTTAAATTTACACGCGGTAGTTGGGATAAAGCTGAAACAACTGCCAAAGGCGAAGCAGTTCCTAATCATACCGTAGCGCTGAAAGAAGATTCTTCTGTTGATTTTAATATTGCCGGTTGGAAAGATGATTTTCCTGATAAGCCAAAACCGAATACAGCATCTGCACAGATAAGCATTTTGGATACCGCTTTTTTAATGCCTCAACTTAACAGAAAAAGAAGGATATGGGTTTATTTACCTAAAAGCTATGCTGCAGGAAAAAAAACCTATCCTGTTATCTATATGCAGGATGGTCAAAATTTATTTAATGTAAAAACAGCGGCCTACGGCGAATGGGGCATTGATGAATTTTTAGACAGTTCAATAAGAACAACCAACAAGGAGTGTATAGTTATAGGTATTGACAACGGAGGCGACAAGCGTATGAATGAATATAACCCTTACGATAATAGCAAGTATGGAAAGGGTGAAGGGAAACAATATGCAGATTTTCTTGCGCTTACACTTAAACCATTTATAGATAAGAAATTTCGTACCCAAAAAGAAGCTGCCCATACTTTTGTTGCCGGCAGCAGTATGGGCGCATTAATAAGTTTATACGCTCTTATTAAATACCCGAATGTATTTGGAGGCGCAGGTATATTCTCTCCCGCATTTTGGACAGCACCGGCTATTTTGGATGAGGTTGAAAAAGCTGACTGGTCTGCCTACCAGCCTAAATTTTATTTTTACGCTGGCGGAAAAGAAAATGAAACAATGGTTCCTGATATGGATAAGGTAATAACCATTATTGAAAAGAAAGGCCGCTATTTATTAAGACGGGTGATGTCGCCCATTTCAAAACATAACGAACAGGCATGGCAAAGAGAATTTCCGGGGTTTTATAACTTTATCATGCAGTAGTTGCAAGCAACAAACTACAAAGCTGCTTCACAAGTTCCAAAAGCATACCTGATAGTGTGCCTGCATTCCACCTTAAGCCTTATCCCCTACACCTATCAATATGCACAAACTATAACCTTACACCTCCCCCACCCTGTGAAAAAACATTTCATTATCCTTCTTCTAATAACTAGCAATTCTTCATTTAGCCAGGATTATAAATATGCCAGGCGAATAGTAAATACACTTACCTCCACAAACTTTTGGGGACGTGGCTATACGAACAATGGAATGCACAAAGCTGCAATCTTCTTATCTGCGCAACTTCAATCATTCGGTTTACAACCAATGCAGGGAAACAGCTTTTTACAAACATTTAAGTATCCGGTAAATACGTTCCCGGGTAAAATGGAAGTATCAATTAATGGTAAGCCGTTAGTGCCAGGAAGAGATTTTATTGTATCGCCCAACAGCCCGGGTGTAAAAGTTAAAGCAACACTTGTACAAAAAGACAGCACTCGTTATATCAACTTAGATAAGCACATAACAGTTTCAGTTCAGAATAAGTTAACATGGTCTGTAGCACATGAAGTTGCAGATTTTACAACCATACAGGTTGACAAGAAAGTTATTACAAAAAAGCCTGTAAATGTACAGGTGAATATTGAAAATAAGTTTATACACGATTTCAAAGCATCAAATGTTTGTGCAATGGTAAAGGGAACAGTTAAGCCAGATTCAATTATTCTTTTTACGGCCCATTACGATCATTTGGGTGGCATGGGTAAGCGCACTTATTTTCCCGGAGCTAACGATAATGCAAGTGGTATTTCACTTTTATTAAGTCTCGCTAAATACTATGCATCAAATCCTCAACCTTATACAATCGGCTTTATTTGTTTTGCCGGCGAAGAAGCAGGTTTATTAGGTTCAAAATATTTTACTGAAAATCCTGTGGTGCCTTTAAGCAACATAAGATTTTTAACCAATGTAGATTTGGTTGGAACGGGTGATGAAGGAATAACAGTGGTGAATGCAACTGAGTTTCCTGCGGAGTTTTCATTACTTAACAGTATTAACGATGATGGCAAATACCTGTTTAAGATTAATGCACGGGGCAAGGCTGCTAACAGCGATCATTATTGGTTTACGGAACAAGGTGTTCCTTCGTTCTTTATTTATACCCTTGGAGGAATTAAAGCATATCATGATATTTTTGATAAAGCTGAAACCCTGCCTTTAAATGAATACAACGATCTGTTTAAGTTGATTGTAAAGTTTAATGAAAGGTTAATTAGATAAGAAATTATACAATACGATAAGTTACACCTTCGATGGCTAATTGGGTATTAGGGAAAACTTCTGCTGCTTCGGTTAAAAATTCATCTAAATTTTCATACTTACTGCTAAAATGACCTATCAGCAAGCTTTCAACATTTGCTTTTGCAGCTATATTCGCAGCTTGTATCGTAGTAGCATGAAAACGGGCTGCAGCCCGTTCTTCCAATGCTTTCAAGTAAGTTGTTTCATGATATAAAAGTGACACACCTTTAACTTTGTCTGCTATCGGTTCGTTATAAATTGTATCTGCGCAAAAAGCATAACTTCTTGCAGGTTTGCTCGGTAAGGTTACTTGTTCATACTGCACAATTTCGCCATCTGCTGTTGTTATGTTCTCTCCCATTTTCAAACGTTCAAAGTTTACCGAACTTATATTGTAAAACCTTATAGCTTCTTTATTAATCTTACGCGGCTTTTTTCTTTCGCGAAAAAGGAAACCCCAACATTCTATTCGATGTAATACTTTAAAACACTCAACTGAAAATTTAGGATCTTCAACTAAAATTCCTTCTTCAGTTATCGGATGGAAGTGAAGATGATAAGGCAAAATTGCATTGGCCGCTTCCAAAATATTATCAAGAATATTTTTTAATGCGGGTGGGGCATATATATGAAGATCTGTATCGCGGCCAAGCAAAGCCATACTTGTTATTATACCTGGTAAGCCAAAATAATGATCGCCATGAAGATGAGAAATAAAGATGTGGTTAATGCGACTGCGCCGAATTTTATACCTTGATAATTGCATTTGAGTTCCTTCACCGCAATCAATCAGAAACTGGTATTGATCGAGAGTAACTATTTGGGCAGTCGGATGTCTGTCGAATGCCGGCAAAGCAGAATTATTACCTAAAATAGTTACTCCAAACATGTGCAGTATATATTTTTATCGCGATAAAGATATTACCAATAGGACAATAAAAATTTTCACCGGCTTGAATAAATACACAGGATTATTTATGATACAAACGCTGCCTTACATTTTCTCGTTCTATAACGGTAAAAGTGTTTTTAAATTCCAATTCGTTCGCTTGTATAAGAGTAAGCAAAACTTTTCCTGCAGATAAAGGATTAGTACCCTTTTCCAAAAAAATATCACAGCCGGCGGATTTTTTGTTTGATGCCGGAATATTAATTCTCCATAATCTCTATCAAATGTTAGTATTATTAGACTATCATTAATCGCTTTTTGCAAAACCTGCTTGTCTGAAATACTAGGAAAATCTTCTTGTATGCTACGTACTATAATCCCTGCTTCTCTTAACCAAACAGTACTGGGACGGGGAAAATTTTCATTAGCAAGAAACATATTTCTAATTAAGCAGGGATTGGAAAATATAATTCCTGTTGCATACATTCTTTTAAATACAGGAAAACAGCTCTTAAAGAATTAGAAGACAAGTTTGGATAGCTTTCTAAAAGTTGATCTTCTGTCCATCCTGCAGATAACAATTCTAATATCAATTCAACTGATATTCGTGTTCCCTTTAAGCACGGCTTCCCCAGCAGTATTTGTTTATCGGATATTATATAATCTTGCCACATATGGGTTAAATTTTTATAAATAATTTATACTTCCTCTCCATGATTTGGAAACCCCACATTCTCATCATTCAATAACTCTCTTTCAATTTCTTCCATCTGAACAATATCCCATGCTTCGCTTTCGGTTGGTGTTATGTTCATTACTTCCGATAACTCAAGTTGCTCAAGTTTTTCCTCAACTTCAGGTTGTAGTTCACATACAACAAACGAAGCATTATTTTCGTAAAAGGTTTGTTGTAAAGCAGCAATTTGTGCAGCAGCGGCGTCTTCAATAGTAGTAATGTTATCTAACTTTAATACAACACTGCTAATCTTTTGATGTAGAAATTTCGTAACTGATTGGGCAAGGTCTGCTGCTATATTGTCAGACAAATGAGGGTCGGTTATTGTTATAACATGAAATTTTTCTTTGGTATCAATTTTGACCTTCACTGTTATTGTTTAAAGTTTGATTAACAAGTGTGTATAAGTACACATAATTAGGCTTCAAAAATATTCGTTATTATTGTATCAACGCAATTTAAACTATATGGATAATAATTTTTCAGCCCAGGTAAAGGAGATCATTTCATTCAGCAGGGAGGAAGCTTTAAGGCTGGGCAATGATTTCATTGGCACGGAACACTTACTGCTTGGCTTGATAAGAGAAGGTGAAAATACAGCTATCCGCATTTTAAAAACATTAAATGTAGACCTGTATGAGTTACGCAAAGAAGTTGAGCTGGCAGTAAAAGATAAAACAGGAAAAAACATTGCAAACATCAATAGCCTTCCCCTTACAAAGCAAGCTGAAAAAGTAATACGCGTTACCGTTTTAGAAGCTAAAGCTTTAAAAAGCCCACTTGTAGAAACGGAACATTTAATGCTTTCAATTTTAAAAAATAAAGAAAACATAGCAACTCAAATCTTAAATCAGTTTGATGTGGACTACGACATTTTTAGAAACGAATTAGGGATGGTTCGCAGTAACGACCCAAGAAGCGAATATACCGAGGACAACGATGACGACTTTGATGATGAAAGGAAAGGCTATTCACAACAACAGAAGAGTAAGCAACAAAGCAATGCTAAAAGTAAAACACCGGTTCTGGATAATTTTGGGAGAGACATCACCAAATTGGCCGAAAGCGGTTCTTTGGACCCCATTGTTGGCCGCGAAAAAGAAATTGAAAGGGTAAGCCAGATATTAAGCCGTCGTAAAAAGAACAACCCGATTTTAATTGGCGAACCGGGTGTGGGTAAAACTGCAATTGTAGAAGGTTTAGCTCTTCGGATTGTCCAAAGAAAAGTGAGCCGTGTGCTGTTCGACAAAAGAGTGATTAGTCTCGATCTTGCTGCACTTGTAGCAGGTACCAAATATCGCGGACAGTTTGAGGAGAGGATGAAAGCGATAATGAACGAACTAGAAAAAAATCGTGATGTTATCTTGTTTATTGATGAGATACATACCATTGTTGGCGCAGGTGGCGCCAGCGGTTCGTTAGATGCCTCAAACATTTTTAAACCCGCTTTAGCAAGGGGAGAACTTCAATGCATTGGCGCTTCAACGTTAGATGAGTACAGAATGTACATCGAAAAAGATGGAGCATTAGATCGCCGTTTTCAAAAGGTAATGGTTGATCCTCCTACTGTTGAGGAAACAATACAGATACTAACAAATATTCAAAGCAAGTACGAAGATTATCACAGTGTAGCATATTCAGAAGATGCCATTGATGCTTGTGTAAAGTTGAGTGACAGGTACATGACTGATCGGTTATTGCCTGACAAAGCTATCGACGTATTGGATGAAGTAGGTGCAAGAGTTCACTTAAAGAACATTAATGTGCCGCCTGAAATTCTTGAATTAGAGAAGAAGATTGAAGATATAAAGCTGGAAAAGAACAAGGTTGTAAAAAGCCAGCGTTTCGAAGAGGCTGCAGCTCTCCGCGATACAGAAAAGCGTTTAGGTGAGGCTTTGGATAAAGCGAAAACTCACTGGGAAGAAGAGAGCAAGAACAAGCGCTACCCTATAAACGAAGAAGCAATAGCAGAAGTAGTAAGCATGATGACCGGCATACCTGTTAAACGTATGGTAGAAGCAGAAACGCTTAAGCTACGTAGGATGGGTCAGGATATGGCAGAAATGGTAGTTGGCCAGCCCCAGGCGCTCGAAAAAGTTACCAAAGCTATACAACGTAATCGAGTAGGATTAAAAGATCCTAAAAAGCCTATCGGTACTTTTATTTTCTTAGGTCCTACGGGTGTTGGTAAAACAGAGCTTGCCCGTGCCTTGGCTCGTTACATGTTCGATAGCGAAGACGCACTTATACGTATCGACATGAGTGAATATATGGAGAAGTTTACGGTAAGCCGCTTAGTGGGTGCGCCTCCGGGATATGTAGGATATGAAGAAGGTGGCCAACTGACCGAGAAAGTTCGTCGTAAACCATATAGTGTTGTATTATTGGATGAGATTGAAAAAGCCCATCCGGATATTTACAATATTCTTTTACAGGTATTAGATGATGGTCAGTTAACTGATGGCTTAGGCAGAAGAATAGATTTTAAAAATACACTCATCATTATGACTTCAAACATTGGTGCACGCCAGTTGAAGGATTTTGGTGAAGGAGTAGGATTTGCAACTGCAAGCCGTGTTCAAAATGCCGAGGAAAATAACAAAGCGGTGATTGAAAAAGCTTTAAAACGTACTTTCTCACCCGAGTTCCTAAACAGGATTGACGATGTAGTGATATTTAATTCACTTACTAAAGAAAACATTTTTGAAATTATCGATATACTGATGAAGGGAGTGATGAAACGTTTAACAACTCTCGGCTTCAGCCTGGAAATTACTGCAGAGGCCAAAGACTTTATAGCTGATAAAGGATATGATATTCAATTTGGTGCAAGGCCATTGCATAGAGCTATTCAAAAGTATCTTGAAGATCCTTTAGCTGAGGAAATCTTAAACATGAATGTTAAGAGTGGAGATGTACTACTTGCAGATTTAGATAAAGACAATGAGAAGATCTTTTTTACATTGAAAGGTGTAGAGGAGAAAGAGCAAAGTAATGTATAGTTAAAAGATTTTAATTCCTTTTAAAGCCACCTAATGGTGGCTTTTTTGTTTGTTATATTATCGGTTGAAATAGCTTTAATTAAAAGTTTAAGTGTCAAAGAGGTTGTATAAAATAATTATTCAGGTAAAAACAGTAAATACGGACTAATACTTTTTTTTTCAGCTATTTGTTTACACATTTGCAGTAGCAACTATTGTAAGCACTACATGAAAAAGATCATAATTACTATAGACGGCTATTCATCCTGCGGAAAAAGCACGCTTGCAAAAGCATTAGCTGCGCAGCTTAATTATGTATTCATCGATAGTGGCGCCATGTACCGTGCTATAACTTTATATTTTTTAAGAAATCATATTGATTGGAATGATTTGTCAGAGGTAAAAAATGCCATTGAAAATATAACGCTTGAGTTTAGCTCTAACAAAGAAAATGACAACTACGAAATGTATTTGAATGATGAGAACGTTGAATGGCTGATCCGTGACATGCTTGTTGCAGAAAATGTGAGTGAAGTGGCTGCTGTAAAAGAAGTGCGTGAATTTGCAATAGCTGAACAGCGAAAAATAGGTAAGGGAAAAGGGATTGTAATGGACGGACGTGATATTGGTTCCACCGTTTTTCCTAAAGCTGAATTGAAGATTTTTTTAACTGCCGATCCTGCAATAAGAGTTGAAAGAAGGTTTAGAGAAATCCTTGAGAAAAACCCTAATATAACAATCGATGAGGTAAAGATTAATCTTGAAATGAGGGATTACATCGATAGTAACCGCGAGTTTAGTCCTTTAAGAAAAGCAAAAGATGCGGTGGAACTTGATAATAGCAATCTTACGATCGAGGATCAACTAAAAATAGCATTGAAACTTGCAAAAGCTAAAATTCACGATTAACCGTCACTGCTCAAAGATTACTTCTACTATTTTTTTGTGATGCTTTAGCTTATTGCTGCAGCTATTTCATCAACCGATCTTTCTAAATTAAAGAATGAAGTTATTTTTCTAATCACTTTTTCAACTACAGCGTCGGGGCAGCTTGCACCACTGGTTATTAAAATCTTTACAGGTTCTTTTGCAGGAATATAATTTACGGTATGGATCTCCTGCTTTGTATGAAAGTTATGGTGAAGAATTTCTTTGGAAGAAAGTATTTTATCGGCACTATCTATAAAATAGGTGGGTAATTTTTCTTCGCATAACTCCACTAAATGAGACGTATTACTGCTGTTGTAGCCTCCAACCACAAAGGCAATATCAGCCTTCGTTTCCAGCATCCCATATACAGATGTCTGGTTATCGTTTGTAGCGTAACACAGTGTATCTCTGGTGTCTGCAAATCTTTCTTCTAAAGTTTCAAAAGTTAATTGATAACGATTAATCATTACCTGTTTCAGGTAATCGCTTATTGCCTGTGTATCGCTGGCGAGCATGGTAGTTTGATTTACAACCCCAATTCGTTGAAGGTCTTTTTCAACAGCAAACCCTTCTGAATATCTTCCTTTAAATTCGCTATAAAAGTATTCTGGCGGTTTTTCACCTGTTATGTATTTAGCAAGTTCTTTGGCTTCTTCTATATGATTAACCACAACGGTAGGTGTATTTGCAGCGCTATGGCTAAAGGTTGCTCTTGTTTCCTCATGACTTGGTTTGCCATGCACCACAATGCTGTAACCTTTCTGTGCTATTTGTTCGCTACGGTTCCAAACTTTTTCTACGAAAGGGCAAGTGGTATTATATTTTTCAGTTTGTATGCCAATTGCATTCAACTTAGCCTCCATCGAAAGTGTGGTGCCAAAAGCAGGAATTATTACAATATTATCACTCGTTAATTCATCCAGGCTAACTAAGGGATTTCCTTTGGTATCCTGTAAAAATCGTACACCTTTCTCAAGCAGATCAGCATTTACCTGCGGATTGTGTATCATCTCACTTAATAAAAATATTCTTTTGTCTTGGTTTTCTTCAACCGTACGAAATGCAATCTCTATAGCATTTTCAACACCATAGCAAAAACCAAAATGTCGGGCAAGATAAATTTGTATAGTACCGAAATCTAAAAGAGTTGGAGCAAAATCCTTTTTCAGCTTATCTGCCTGCTTTCTTTGATTTTTTATTGCGCTTATCAGCCCACTTCTGTATATGCCCGGAACATTGAATTTTTTCATAACCTATTTGCAATTGCGAAGGTACAAATATGAACATAAATACAAATGTTAAGGACTAAAGGAAGGTAAAGCTCCTATCTCCTTTAACTAATGATAGTTATTCACTGAGCATTACACTACTATCATTTAAGGATAATTTGTAGTTCAAGTTTTTTTACTACTATATTGCTCCGAAAATAAAAGCTAGTTCTACCTATTATTTTATGGCTGAAAAATTTGAAACTCCCCAATGGGCATTAACTGCAAACATTTATGAAGTAAACCTGAGGCAATATACTGCCGAAGGTACCTTTTCAGCATTCGGGGAAGAATTGCCAAGATTAAGAGATATGGGTGTTGGCATATTATGGTTCATGCCGGTTACGCCAATCAGCATAGAAAAAAGACAAGGAGTTTTAGGGAGTTACTATGCCTGTAGCGATTACACTTCAGCTAATCCCGAATTTGGAAGTTTAGAAGATTTTAAGCGGCTGGTTGAAGCTGCTCATTTGTTTGGGTTTAAAGTTTTAATTGATTGGGTTGCAAACCACACAGGCTGGGATCATAAATGGACAAAAGAGCACCCTGAATTTTATAAAAAGAATAAAGAAGGTAACTTTTATGAAGAGTATGGATGGATAGATGCTATCGACCTGGATTATAAAAATAAAGAGCTTTGGAAAGAAATGATCTCGGCAATGAAATTCTGGGTAAGAGAATGTGCGATAGATGGGTTTAGATGTGATATGGCTCACCTCGTGCCTTTCGATTTTTGGTTTGCTGCAAGAACAACTTTAGACAAAGAAAAAGAGTTGTTCTGGCTTGCGGAGTGCGAGCAAGCAGCATATCACAAAGTGTTTGACGCAACTTATACCTGGGAGTTTTTGCATACAGCAGAAGCCTTGTACAAAGGTGAAGCGGGTCTGCATGAACTTGAAGGAGTTCTGGAAAAATATAATGCTGAATTTCCTGCAAATGCTCCGCGCCTGTATTTCACCTCTAATCATGATGAGAACTCACACAGCGGAAGTGAGTATGAGCGGCTCGGTAATGCTGCAAAAGCTTTTGCCGTTTTTTGCGCAACCTGGAAGAATAGTTTGCCGCTTGTTTATAGCGGGCAGGAAATGCCTAATAAAAAAAGATTGAAGTTTTTTGAAAAGGATGTTATTGAATGGAGAGGGCAATATCTGCTGCATGATTTTTATAAAACCCTGCTTAATTTAAGAAAACAGAACCCTGCATTTCGCACCGCCGATACCACTATTAAAACTATCCGTGTAAAAACAACTGCAGATAAAAATGTATTTGCCTTTTTAAGACAACAATCTGAAGATAAAGTGCTTGTAATACTTAACTTCTCCTCCACTTCAAAATTAAAAATTGGAATTTCTAGTAGAGCTATTAAAGGAACATATATAAGCGTATTTTCAGGATTTGATGTTGATATAAACGAAAATACCTTTTTTGAAATGCAGGCGTGGGAATATAGGGTTTATATAAAGAAGTGATTTTTCATTTAATTGAAACGTATATTAAGAGATTTTTAATAGATCATTTACAACTCGATACTGCTATGCTTATTAGAAAAACGATTGCATTTGTAATTTTTCTCTTTGTTTCATTGATTAATGTAATTAATACCTGTGTTGCGCAAAATGCCGTCATTAAAAATGATGCAAAGAACAAGACCATTACTTTTGGTAATAGTAAAATAAAATTCACGCTTGATTATAATAGCAAAGCAAATGTCTCTGCTTTAGAAGTAAATGGCCAAAAAGTAATAGATGGAACAGCAGGTATCTATTCTGAAGTAAGAACTCCTTCAGCTTCTTATTCTTCACTTCATACATCATCAACGCCACGAATAAAAGCAACAGCTAATACAGTAACTGTTGCAGGCATTTCTTATGGTGATAAAGATTTAACCATCAACGAAACCTGGAAATTTACCGTTAAGGATAATGATATTAAGTTGGATGTGGACAGAACATTTTCAAAAGCAACATTGGCAGAAGAAGTTTCTCTTCCATCTTTTAATTTTAGTAACATCAACACCTGGGAAGGTGCTTACCAGGGTTATGGTGGTTTAGCGTGGTTCTATTTGTTCAACGAAAGATTGTGTACTTACGGTGTACATACCAGCTCTTCAAGATTCTGGAATAGTAAAACCGGCAATGGTTTAAAAATTTCTGCAGATGCTCCCGGTAAGCAGGTAGCTATGAAGTATAGCAGAACCAATGATGATAAATTGGCTTACTCAATTACAGTTTCAGACAAAGAAATGATACCTCGCTTTGATAGTGGTACCAACAGGAAAAGGTTTATTCGTAAAAGAACCGATGTTTGGTTTGCCTTCCATATTCCGGCCGGTAAAACATCACAAAGTATTTCATTTTCCTACTTCGATTTCAATAAAGAATTTGGTCGTGGCAAGTTTGTAGGATTGAATGGCGAACAGGTAAGTTCAGTCTTAAATACCATTGCAAGAATTGTTGTAATTGATGCAAAATCTTTTGTCGGAAATAGCTGGCATACGGCTTATGGTCCTGTCTGCATGCATGAACAATACAT
>MWVV01000511.1_pt1 | contig 14150 bp, 8 predicted proteins | sample 1047281 | NCBI WGS metagenome assembly MWVV01 (sample SAMN06349986, study PRJNA376086) | soil metagenome | isolation source: PT-2 sample Antarctic (ecotone) soil | place: Antarctica | collected 2015-01-13 | reverse complement strand
GCCTTTAATGGTATCATTACATTCATCAGATCACATAGTTTTTACTAATCATCATCATCTGCAGTACTACGACGGTTGGTTCTGCCTTCAGATCTTTTCATATTCTTTTCCTGTGCTGCAGTTTTAATTGTAGCCATTTTTGCTTTCGTACTTTTCATCCAGTTCAAAAGATCGGTCAACAATTCATCACGTTTCTGCGGGTTGCTTGCAGCAATATTATTATGCTCACCTTCATCTGTTTTCAAATTGTATAACTCAATTGCGTTATTCGTAGCTCTTTTGGACCAGCTACCATTTAATAACCACTCCTCATGGTATAACATAATTTTAAAATCTCCTTTACGCATAACAGAAACTGGTCTTGTTCTAAACAAAGAATCTCTTGGACGAATAACAGGTCTGTCTAAGTAGCCGGGGAAATGCCAAAATATTTTATCACGCTTTGTTGCTTGCTTACCAGTAAAAAGCGGAGCAATGTTTTCACCATCTAATACTCTGTTTGCCGGAAGTTTTACTTTACCAAGTGCAGCAAACGTTGGATAAAAATCAAGGTTAATGATTGGTGTGTTGTTTACTGACCCGGGAACAATATTTCCCGGCCAACGGGCAATAAAAGGTTCTCTTATTCCACCTTCGTAAAACGCACCTTTATTACCACGTAAAGGTTCCTGTGGAGTTATGTTAGTACCACCTTCGTGTCCCAGCGGGATCACGCGTTGATACAAAAATTCGAGATACTAATTGGAAGAAAGTAAGCCCAAATCGGTTAAAGGTCTAACTCTTTTATGGAAGATTTAAAAATATTGGCATGATTGGTAGCTTGAAAATAAAGTCGATTGAAGCAGAATATAGCAGGTCGGGCAAATCTAATTTTAGAACTCCCTCATTTTTTCTATTCCCTGAGATGCAAAATCAATACTTTCAGTGTTTTGCCTTCCAATCAGCTACTCGGTCTTCGTATTAAATTTAGAAAGGTGCCCTGCTTCACTTTGTATTTTCTTTTGTCTAATTTGTAATAAAATGCACCTTTTTTAGAACTTGATTTATCTTTCTGCTTTTGCTTTATTAATAATCCTGTCGATATTAGCTTGCGAGAAAAGTTGCGCCTATCAAATAGAGATCCATAAACTTCCTCATAGAGAGTTTGTATTTGCGATATAGTGAATTGTTCCGGTAATAATTCAAAAAGCAAGGGATGTAACGCTGCTTTATATTGCAACTGTTTTTTAGCTATACTCACTATTTCATCGTGATCAAATATCAGCTTCGGTTTTTGATTAATTAAAAACCACTCGGGATGATACGAAAAGCTAATCTGCTTTTCATATTTATGAATATCTATAAGAGCAAAATATGCAACAGATATTGTTCTTTCCTGTGGGTCTCTCGTTACTTCGCTGAATGTTTGCAACTGCTCCATATACACTCCTTCGAGTCCCGTTAGCTGTTTTAATATCCGGTTAGATGCTTGTTCAAGGTTTTCTCCAGCCTGCAAAAAACCGCCCATTAAACTCCATTTATTTTTTTCTGGTTCAAAACCTCGCTGAATCAAGAGGAGCTTTATATCTTGACCATCAAATCCAAAAATAATGCAGTCTACAGCTACCAAAATAGGTTCTTGTCCTATATACTTTCCCATAAGATGAATTCCGACTTTAGTAATTCTAATTTAACACATATTACAGTATAGACGAATTATACTTAAATACATAAACCATTGTGTAATTTATATTACCAGTAGGTTACCCCCAACCATTCTGTAGTACCAAACGTTCACATCGTTTTTTCTACTAAGGAAGAAATATTTTTAATAATTGTCAAAACAACAGTTATTTTTTTTATTTTTAGTTTATAATACTACAACGATTACTTAACAACGATTAAACTGCTTGCTTATGAAAACTTGCTTCTCGTCAAGGAGGAACTTTCTTTTTAGTAAAGTTCTTGTCCAACATCGATTGAAACTTCGTTTTATTTTTGTTTTTCTTTCTACATTTTTTTGTTCATTTCTTTTTGCTCAAAGAACAATTAACGGACGCGTGACTTCAGGTGACACTGCATTAGCAGGTGTGTCTGTCCAGGTAAAGGGAACACAATTAACAACACAAACAGATGCTGATGGAAACTTTAGTATCGCAGCCCCTTCAAATGCAACGCTCGTATTTAGTTCAGTTGGATATGGAAGTTTTGAGGAAAAACTAGCTGGCCGACCTTTCTTATCTGTTCAGTTACAATCATCCTCCCAACAACTGCAAGATGTGGTTGTAGTTGGTTATGGTACTCAAAGGCGAAAAGATATTACGGGGGCAGTATCAACTGTCAAAGCTTCAGATTTAAACCAAACGAATGCCGTTTCCATTGATAATCTGCTTCAAGGTAAAGCCGCCGGACTGAATATAGCTACTAATACCGCTCAACCTGGTGGTGCGGTAAATATTAATATTCGTGGTGCTATATCACCCCGTGGAGACAATAGTCCACTTTATGTAATTGATGGTTTGCCTATTACTACTAACGCTTCTACGGAATACAATTCGGTTTATGGAAATTTTAGAGGTGGATTTAGTCGTAGTCCGTTAGATAATATCAATCCCAATGATATTGCATCAGTAGATATTTTAAAAGATGCAAGCGCGACTGCCATTTATGGTTCTGCTGCTGCCAATGGAGTTATTTTAATTACAACGAAAAGAGGCAGAGAAGGACGTGCTACTGTAACTTATAGCGGCACTTATTCAATACAAAGCAATAAGAAATACCTGGAGCCGTTAAACGCTACGGAGTTCAAAAATAGCGTTAACACTTACGGCCTGGAATTTTTTAAGTTTAATAATAAGCTTGAACCATATGGCACCGGAACTACCCCTTTATCCAACTATAAACCATATTTTACCGAAGCACAAGTGGCAAATGCTGGAATTGGAACTAATTATATTGATTACGTGTTGCGACAAGGACGCATCAATGATCACAACATTTCTATTACCAGCGGCAATGCCAATACTAAGGTGTTTACTTCGTTTAGTTATTTTAATCAGCAAGGGTTAATCAGGAACTCTGATTTCTCCAGGTATTCTGCGCGGGTAAACCTGGATCAGAAACTTAGTTCTATAGTAACTTTTAATTTAGGTCTCTCATATAGCCAGGTAAATAGTAACAATGTTCCAACAGGACAATCCGGAGATATTGATAGCCCTTCATTGTTACAATCAGCATTACAATTTGCACCCGATATAGCACCCTTTGATAGTACCGGTAAACCTAACCCTACCTATTATGCCCGTACGCCTAATCCAGCCAGTTTTTTTAAGATAAAGAACAGAAATTTTAGCAGGCGTTTTGTAGCTACTCCTAATCTGCAGATCAATATTAGTAACGGGTTAAAGTTAAATATTACCGGTGGTATAGATAATACAAATACTGATCGACAATTCTTCATACCTGTATCCGCTAATTTCAGCACTGTTCCACAAGGCGATGCACAAATGGGATTAGCGAAATTAAATAACTATAGTACAGAAGCTTACGCTACTTATGACAAAGCATTTAAGAATAGTCGTTTTTCCGGTGTGGCCGGGGTTGGATATTATAGTAGTGCCTACAGCGATTTTGGCCTAAATGCTGTTGGTTTCAGCACTGATGTTTTTGGAGTTAATAATATCGGTATTGCTTATAATAGAGCGCTAAGTAGTCAATCGTCGAATAAAACTGAGCGTAACAAGCTTTCTCAATTTACCAGGTTAAATTATACGTTGCTTGATAAATATATAATTCAATTTACCGGACGCTTTGATGGAACAAGTAATTTTCCTCAAAATAACCTGTTTGGATTTTTCCCAGGGATATCTGCAGGATGGGTATTGAGCGAGGAAAATTTTCTTAAAAATATAAGCTGGTTGAACCAGTTAAAGTTAAGAGCTGGATATGGTACTTCCGGCAATGAAAGTATAACCACAACTGGAAACTATGTTTATTCGTTATATTCCTTAAGTACAGCTTATAATTACCTTATTGGCAGCCAACTCTATAACAGTGGCTTTATTCAAACCCAAATTGGCAATCCGGATTTAAAATGGGAAACCGATGCTACCATTAATGTTGGTGTTGATTTTGGTTTACTTAATAACAAGGTTAGTGGTTCAATCGATTATTTCAGAAGAACAGCAGTAGATCTTCTTGATTTTAGGGTGCTGCCTGCTTCCAATCCAATTACCAGCCAGGCATTTAATGTTGGATCAACGCGAAGCACAGGCGTTGAGATTACTTTAAGATCACAAAATTTCTCCTCACAAAATTTCTCATGGTCGACGCTGCTAACATTGGGCACTTCTAAAGCTCATTGGATAGAAAGAAACCCTGCTGTTACATTACCTAAATACGTTGGATATAACGATCCTATACGTGCCGTTTACGGTTGGAAGACTAATGGATTAATCAGGTCGTCGAGTGAAATTCCTAAACATCAAACAAATGCTTTTGTTGGCAACATTAAATATGAGGATATTAATGGGGATGGGAAAATGGATATTAATGATGTCACCTACCTGGGTAACAATGATCCTAAAAGCACATTTGGCTTAAATAATTCAATTAGATTCAAAAGGTTGGATTTATCATTTTTTGTATATGGCGCTTATGGAAACTTTACCAATGACGGTTATCTAACTTTTGTACAGTTGTACCGTCTTACCCGGCCCGGAGTACCAAGCAACGTGGAGAGACATTCATTAGATGCATATACTTCCTTTAACACTAACGGCACCTATCAAGGTTTCGCTAATGACCCGGCTGCTGCAAATAATCCTACTAAAATAAATGATTTTCGTGCCGAGAAAAATAGCTTCTTTGCCCGTCTAAAAAATGTGAACCTTGGCTATTCACTTCCCGCAATCGGCAATCAAAAGTTTATTCGTTCACTCAAAGTTTTTGTAGATTTCAATAATTTATTTTATATCACAAACGTGCGTGGTCTTGATCCGGAGATGGAAATGAACAATAACCCTTATCCAACTGCCCTGACAACAGCTTTTGGTATCACTGCTCAATTCTAATTTTAAAAATTTCATTATTATGAAAAAGACATTTAATATAATTGCTTGCTCACTCTTCTTCCTCTTTACAATTTCAGGCTGCAAAAAGATCCTTGAACCAAAAATTTATTCCCAGGTTAATGCCAGTGATTTTCCTCAATCAGAAGCAGATGTATTATCCTCATTAATTCCTTTTTACGCTCAATTCAATCCCAATTATGGGAGTACGGATGTTTCAAGAGGCGTTTTTGATTTTTCTTTTACTGCGGGCTATTTAGGGTATACCTGGGCTACTTCCATACAAACTGATGAAGCTTTTGATGAGTATTATTCTCCCTATAGCCAGTTCACATTAGGTCCCAGTTCATTTCTAAATACTAGTGGTCAGGCATTCTATGACCGTGTAAGCTATGTAGCTAAGCTAACAGGATTGATTGATAAGATCAGCACTTCCTCGATCAGCAATAAAAACCTCTACATTGCAGAAGCTAAAGGACTTCGCGCCTGGTTCATGTACATATTGTATGATTTATACGGGCCTGTAAGTGTTAAACTAGACATTGCAACACTTAACTCTAATGATGTAGTGCCGCGCTTAACACAACCTGCTTATACAGCAGCTATGGAAAGTGATCTATTAGCGGCTATTTCCGATTTGCCTAATAAATATAATGGAACAGCAAATTGGGGAAGATTGTCAAAGGGGGTTGCCCGTATGATATTGTTTAAATTGTACCTGCACGAAAAACAGTGGACTAAGGCTCAAACAGTAGGCAAGGACATTATGGGAATGGGTTATGCTTTGAACCCTTCTTACAAGGATATATTTATTACTGCTCAAAATAGTGAAGTTATTTTTGCTGTACCTGGAAACAATTCAACTACTAGTATCTGGTATGCCTCTATTTTGCCAGGTGATGCGGCATCCATTTTAGGGAATGATGTTACAAAAGGAGATAAATACCAATTAGTGGATATGCCATGGGCATACTATGATAAATATTCTCCTGGAGACGCCCGTTTGCAAACTATAGCTAATTCATACATTAATAATAGTGGTAAAACAATTGATAGAGCAAACGGATTAAGTGCGGCAATACCAATGAAATATACCAGGTATGTACCTAACTTATTAGGGTTTGATTATGTGATCTACCGTTATGCTGATGTCCTTCTGGCCATGGCCGAAATTACCAATGAAATTAGCGGTCCAACTGCTGAAGCGAGGGGATATTTAAAACAGGTAACTGACAGAGCCGGCTCAACAGCATCCGTACCCGCAGGTGCATTTACTGATGCAGCATCTTTTAGAACTTTTATCCTGGAAGAGCGCGGCCGTGAATTGTACTGGGAATTTGGGATTCGCCGCCAGGACTTAATAAGAAACGGTACTTTTATTAGCAAAGCACAGGCACGAGGGTTTGCGAATGTGAAACCAACACAAGTTTTATTCCCTATTCCTTCTGACGTAATTATACAATCAGGCGGGGTAATTGCACAAAATGCAGGTTATTAATTTAATCTAAGAGGTCATTCGAAAAACTAATTTTGGTAGTTCGGATGACCTTTTTAAATTCAGTATCTACTAGCTTTTTTGTCAGCTACATCATTCATTGGTTCTTCTAAAGAACTTGAAATATTAAAAGAATTTGGCTTTCTAAAGGTTCAAATAAGAGCGTTTGTTCTACATCTGTTAGTGACATTAGTTGACTTCAAAATATTATACTTCAAAATCAAAAAAGCTTATGGGGTTTGATCAAGCCACATGCTGCAAATTAAGTTTGGTTGTATTAGTAAGTTTATTTGCTATTGGATTTTTAAAAGCGCAATCTGCAAAGGATCCGGCAAAAGCTATTGTAACTATTTACCCTGATTCTACGCTAAGTGATGTTTCCCATCATCCGATCGGTATTAACCTCGATTATTTCACTGACGATGATAACTATCTTAAACCTAAACGACGCACTGCAGATGCTCTAAAAGCGATGGGTGTAAAATTTTTACGTTACCCCGGAGGCAATAAATCTGACTTTTACTTCTTCTCCAAACCACCATATGAAAAGTCGGAACCAACACTTGCAAGAACCGGTAAAAATGCAACCGGCGGGCGTGGAAGAATGTTGAAAAATAATTTTTCCGAATTTAAGTTCGATGTATTGGACTTTGATGAGTTTATCAACATGTGCCGGGAAGTGGGAGCCGAACCGGTTGTTGTAGTTGCTGCAGATGAATACTTAGTAAATTATCCTGAAGGAAGCACCTGGTCAACAAAAGAGCAATTGCTGCAACATGCAGTGCAATGGGTAAAGTATTCTAATGTTAAGAAAAAGTACAATGTAAAATACTGGATGATCGGAAATGAAAGCTGGCATAAAGAAAATATTAATTCTACCGTACAAATTTATGCCCGTGATGTCGTTGATTTTTCGAAAGCAATGAAGGCTGTTGACCCGTCAATAAAAATAATTCCAAACGGTAATACAGAAATTTTTTGGAAAGAGGTATTAACCACAGCTGCCGGACATATAGATCTTATTTGCAACAGCAATTATCCTGTTTATAATTATCGTGCTGGTTACGTTACTTACCGCGACACCGCTCAAAACCTTTTAGGTCCTGTTACAACTGCATTAAATGCAATTGATAAATATGCAACAATGGAAGACAGGAAAAAACTTAAACTGATAGTTGCAGAATATGGGCCTTTTGATTGGGCGAAGAGTGACTGGGGTTTCATAAACAATATGGGACACAACCTTATGAATTTCGAAATGACTGGTGAGCAACTTTGTGAACCTCGGGTACTCTTTTCCTGCTTCTGGAATACAAGATGGATAAACAATGACTCTGTCCCATACAGTGCTTTCGATGCACTAGATAAGAATGGGAACTTTAATGCCAATGGATTCGGATTAATGATCTGGGGAAAGTTTTTAGGCGATAAAATGGTGAAAACAACATCCTCTTTGCATATTAAAACTTTTGCCAGTTGGAAGCCGCAACAGAAAAAATTATTTCTCTACATCATTAATAAATCGGACGAAGTAAAAGAGGTGAAAGTTGGTATTCAACGCTATTCAATTAAATCAATTTCTCAAGGCTGGGAACTGGTGGGCACAGGACCAGAAGATACAAAACCAGTTTGGAGAAGAGTAGCTGGGGTCAATCCAAATCAAATAATGAGTATAAATCCAACTAGTATAACCGTAGTTGAATTCGATTTGAAATAATTAAGCTCTTAAAGCATTTTACCTCTCTATAAGATTATCTTCTTCCACAAAGAAAATTAAGTACTTCACTTGATTGAAAGTAGCGGCCCGACAAAAAGTAACGAATACAACAGCATTATGAAATTTACAAAGCGGGGCCATTTTGTAACAATAGCAGTGTCTACAATTATAGCGTTTAGTTGTAAGTACAGTATGCTTCTTAAACGACCGTCCTTTAAAGGAAACGCTTATTATTTAGCTGCCGGAGGCAGTGATGCAGGAATTGGAAGCAAAGAGATCCCGTGGCAGAGCATTGAAAAATTAAATAAAATAAGATTGAAACCTGGCGATACAGTACTTTTTGAAGGTAGTCAAACTTTTAGGGGCAATTTACTGCTCGACAGCACGGATGCGGGAACAAAAGAAAGTCCCATCATCATTACTTCATTTGGTAATAGCAATGCAATTATTGATGGTGGTAATCTTACTGCATTAACGATTACGAATACGGTTTATATAAAAGTTAATCAGCTTCATTTTATTGGTTCAGGGCGTAAAAATGGAAATACTAAAGATGGGGTTGTGATTATGAACAGTCAACAGGTAGAAGTTGACAGCCTCGATATTTCCGGATTTCAAAAAGCAGGGTTACGGGTAAACGCATCACAAAACATAGAGGTTAAAAATGTGTATGCACATGAAAACGGATTTGCAGGAATTTCTATATCAGGAGTAAAAACAAAAGAAAGCTGCAGTAATATCCATATCACCGGCTGTATGGCTATAAACAATCCGGGAGATCCTGCTAACGATAGTAGTCACAGCGGTAACGGCATCATTGCGGGGCGTTGTAAAAATGTACTTATTGAATATTCTTCGGCTACTAATAACGGCTGGGATATGCCGCGACAAGGTAACGGACCTGTAGGAATATGGGCTTATGAAGCTGACAGCGTTATTATACAAAATTGTATTTCATACAAGAATAAAACATCAGTTGGAGGAGAGGATGGCGGAGGCTTTGATTTTGACGGTGGTGTTACAAATTCTATAATTCAGCAATGCCTGTCTTACGATAACCAGGGAAGCGGATTTGGCATATTTCAATATGCACGGGCAAGTAGCTGGCATGATAACATCATAAGAAATAACATCAGCGAGAATGATGGAAATGTTTCAAGAGCCGGGGCAAGTGCTTTTATTTGGAATGGCTCAAAAGATAAAAATAAGTTTAAGAATCTGCAATTTTATAATAATGTATTGTATAATTCAAAAGGGTCTGTAATAAACTACGATAAAGACAGTGAACATATCGGCTTCAGGTTTTATAACAACATATTTGTTGCTAAAGATGAACTGGTAACCGGAAAGGGTTCAATAGATAATGATGTCTTTTTAAATAATGCCTGGTGGAGCTTAACAAGTGGTTTTAACATGAATGGTATAAAAGATTTTAAGACGTGGATACAGCAGGAAGGAAAGGAACAGGTGAAAGGTAAAATAGTTGGATACAATGAAGATCCTAAACTCAAGAATGCGGGAAAAACTTCCTTAACATCGCCACTCGAATTAAAATCATTCTTCAATTTCTACATGGTTGAAAATTCTAAGCTTAAGAAAAACTTACCAGTTTATAAATAGGCCAAAAACACATAGTAAACGAAGTTTACAAAAAATAAAAAAGCAAATTTTTTCATTATTACTAATGATGAAATGTTTAATCAGATGCTGGCCAAAGTATTAATTATTCCTTCACGCCGTATAACTTGTTCAATGTAACAAAACATAGTATGCTACTTAGCTAATGACTCGGCGACTAAAAAAAATCAATTAATTTTTTGTCGTGATCACAACTTTTGATGATGGCATTCCTTCTGCAGAAGCCTTCAATGCTATTTGACCTGGAATATCTGAAGCTTTTACAATCACTAAACATCTTCCCTGCCATGCTTTCCGTTGAGGTAGCTGATAGCTTTCAAGACTCACCGGATTTGCGTTACCAACTCCAACAATTGTTCCTGCACCTTCCACTTCAAACTTTACTAAATCTTCTGCTTTTGGATTTCTGTTTCCTTTTGCATCTACCAATTCAACAGTTATGTAGCTTAGCCCTTGTCCATCCGCTTCAAGTGTAGTTTTATCTGCCGTTAGTTTTATAGCTGTAGGCTCTTCCGCTGTTTGCAATATAGAGGATGATATTATTTTTGATCCTTTATAACCAACCGCTTTTAATTCGCCAGCTTGGTAAGGTACATTCCATGAAGCTGTAAATTTCGAAGCTCTGTCGGTTTTCTTTTTACCCAAGGTTTTTCCATTAACGAAAAGCTCAACTTGATCACAAGAAGAATACACAGAAACTTCCAGCGCTTTCTCTTCATATCCTTTCCAATTCCAGTCTGCTACCACATCATGCCATTCCCACTTACTCCATACTTGTTTATTTGGGTTTAAGGGAAAACTTGGAGTGGGTGGTTTTACAAATACAGCAATTTTATTTTCTTTCCAAAGAGCTTCACGGTAAAAGGACTGGGGTCTTCTCCATCCACAAATATCTATATCCCCACAATAAGCAAGGTTCCAGGGATAGAAGTTGCTTTCCTGCCAATAGCCTCTCCAGCCAATACTTGCTTCGCCTATATAATCAAATGCAGTCCATACAAAATCACCTATCACCCACGGATGGTCTGCGACGCCCATCCATGCACCAAAAGCTTCGAGGGCGTAAGATTCCGATCCCCACATTACACGTTTAGGAATTCGATTATGATCCAGTTCGTAAATGCTCTCCTTGTTATGATCACCACCTGCAGCATAATTGTAACCACCCAGATCAAGAGTAGAAAAAAAAGAATCTTTTTGCGGACGAAGATTGTTTACCGCTGCAGTAACAGGGCGAGTTGGTTCTATCCTGCGTATGTGGTCTCCCAGCATTTTTGCAACAGCAATTACTTTGGGGGTTTCCATATCCTTTATTTCATTGCCGATGCTCCACATAATAATGGAAGGGTGGTTTCGGTCACGTTGAACCATGCTTTCAATATCACGTTGCCACCATTCATCAAAAAATAAGTGATAATCATGAGGGTTATTTGGCAACCGCCACATGTCAAACGCCTCATCAACAACCAACATACCTAAGCGGTCGCATGCATTCAGGAAGGCCGGAGAAGGGGGATTGTGTGCACATCGCACAGCATTAAATCCGCTTAACTTCAATATTTCTACCCGACGCTCTTCTGCCCTGTCATACGCTTTTGCTCCAAGAGGACCGTTATCATGGTGTACACAGCCGCCTTTTAGTTTTGTTGATTTGCCATTGAGCATAAAACCATGTACAGCATCAAATGAAATGGTGCGGATACCAAATTGAGTTTCTGTTTTATCTGTAAGCTTTCCGTTCTGATACACCTCTGTTACAGCACTATATAGTGCAGGAGACTCTATCGACCATAATGACGGAGAAGTAATAATTGCGTGGTTATTATATTCTAAGCTATCATTTGGTTTTACAGTTTGCGTTGATTGAATTTTTGCAACTTCAGAAGCTTTTGCATTAAGAATATGTGTTACCAGCATTACTTCTGCCGCATTAGCTGTTTCATTTTTGATACTTGTTTTAATATTTACTTTAGCGGAAGATGCATTTACTTCAGGCGTTGTTATATAAGTTCCCCATTGTGCAACATGCACCGGATCAACTACCTTCAGCCATACATGTCGATAAACACCCGAACCGGTATACCAACGGCTGTTTTGTCCTTCATTCTTAACTTGTACAGATAGAATGTTCTTTTCTCCAAACTTTAATTTACTGGTTATGTCAAACCAAAAGCTAGTGTAACCATAAGGATGATTGCCAAGATTTACGCCGTTTAACCAAACGTCAGCATTCATATAAACGCCATCAAACTGAATGATAACCTTTTTATTTTTTTGGTTGATAGGAACAGTAAAAGTCTTACGATACCAACCGGTTCCTCCTGTTGTAAATCCTGTACTTACCTGTCCTATTGCATTAGGGTCAAAAGGTGATTGAGTTCCCGGAAGATCTTCTATACTCCAATCATGCGGAAGGTCAACAGTCCTCCATTTTGCATCATCAAATTCCGGCATTTCAGCACGTTGAGCGCCACCACGATGAAACCGCCAATCAGAATCAAATAAAGTTGTTTGAGAAAATGAGCTAATTACTAAACTAATACAAAGAAGGGTAAGAAGAAATTTTAGAATCATTGCAATCGTGTTATATTCAAATAAGTATAAATTTAATAGTATTTGTATTGCTATGATCATCCTGCTGCATTACTTACAAAACTTTTTGAAGTTGACCAGGGCACACACAAATACCTGTTTCCTGGTTCTGTTGCATCTTTATCTGATTAATTAGCTTGAGCACTAACTTTATGAGATGTTCAAAGGTTATTGCTTTCGTAAAGAGATTATTCTACAAGCAGTATATTTCAAATTGCGCATTAGCCTTAGTTACGACTAATGATGATGGGATTTGCACTAGATCTGCATCGGTTTGTGTTACTGCCATAATAAATCAAATTTATGCTCTTGCTAAAACATAGTATGAAATTTTACAATCAAAGTATGTATAAAAGCCAAAAGACTTATTGTAGATGTTTGTAAACTACATGGAGTTCTTCGAAAAATTTTGACACGAATAAGCAGAACATTACAACTGTATTCTGTGAATGGAAGACCGATTGTGAAGGAGGTGTAAAGGAGTATTTATGGGATATTTTCGAGAAGCTTTATATGAAGCACAACGTACTGAAAAGGAGCTGACGAGTTATAAAGTTCAATTGCTAATTTTTTAGGATGTGTGGACTGAAAAGGTTAGCGTTATGGGAGAACGGCAATGAATACTATCAAAAATACTTGTCTTTATAATTCAATGAAAAGTGATTTAGGAGATTTAGTTCGACAATCCCTCATTCCCCAAAAACTAAGGCAGTCAAAAACAATACTTTAATATTCTCAGCGGAGAGAGAGGGACTTGTAACTTTTCTTTAAAAGGTTGAAACAACCTATTTTATCTTTCAATTTTACCAGGTCACCAATAGGTCACCATTCAAAATCTTGTTTAAAACTCAAACTCTTAAAGAACTTATTGCTTTTGCAAAATATCCAATCTTCCTTAAAATTTAACAACTAAAAACTGCCAAATCTTTAAAAGGAGCTGTAGGAAGAATATCCTAAACCAACAAAAAGGCTTAAAGATTTTACAACTTCTATGAAGATCGATTGCTATTATTTGATTTTTATGTAAGAAGTGTCTGATATGTGCTTACAATTCCGCAGCAAAGTATAGTAACAATTTTGCAAAATCATTAGAATTTGCTTGTATAGTGGATGGGTTATAGCTGACCTTTGCCAACTATAAGGGAAATTATTAACGGTTGATCGTCTTTCTTTGCAGAATGAATTACAGCACATGAGGGATAAATAATTTTGCTATTACACCGTAAACACGATACGTCACTTGTTCTTCTGTTGCTTCACTTGTTCTTCTGTTGGGAGCACTTTCGAACTTTACAACATTTTACATAATTAGACAATGAAGGGCTGGTTTGCAAACTATTATAAAGTTTCTGCGATTTCTTCATTCATACCTTTACAAAGAGTAACAACATTTAATTCGACTAAAAATTCGACTAATTATGTTGTTACCAATCAAACCCATTTGTAGCGCTAGTAAGATGTGGCGCGATGACACAAGCCTTATTTTTATTCAGTATTGTGGAAGTGCTGAAAATAAAACGCTCCTGAATACTGAAATTGAATCCCCCTAATTATTGGAATAGAAAGCTGAAAAGAATTTCAGATAATCTACCAATAGGACAGGTAAGTACAGGATTTACAACAGGAGGAACCGGTTGGTATCGTAAGACTTTTACTGTTC
>MWVV01000510.1_pt1 | contig 14158 bp, 13 predicted proteins | sample 1047281 | NCBI WGS metagenome assembly MWVV01 (sample SAMN06349986, study PRJNA376086) | soil metagenome | isolation source: PT-2 sample Antarctic (ecotone) soil | place: Antarctica | collected 2015-01-13 | reverse complement strand
TTTTACGACCGTGCCGAAACGCCTTAACGACTGCATTAAAACCAAATTGTTCGCCTGAAGCTGATTGGCGCGCTGTTCTCTTGCGCGTTGCTGTTCTATCTCTTGATTTTGAGTTTGCAGATTTGCCAATTTCGCGTTAGTGTTTTCGGCTTCGGTTTTCGTTCGCCCTAATTCTTCCCGAAGTTTGCCTAGTTCGGCTTGCAGCTCGCGCACCTGCGTCGAGTAATTTTGCGCGTCGCGTTCGGCAAGCTCGCGGTTGCGCGTCTCGCGCGCGAGTTCGGCTCGAACGTCGGCGATTTGATTTTGCGCGTCCGTGTATTTTTCTTCCGATTGGCGGATTTCCTCGTCGGCGCGCGTCTTCTCATTGCGCTTTTCGCGCGCTTCTCGGCGAATCGCCGCCGTTTCCTCGGCTTTGACCGCCGCGCCGATTGCCTGACGCGCCGAAATATCAACTTGTTCCTCGTCGCGTCCGGCTTTCCAGGCGTTGTCCGCCGTTTTCAGCAGCAGTTCAGCTTGCCGCAGCTCGTCGGTCGCGTCCCGCTGCGCGCCCGCGAATTTGGCGAGCGCGACGGCTTGGCGCGCCTGCAAAACCGTCGAAGGCGTTTTCGAGTAATCGATTTCGGCGATTTCCGGCGTGCGCGCGTCGCGGAAAAAGTCGCTCGAATTTCCGAAATATTGTATAGCGCGCGTCGTCGCTAAAGTTCTGCCGCTCGGCGCGACGGGACTTAAATTTTCCAGCATAATGGTCTGGCTCGGACGCCGCACGAGAAAATGCGGTTCAGCCGTGATTATCAGCGCGAAGGTCTGGAGCGGCGTCGTAACCGAAATTTTTGAATCGAAATCGAAAAAGCCGCGCCGTTTTATCTCGCCTAAATTATCGACCTGACCGTCGGGCGAAATCGCCCATAGAACATACGTCGCGTAGCCCGCGCCGAGTTCAAACGGGCGCGGCATCTTCGAGACCGACAAGTCGATTTCCGTTCCGTTTTTGGCAGTCCGTTTGAGTTTCGCTTCGCCTTTCATACGCGGAAAGCGGGTCGTGCCGCGAAACTGCACATAGACAACCTCATCCTGCGGATATGTAATCGCCGTTGTCCGGCGCGCTAAATCAACTTGCGCGACAATTGAAATTGTCAGTAAAAAAAGGAGAGAAAATAATGCGGATAATTTTAATGCTTGGTGAATTTTCATTCGGTTTCTCCAAAGATGCTTACCAGTTGAAAAGATGCGGCTCAAACCGACGCAGTTGCAAATCTTACCATATTTCACGTGCCGTGAAACCTTTTGGCTTTCCGGCGCGAGTAAAGTATATTCAATAATTTATACTAGTTACGTGCAAAAGATAAGACGCGCTAAATCGTTCGTCATTCACTATCAACCGTTCGCTGTTTTTAACGAATAATCTTCGAGATATTTTATCAATATTTTTTTATAAATAACGAATAGTTTAATAGCTGACAGCGAATAGCGTTTGCGCGGGATGATTTGGCTTTCAACTTTTTTCTCTTTCCGTTTTGCGCGTTTTATAACCGGATGACCGATTTCAAACGACTTTTAAAATATTTGCGTCCGCATCGCTCGATGTTCATTCTGGCTTTTGTCGCAATGATTTTCGGCGCTCTGTTTGAGACTGCGACTCTAGCCCTTTTGGTTCCGATTTTTAATCAGACCTCCAACGCCGCGCAAAATGCCGGGACACTTTACAGTCTCGAAAAATTAATTCCTGAAAATAATTGGTTTGCGGCGTGGGCGGCGATTTCCGCGCTTTTGATAAGTTTTAGAATTCTAGGCGGAATTTCCGAATATTTTTCCTCGTATTTGATGGCTAAAATCGGACAATCCGCCGTTTTGCAGTTGCGGCAGGAACTCTACGCACATTTGTTGAAACAGTCGGCACAGTTTTTTCAAAAGCATAGAACAAATTTTCTTGTTTCGCGTCTGGTCGCAAGTGCGGCGGCAATCGAATTGGCGGTTTCATCGAATCTGCGCGACGTTCTGCGCGAAAGCGTGATGCTCGTCGCTTTTCTCGGCGCGGCTTTTTATTATAGTTGGCGGTTGATGTTAGGCGCGATTATCATCACGCCGATTATCGGAATTCTAACTTCCAAATTCAGCAAATCGCTGCGCAAATTGTCGGAAGAATCCTACGAAGGCAACAAGTTTTTAACCGACACGGCGCAGGAATCGCTCGCCAATTTCACAATCGTCAACGCCTACCGCGCCGAAGAACGCGAAAAATTACGCTTTGCAAACGTCGCAAAAATTATCGCGCGCGCCAACCTTCGTTCGGGAAAAATCGCCGCACTCTCACCGCCGATAATTACTTTAATCGGCATTTTTGCACTCGTCGTATTTTTATTTTTCGGCTTGCGCGAAATAAACACGGGCAGAATGGAAGCCGCGCAGTTTTTCGCCTTTTTGTTTTCCCTTTTCGCAAGCTACGACCCGATGCGGAAAATTTCGCGCCAGCACAACGAAATCACCAAAGCCTTTGCCGCCGCCCGCGACGTTTGGGACGTTTTAGACCAAAACGAATCTTTGCCGGAAAAACCGAACGCTGTCGAATTAAAACCGCTCGTGAATAAAATTGAACTGAAAAACGTCTCGTTCGGTTACGGCGCGGATGAAAAGTCGGTTCTCGTGAATATAAATCTTGAAATTCCGAAGGGCGGAGTCGTTGCGCTCGTCGGTGAGAGCGGCGGCGGCAAATCCAGCTTGATAAAATTGATTCAGCGTCTTTACGACCCGTCGAGCGGCGCGGTTTTCTGGGACGAAACCGATTTACGAAACGCGAAAATTTTATCTTTGAAAAAACAAATCGCGCTCGTTACCCAAGAAACCGTTTTGTTCAACGACACGATTGGCTACAATATCTCATACGGCAAACCGGAGGCGACCGACGCGGAAATCCTCGAAGCGGCGCGCATCGCTTTTGCAAAAGATTTTATCGAAGAACTGCCCAAAGGTTTTGACACGTTCGTCGGCGAGCGCGGCACTTTTCTGTCGGGCGGTCAGCGGCAAAGAATTGCCATTGCGCGAGCCGTGCTGACGGGCGCGCCGGTTTTAATCTTGGACGAAGCGACTAGCGCGCTCGACACCGAATCGGAAAGTCTCGTGCAAAAGGCGCTCGCCAATTTAATGCGCGACAAAACCTCAATCGTTATCGCGCACCGGCTTTCGACCGTTCGCCGCGCCGACAAAATCGTCGTGATGGAACGCGGACGAATTATTGAGACCGGCACGCACGACGAGCTTTTGCAAACAAACGGAACTTACAAACGGCTTTACGAATTACAATTTTTGGAGGACGAGAGTAGTGAGCCGTCAGCAGTGAGCAGTGAGCAGTAAATTTATCACGGCTCACTGCTTACTGCTGACGGCTTACTTGCTTAGCGACTTATGAAATCAATGACCGGCTTCGGACAAGGGCAGGCGACGGGCGAGAATTTTTCGGTCGCCGTCGAAATCAAAACCGTCAACAATCGTTTTCTGGACGTTAATCTGCGGCTTTCAAACGAGCTGCAAACGCTTGAAACGCTCATAAAACGCCTTATTACAAATCGCCTCTCACGCGGCAGAATCGATGTTTATATAAACGTCGAGCAAACAGGCGATGTCGCTTATGAACTTAATCGACCATTGATTTCCGGCTATTTGTCGGCACTGCGCGAAATGCAAACCGATTTTGCATTGTCGGGCGAGCCGGATTTGAACATTATCGCGCGTCTGCCGAATGTTTTGCAGACAAAGAAGGACGACACGGACGCGCCCCTAGCCGAAGCGATTGAAAAAGCTTGCACGGACGCTCTCGACGAGCTTGAACAAATGCGCTCGGTCGAAGGCGAAACTCTGCAAATCGAATTGGAAACGCGCCTCTCGGCAATCGAGACGCTTTTACCGAAAATCGAGATCGAAAGCGAGAACGTCGCCGAGGAATATCGACAAAAATTAACAAAGCGCATCGAAAATCTGCTCTCAAAATCCGGTGCGCAAATCGAATTAGACCAATCAAGGCTCGCGCAGGAAGTGGCATATTTAGCCGAACGCAGTGATATTTCCGAAGAAATCTCGCGCCTTAAAAGCCACACGGAACAGTTTCGACAGATTATGAAACAAGAAAATGAAGCGGGCAAAAAACTTGATTTTCTGACGCAGGAGTTAAACCGCGAAGCCAACACAATCGCATCGAAAACCGCCAACTTAATAATCAAAGAAGCGGCACTTTCAATAAAAGCCGAAATCGAAAAAATACGCGAGCAAATTCAAAACGTTGAATAAAATGGAAAATGGAAAACGGAAAATAAAAGAGATTTTTGATTCGTAACTCATTCCGTAATCTATTAATATTTTCCATTTTCCATTTATTAAATTATGAAAGGTAATTTAATCATCATCAGCTCGCCGTCGGGCGGCGGCAAAGGCACTTTGATTAAAGAGGTTTTGCGAAACGTGCCGCAAATCGGTTACTCGGTTTCTTACACGACACGTCCGCCGCGCACTGGCGAAACGGACGGTCAAGATTATTATTTTGTCGGCACGGATGAATTTACTGATTTAATCGAAACGGGCGAATTTTTGGAATACGCCGAAGTTCACGGCAATTTTTACGGCACGTCCATCAAACAAATTTTGGCGCAAATCGGCGCGGGGCGCGATGTTATTCTTGAAATCGACGTTCAGGGCGCGGAAAGCGTCCGCGCAAAAATTCCCGAAGCGATTTCGATTTTTATTTTGCCGCCGTCCTTCGCCGTTTTGCGCGCGCGGCTCGTCGCCCGCCGAACCGAAAAACCTGAAGATTTAGCTGTCCGCTTGCGAAATTCAATCGACGAGGTTCGAAAGTTCGACCGCTTCGAATATGTCGTCGTCAACGACGAAAAAGAAACGGCGGCGGCGAATTTGCGGTGGGTAATTTTAGCCGAAAGACAAAAACGAAATAGACAAAGCGAGCGGATACAGGCTATTCTAGATAGTTTTGAAGACCCGATTTCAAACGCTTTTGGAGAGTGAAAAATTTTTATGATTGAAAAAACCGAACAAACCGGCAACCAAGAAGACAAAAAGGAAACAATGAGCGCGTCGGAAAACGACTCGAAATACCGTAAAATCATACTTGCCGCGCAGCGCAGCAAGCAGATTCAACGCGGCGCAGACCCGCGCGTCGATATGGATTTACGAAAAAGCAAATCGACGCGCATTGCGATGCGCGAGCTGGACGAGGGCAAAATTCAATACGAAGAATTGAACGACAAATAATTTTTATTAACATTTTTTCTGGCGGGCGCGCTTTTTTTCCGGCGCGCTTAATTTATTAAATCTCCCCTTCGCCGCTGCTGTTGCTGCTCGTTCCATACGACAAACTCCGCTGCAAGTGCGCGCGCTTCAATCTCGAACGGTATTTCCAAATACGCTTCGTGCCGCGACGCCGCGTTCCAGATTTTCTTCACGCTCAAATTTCGCAGATAATCGCGGAAATATTTGTAGAAAAATTTTATAAAACCTTCGCGCCGGTATTGTATGACGTGAGCGATTTCGTGCGCGGCAAGCTCGACCCTGATTTTTTTAAAGTTTTCGTCGGTTAGAGAAACAAAGTCGGGCGAGATGAAAACATTTCGCCCGACTGTGATGCCGTGAATTCTCAACGCCGTTGTTAACAAGACGGAAAATTTTCCGCTGTAAAAATTAATTTTCGGCAAACGGAAACTATCGTCGCTTAAAATTTCACGAAAAAACGCTTCGAGCTTGAGGCGTGAATCGTCGGCTACTTTCATCTGGAAAATTATATCTTTTTTAAACGCGAAAAAGCGGAAAGTTTTTCGATTAAACCTTCCGCTTTTTTTGTTTGTTAATTTTTTATTTATCTTTTCCGGCATCGCTTATCGCGTCGCCGACCGATTCGACCGCGTCGCCCACGCCGCGTTTTACTTTGCCCCAAGTTTCCTGCGTGTGTCCTTCGGTGTTTTGGGTCTCGCCTTCGATTTCCAAACTTTTATCGTCAGTCGCTTCGCCGACCTTTCCTTTAACCCAACCGGCGGTTTGGTCTAATTTGCCTTCTACTTCGTCTTTGTTCGGTGTTGACATAATTAATTAATCTCCTTTCACAAACATAAAATTCGTATTCTTTTAGAACGAAAGAATACGAATTTTACAAAAAGCAATTTACATTCCCAATCAATCGAAAATCCAAAATATAAAATCCAAAGTCGCTCTTACATTCCTTTATACGTTGGACCGCCGCCGCCTTCAGGCGTAACCCAATTGATAATTTGATACGGGTCGGCGATGTCGCAAGTTTTGCAGTGAACGCAGTTCGAGAAATTTACTTTTATCTCGCGCCGGTTTGTTTTCGGATTTTCTTCCATTTCATAGACGGCAGCGGGGCAAAAACGCTGGCACGGGTTGCTGTATTCTTCGGCGCAGCGCGTCGCGCAAATCTCGGTATCCAAAATATGAAGATGCGACGGCTGATCTTCGTCGTGCGAGACGGCGGCGTGATAAACGTCCGTGATTTTGTCGAAAGTTAATTGTTTGTCGAATTTCAAATTTGCGTACCGCTTTTTATTCGCGTCTTTTTTGTCTTCGTATTCGATGAGCGTTTTCATTCGCTCGTGTCCGGCGACGTGATGTTCTATCGGCATAAAGCCCCAAGATAAACCGCCGGAAACAAATTGCAAGCCGCCGTTGACAAGCGCCGACCAGCGACCTTTTTGAAACGCGGCGTGAAAATTGCGAACCGCGTAAAGCTCTTTGTAAATCCAACTTTGATTTACTTTTCCTTCATATTGACTCAAAGTTTTCGACGAAAAATCTTCGCGCTCGAACGCCGTCAAGATAGTCTCCGCCGCGAGCATTCCCGATTTCATCGCCGTGTGAATTCCTTTTATTCTTTGACCGTTCAGAAACGACGCGCTGTCGCCGACCAGCAGAACGCCGTCGGCGTAAAGGCGCGGCATCGTGTGCCAGCCGCCCGCGTTGATTGTCTTCGCGCCGTATTTGAGCATCTTGCCGCCCGCCAGAATTTTGGCGATTTCGGGATGTGTTTTGAATTTCTGAAACTCGGCGTGCATATCGAGCAGCGGGTCGAGATAATCCAAGCCGGTAACGTAGCCGATGCTGACGACATTGTTTTTCATTCCGTAAATCCAGCCGCCACCGTAAGTTTTCGAGTCAGACGGAAAACCGAGCGTGTGAACGACGCGCCCTTCGTCGAAATTTCCCGCCGGAACTTCCCAAAGTTCTTTAACGCCCAAGGAAAAAACCTGCGGCTGTTTGCCTTCGTTCAAGCCCAAACGCTGCGTTAATTGTTTCGCCAGCGAACCGCGCGAGCCTTCGCCCAAAACCGTAATTTTCGCCAATAAATCCACGCCCGGCTCGAAATTTTCCTTCGGTTTTCCTTCCTTGTCAATTCCCTTGTCGCCCGTGCGAACGCCGACGACCGCTTCGTTTTCGTCGTATAACATTTGCGCGCCGGGAAATTCGGGAAAGATATTGATTCCCGCTTCTTCGCATTTCTCGCTGAGCCACTCGCACATACGGCTCAGAGATAAGATATATTTGCCGTGATTCTTTAGCGGCGGCGGCGTAATGGGCGAGGCAAGCGCGCGCGTTTCGGTCAGATACCAGAACGCGTCTTCGGTTACGACGGCATCGACCGGACAGCCTTGCTCGAGAAAATCCGGCATCAATTCCCTAAGCGCAATCGGGTCGATGACCGCGCCCGACAAAATATGCGCGCCGACATTAGCGCCCTTTTCGATAATTCCGATTTCCAAATCGCCGAACGGTTTTCCGGCTTTTTTGCCGCCTGCAATCGCTTCGTCGTGCGTTTTTATCAGGTTTTTCAAATGCAGAGCTGCTGCCAGGTTCGCCGGTCCCGCGCCGACGAAAACAACGTCCATTTCAAGCTGTTCGCGTTCAATCATATAATTTATACTCATCGAATGAATGGTTATTCAGTAACTATAAATATAACAAACGGCTCGATTTTCGCCTAGTTGAAAAGTGAAAATAAAAAGCGAAAATCCGAACTTTCAAAGCCGAATTCTCGCCGGATGAAAAACTATTTTTTCTAAAAAACAAAAAATTAATACGAAGCGTTCGCCGCCGAAACGACCTTTTCCGCCGCGTCGTTCATTCCGTCGGCGGAAATAATACCGATGTCCGATTCGCGCAGAACGCGCTTGCCTTCTTCGACGTTCGTGCCTTCGAGACGTGCGACAATTGGAACGCTCACGCCCAGATTTTTCGCCGCCGCGACAACTCCGTTCGCAACCATATCGCAGCGCACGATGCCGCCGAAAATGTTTATCAAAACCGCTTTGACGTTTTCGTCGGCGAGTAAAATTTTAAACGCCTGTTCGACGCGCTCTTGAGAAGCGCCGCCGCCGACATCCAAAAAGTTTGCCGGCTCGCCGCCCGCCAGCTTGATAATGTCCATTGTCGCCATCGCAAGTCCTGCGCCGTTGACCATACAGCCGATATTTCCGTCGAGTTTTATATAATTCAAATCGTATTTCGACGCTTCGATTTCGAGCGGTTCTTCTTCGTCCAAATCGCGCAGCGCGGCGTAATCTTTGTGTCGGTAATTGGCGTTGTCATCGAAATTTACCTTCGCGTCGAGCGCGATAAGGCGGTTATCTTTCGTCAGCAAAAACGGATTGATTTCAAGCAGCGAAGCGTCCGATTTTTCATACGCTTCATAAAGTTTCTGCATAAACGACGCGGCTTGATTGATTAAATCGGCGGGCAATCCCAAACCGAAAGCAATCTGACGGGCTTGAAACGGACGAAGTCCGACAGCCGGGTCAATCGCTTCTTTCAAAATCAATTCGGGCGTCTCTTCCGCGACTTTTTCGATGTCCATTCCGCCTGCCTGCGAAGCCATAAAAACGTTTCTTCCCGATACGCGGTCTAGCGTTATTCCCAGGTAAAATTCTTTGTCAATCGGCAAGCCTTCTTCGATGAGCAGCGTTTTCACTTCGCGTCCTTCCGCGCCGGTTTGATGCGTAACAAGATTCATTCCGAGCATTTTTGACGCAATTTCTCTGGCTTCTTCCGGCGATTTGGCGAGTTTGACGCCGCCGCCTTTGCCGCGCCCGCCCGCGTGAATCTGCGCTTTGACGACGACAACGTCCGTTCCGAGTTCGCGCGCCGCAGCTTCGGCTTCTTCGGCGGAGCGCGCCACGATGCCGCGCGGCACCGCTACGCCGAATTGCTTTAAGATTTCCTTGCCCTGATATTCGTGAATTTTCATAAATAATTTCGTGTGTTTTTGAATTTTTAAAAGCATCGAAAAGTTTAACTTGTGCTTCGTGTAAAAAGCAAAGACAGCCCGCGAGCGGCTGTCTTCTCAAGCAATACAAATTTAACGTCAAATGAATTTCAATTTCGGCTTTGCAAAACAGCTCGCAAATAAATTTTCGCCAAACCTTTTCGGCAAAAATTTTCTCTACTGCGATTTTTCAATCAATTTAATCAAAGTGCGAACGGGAATCGCCGTCGGACCTTTTGAATGGTGCGGCTTTTCGGCGTCAGCCCACGCTGTTCCGGCGATGTCGAGATGCGCCCATTTTGCTTTTTCGACGAATTCTTCAATAAAGACCGCGCCCATAATTGTTCCCGCTTTGCGCGCCGGACCAATGTTTTTTATGTCGGCGATGTCGGATTTAATGCCTTTGCTGTATTCTTTGCCGAGCGGCAATTGCCAGAAATTTTCGCCCGCCTCTTTGCCGCATTCGATAATGTCGTCAACCAGTTGCTGGTCGTTACCCATCACCGCCGTGTTCAAATCGCCGAGCGCGATGATGACCGCGCCGGTCAAAGTCGCCATATCAACGATGCGCGTTGCGCCTTCGCCTTCGGCGTATGCAACTGCGTCGGCTAAGACAAGCCTGCCTTCGGCGTCGGTATTCAAAATCTCAATCGTCTTGCCGTTCATCGCCGTTACAACGTCGCCCGGACGAGTCGCTTTGCCGTCCGGCATATTTTCGACCGCAGCGACGACGCCCAACACCGGAACCGACGGCTTCAAAAGACCGACGGCGCGCATCGTGCCGATGACCGCCGCGCCGCCCGACATATCATATTTCATCGCGTCCATTCCTTCGGCAGGCTTTATCGAAATGCCGCCCGTGTCAAACGTGATGCCTTTGCCGACAATCGAAAGCAGCTCACCTTTTTTGGCGGTCGATTTTTTCGGCTCATAGCGCAGAACAATCATTTTCGCGGGCTGTTCCGAACCTAGAGAAACGCTCAATAGCGAATTCATACCGAGTTTCGCCATCTGTTTTTCTTCCAAAATTTCGCATTTTAAACCGGCTTCCTTCGCCATCTGCTGCGCGCGGTTCGCCATCTCGGTCGGCGTTAAAATGTTCGGCGGCTCGTTTGCCAAATCGCGCGTAAAATTCATCGAATCGCCGATAATTCCGCCGCGCTTCAAACCGTTTTCCAAATCTTTTTGGCTGGCATCTTCAACGAATAATGTAAAATTATCAATGGATTTTCCGTTTTTGTCCTGTGTTTTGTATTTGTCGAGTTCAAACTGGCTGGTTAGGACGCTCTGCATCGCGCAGGCGGCAACTTCCGCGTCGTCGCCATCATCGCAACGCGGCGCGAGCGCGAAACTTTTGACGTTGCATTTGCGCAAATATCTGGTCGCCGCACCCGCGACTTTTCCCGCGCCGAACGCTTTATAATCGGCTTTCTCGCCGACGCCGACCAATAGCAGACTGCTCGCGCGATTTTTCCCCGACGGCGCAAATCTTAAAAGTAAAGTCTCGCCCGCTTCACCCTTTATTTCTTCGGATTTTATAACAGAAGCGATTAAACCGCCGGTCATATCGTCCAATTGCTTCAAAATTCCGTTAGCCGCAGTTTCGCCCTTAAAAACAGCGACTGCCAATGCATCAACATCAGCATCCTGAAAATTTCCCGTTACCGCCTGTGATTTCATTCATTTACCCCTTTTGTAGTTTTTTTGTTCCCGCAAAAAAACCTGTATTATCTATAACTTATCTCGTGTTTTCTTTCAACTGCGCGCGCGTTTCACGCTCGATTGTGCGCTTTGATTCGGTTTCGCGCTTGTCGTAAAGTTTTTTCCCTTTCGCCACGCCGATTTCAAACTTGATGCGCCCGTTTTTCCAGTATACGCGCGTAACGACCAGCGTCATTCCCTTCTGCGTCAATTCCTTTTCAAGTTTATTGATTTCTTTGCGGTGGAGCAGCAACTTTCTGGTTCGCAGCGGCTCGTGGTTGTTGATGTTGCCGTGCGAATAATGAGAAATATGCGCATTGAACAACCAGACCTCGTTCTGTTTGACCGTAACGTAAGACTCTTTTAGCTGTATGCGACCGAGCATCACGCTTTTGACTTCCGTGCCGCGCAGGGCAATGCCCGCCTCATATTTTTCTTGAATGAAGTATTCAAAAAAAGCGTGCCGGTTGTTTAATATCTCTTTTTCGCCGCTCGACATAAACTTATATTTTGCCCGTCAAAAAAAATTACGGCAAGTTATAAACGCGCAAAGCATTTGACAACGGAAATTTGCCTGCCTAAATTATTAACTGTTGGGAGATCGTCTAATGGTAGGACTGCAGTCTCTGGATCTGCCTATCGGGGTTCGAGTCCCTGTCTCCCAGAAATCTTTCGAGATGTCGGATGTCAGATGTTAGATGTCAGTGAAATCCAAAGCTAACATCTGACAACTTTTTTATGACAGAGTGGCACGAAACCGAAATTCGCGTGCGATATGCGGAAACCGATAAGATGGGCATCGTCCATCACTCGAATTTTCTCGTCTGGTTTGAAATCGGCAGAAGCGAATTTTGTCGCGCGCGCGGCTTTTCCTATCTCGAAATGGAAGAGCGGGAAAACGCGCTGATGGTCGTCGCCGAAGTTTACTGCCGTTATAAAGCGCCCGCTTTTTACGAAGACGTTTTGACGATTCGCACCAAAGCCGCCGAAGTTCGCAGCCGCAGCCTTCGTTTTATCTACGAAGTTTTCCGCGCTGCGGACGAAAAACTTCTTGTCGAAGGCGAAACGCTGCACGTCGTAACCGACTCAGACAAAAAGGTGCGTTCGATGCCCGCGCATTACAAAGATAAATTACTTGTCGTTGTCGAAGAAACGGACGACGCGGCATTTCCCGCCGACCAAGCACCGAGTTAAAAGAACGCTCAATCGAAATAAAAATCATTTCGTAAATTTTCTTTTCCTGCGTGTCGCGCCGAAAATTTTAATGTAAAACGCTTCTTTACCCAGCGCCGCCAGTTCGGTTAAAATTTCGTTTATGCCAACTGCTTCGCTCGCGGAATTTTATTTTATCGGCGCGATGATGATTCTTATTTTAATCGTCTGCGCCGTGAGCGTGTTTTTTTTCTTCCGCCAACTGAAACGCGAGAAAAATCACACAAAAATCTGGAAAGAAAAAAAGTTAAAAGAAAAGGAAAACACGGAAAAAGAAAATGTCTGACACGGAAGATTTGTACGGCAACGCGCCCGATAAATCAAAGGTTGCGCTCGTTCTTATCGACGTTATCGGCGATTCTGAATTTGAAGACGCGGAAAAACTTTTTGAAAACGCTTTGCCTGTTGTCCCGAAAATCGCCGAATTAAAAAGAAGGGCGAAAAAGGCAAAAGTTCCGGTCATTTACGTCAATGACAATTACGGCAAATGGCAATCGGATTTTAAAAAGCTGCTCGCGCACTCGCTCGATAAAAACGTGCGCGGCTCGCGCATTGCCGAACAGCTCACGCCTGAGGACGACGATTATTTCGTGCTGAAGCCGAAACATTCGGGCTTTTATTCGACGACGCTCGAAATTCTGCTCGAACATCTCGCGTGTAAAACTCTCATTTTAACCGGCTTTGCCACCGACATCTGCGTTCTTTTTACGGCGAACGACGCTTACTTGCGCGATTATAAATTAGTCATCCCACGCGACTGCGTCGCGGCGAACGACAGCGAGACCAGCAATTTGACCATCAAATACGTGGAGCGCGTGCTGAAAGCCGACACACGCTCGTCCGAAGAAATCGATATTTCCGAAATTGTGAAAGTCGCTTAATCCAACAGCTTAAAATCGGCGGGCATAAACTCAAGCGAAACTATTTCGCCTGCCGATTTCGCCGCCGCCGCCGCGCCCGCCGCCTGACGAAAGGTAAGCACGACGAAACTCTCCCTTTTCAGTTGTCCGCAACCGATTTGCGTGTTCGCCATATTTTCCTCGTAAGAAATTAAAATCAAAGAATTAAAGTCTTTTGAGGTGAACGTCATTTCATTGCCGTCAGTTTTAAAAAGATACGTGATGCCTTTCGGAGTGCAATTTATTTTTGTCAAAAAGCCCAAAATTCTGCGCTCGCCCGCGTCCAATTTTCGCAAGGCGGCGTTGAGCGATTCGAGCTTTAATTTTTCGCGCCTTCGCGCCAGCTCTTCCTCGCTCGGCGGTTTTTCCGTTTCCATATCATAAATTAGATACGTCGTCGCGGTCGGCACGTTTTTGTTTTTCGCTTCGGCAAGCTGCCGCTCAAAATCATTAATGGATTTGAGCGTGCTTTGCGCGTAATCTTTTAAAGATTTGTTTGACGGCGTTTCAAAAACCTTGTCAGCGAGAGCGCGCGCGGCTGGAAAATCCTTTTTCCGCATTAAAAGTTCGGCAAGACGGATTTGATACCATTGATTGGCGGGCGCAAGCGCGAGCGCTTTGCGCTCAAATTCGATGCCTTCGTCAATCTGCCGGTTTTGCACGAGGTTGATAAAAGCGTAAAGATTGTAAGCTTCGGCTAAATCCGGTTTCAGCTCGATTGTTTTTTTCAGCGCGGCGCGCATTTTTTCGATTGCTTCGGTGCTGTAGCTAATCACAAAGTCATCGTCCGCTTGCTCGCGGCTCAAAACATACGCGTATTTATAGTGCGCTAAATAATTTTGCGCGTCCGTGTGCAAAACCTGTTCTATATATTTTTTCGCTTCCGTGTAATTTTTCTGCCGCATTTTAACGAGTCCGAGCGTAAGAAGCGCTCGCGCGTTGCTCGCGTCAAGCGCTAAAGACTGCCGCAAAACATTTTCCGCTTCCGCATAACGATACGAGTGATAAAGCAAGTTACCGAGATAAGCGCGCGCTTCGGCGTCGGTTAAAGGGGCGGCTTGGAGTTCGGCGTCGAAAG
>MWVV01000507.1_pt1 | contig 14214 bp, 17 predicted proteins | sample 1047281 | NCBI WGS metagenome assembly MWVV01 (sample SAMN06349986, study PRJNA376086) | soil metagenome | isolation source: PT-2 sample Antarctic (ecotone) soil | place: Antarctica | collected 2015-01-13 | reverse complement strand
CCACTGCATTAATCACTGTACACACGGTTTTGATGCCCGAATTCGGACAAAAATTGTTGTTAGCCAGATAGTCGGATAGTCATATGGTTTTGCTATTCGAGAAGGCAGCGATTGGCAAGAGTCCAAATTTCACCGATCGTAACGATCTCTAAACGCAGTTTTGGGTCTATGATTCTTACAAACTGCAAGACTAGATTTATAACGAAACCATCATCATGGAATACCGTTTCTACGCACTGTTGAATCAACGAATCCCAAAGTCGCTTGAGGCTGGGCTGAAACAAGAAGCTGGCGAAAGCGACGAAATCTTAGCCGATGTGATTCGCGATTGTCTCTATCGGGGTCTAACCGATCGACAAAGATTGAGACGGAAACTTGCCAAACAAGAAACCCCTCTACAACTGGCAAGCAGTCGTTAGAGGGGTTTCTCAATTTATCCATTTGTCCAGCTAAAGCGCTCTAGTTTTCTCACGACACGGACGCTTTAGACATGACTCTCACAGATAGAATCTGTGGGACAGATTCTATGATTGATATTAGCCTGATTCCGGTTTTCGGCACGTCACAGGTAGACAGTTTCTATAAACTCACCTCTAGCTCCTGTGCATCATACTACCATATTTGCGATACCCCGGAATCCTTGCCAGATATAAGTTCTGGGGTGTTGCGGTCGCTACAAAAAAGCTTTATACAGCCTCCGAAAGACGCGCACGATCGGCACTTCAAGCGCGAATTTCTTGATCGCACGATCGAATTCCTCCAAGATTTAGGTTTTCACGAGCCGAAACGATCGCTAAATTTCACCGTTGCGACGCGCTGGCAGAGACAAAGATCGCACTCCTTCAGGATGTTGCGATCGTGCCGCAGCGCGTCGCAAGAAAAGCAGCAGTACGCACCCAGCATCAAAAATTTACGCGCGTACCAGAACTGTAAAACCCTTACAGACAAGGATTTACTGGCATTTCTGCTTACGCTCCTGGTACGCGCTTGGTGCGTACCAGCGCATCGCTTTAACCTTCAAAAATCAGCACCAACAGAGCGTGAAGCGAGGCGATCTAGTTGCGATCAAGGGCGCGTTTTTTGGAGGCGAATAGAACCGCGTCATGACATTCCGATCGTCGTTCAGAGTGCGATTTTCTCGACAAAGGGAGGTGCGGCATGAGTGTCAAAACCTTCCTATCTGAGTTTAGAGAATCCGCTATTCCCGATCGGCTCACCCTTGCCAACGTGCGATGGCTTGAGGGGCAAGAAGCGCTTAAAGCCTTCAAGCCAGTAGACAAAACTAGCCCCGGTCACAGCTTCGGGCGCTGGCGTGACGACTTTAAGAAGTGGTCACGGGGTAAGCAAGGACAGACGATTCTCAAGGGCGGCTGGCTGGCTGTAGGATGCACGATCGACGGTTCACCCGACCGAGTTCCCTACTTCAAACCTGACAGCCCTCGACAGTCGTTTGAGTTTAGGGGATTTGGTGAAGTACCCAAGCTTAAAGCGGTGAAGTACGAAACGCCTCAAGGCATGGAAGCATTGCCTATTCTGCCTTGGGTAGATGAGCAAACCGCACAAGAAATCTACACCCGATACGGCGTTACCCCGCTAGAAGGTGAGTTCTTTTGGTCTGTGGTGTGGCGCTGCAACTTACCGATCGCCATCACTGAGGGACTGAAAAAAGCACTCTGCCTGATTGCTCACGGCATCCCTGCGATCGGACTGCGAGGAATTTATAACTGGCATCCAAAAGGTAACTTTATCCTGCACACGGCGATCGCCCACTTCGCTACTAAAGGACGCTCGATTTCAATCATTTTCGACCAAGATGAAAAGCTAGTTACGCAAAAAGCCACCCGCAATCAGGCTTTAAAGTTGGGCGCTGCTCTAGAGAAAACTGGCTCTAAAGTAACGGTCTGTTTCTGGGATAGAGCGCGGGGTAAGGGGATCGATGATGCGGTTTTTGGGTTGGGCGATCATGCTCAAATCTGGCTTGAAGCTGTGTTGAGTGATGCCCTCGATCTCGCCACCTATAAGCGTGATTCGTGGGTTCTTAAAGCGCTTGAAACGATCGCAAAGCTCAACACTCTCAGCTACCCCGTAGAACGCGCTACAGAGGGTGAATACTTGCCAGTCTTGCCCGAACTACAGCAGGGAAGCACTCACGTTATCTCTGCCTCGATGGACTCAGGAAAGACCGTAAGAATCGGTGCTGATTGGGTCACGGCGGCGATCGCTAAAGGGTCGAATATTCTGGTTCTCACGCCGATTAATAATCTTGGCAAACAAGCATCCTCTAACTGGGGACTGCCTCACGTTCACGACTACGGCACCTCTCCAGATGAGCAATCTGCTTTATGGTCAGACGTGTCATTTCGTCACGGCGTTGTGATGTGTGTCGATTCTCTTCACCGCTTGCCTGATTGGTTCTGGAGCCGTCCGGTGTTGCTGATTCTGGATGAGGCTAACCAGGTGATCGACCATCTCACTCAAGGCGATACGTTAGGCAGTCGCTACAGCGATATTTTGGAGCGATTCACCGCAGCATCTCGTCACTCTAGTCAGACCGGGGCGATCGTCCTTTCTGAAGATGGCGTTCCCGATCGTGCGGTGAACTTTGTTAAATCCGTTTCGGGCGGTGAGTCGGTGCGCGTCTTCACCCATAAAAAACAGGGCGTTCCTTGGGATTGCAAAGTTTTTAGCGGTCAAGCCAGTAGCTATCGGGCGCGGTTCCTAGATGCGGCTGCAGCACAACGGGTGATATACGTCGCCAGTTCTCAGGCAGAATGTGCACGGGTGGAGAGGGCTTTAAGGAAGCGATGCCCCGCTAAAGAAGTAGTGCGAATTGACAGTGAAACGAATCAGCAAGGGCAGTTCACGGCATTCTTTCACAACCCGGATCAATGGCTTCAAGACCATCAGCCCGACATTCTGATCCTCAGTCCTAGTGCCAAGTCTGGAGTCTCGATCGAGGGTGGGGTATCGGTTGAGAACGCCTATTTTGCTTCAGTTTGGGGTTACTTTTCAGCACTGGCAACCGATAACCACTGGCAACCCTTAGGGCGATATCGTCCTCCGGTTCCCAGATTCATCTTTGTACCGGAACTGATTCTGTCCAGTGGTGATGAATGCTTGCTCAGTCCACGCGCCATCAAGCGACGGTTGGGATTGAATTCTAAAGCGCTCGCCGGGGTCTACGGTTTAGAGACATTGCTTGATGACAGCAATATCTCCGACCTTCAAGCCACGATCGAGACAGCAGTTATTGACTACCTTGCAGACTCCAAAACTGTCTCAGGCGCTCAGAAGTCGATCGCCAATATTGCATTGGTTGAACGCCTCAAGAAAGCAGGTCACAGCGTCCAGTGTGAGAGGCTGCTGAAAGATGGCGACATCGTTAAACTGTGGCGTGAAGTTCAAGAGGAGGTGTGGCGCGACCAGGCGGCGGCGATCGCTGGCTCAAAAGTGGAAGAACACCACAGCAAAGACTGGGCACTTAAGCAGCTCGATCGATTAGAAGTCAGCTTAGAGACTCGTATCCTTGCTCAAAAAGTCCTGTGGCGCTCTGAGTTCCCTGGTGTGGTGTTTGACGATCCAGAGGAGTGCTATCAGTCGCTCTGCCGAGATTACGGGGCGATGCGTCGCGGCGTTCTGTTGCAAGCGAAATCCGAGAACCTTGAAGCCTCGAAAGAATCAGAGCGAAAAGCTGTAGAAGCTGTTTTGAAAGGCGATATCCGAGCGTTGCATCGACTGCCTAGAGGGTATGCCCGATCGCTGCTCATTGCCAAATTAGGCGTTTTAGAATTGCTCGACGGCGGAATCTACAGCAATGCCGATCCGCGCTGTCAGAACGTCAAAAAGCAGGCGCTGAACTTTAGGAATGAACTCTACTACTGGCTGGGTTTGAAGATTGAAGAAGGGCAGAGCGCGATCGAGATCTGCCACAAGCTGCTTAAAAAGTTGGGTCTGGAACGAGACAAGACTGAACGCCCTGGCGCGGTGAAGTTGATTGATCGACCTGGCAAGCGCGGACAGAATTCGGAGCGGTTTGCGGTCGATTTAAGCTTCAATCCAATTCGTGCCCGTCTTCTAGAAGCAGCGCGGCGTAAGCTTTCTGAGTCCGTTACGTCAATTTCTAATAGTGGTGAAGATCCCCCTATAGAAATCAACGTAACCAAGCCAAAAATCCCCCCAGACTTGGAGAAATGGACGGCTCCAGACTCCTTAAAAGAGATTCGGAATCAGTGGGATGCGGCGGAATCAGAGGAAGAGAGGGAATCACTCAGGCAGGTTATCCCAATCGAGGTTCTGGAGTTAGCGATCGCATGACCCAATCTCAAAAACCACCCGAAAGTTTACTCTTGCTATCAGAGCAAGCCCTGCTTAAGGTGGGCGATCGCGTCGTCACTCCAACAGGTAGAACCGGGGAAATCGTTGCACCCGATGCCGATATGCCGCTTCATCACTTGGTTCTGTTTGACGACGATCGTACGTTCTGGATGCTCAGAGAAATATTGCAATTTTGTCCGGTTCCTGACTCAAAAAGCGGACACACAACGAAGCCGGACACGCGCCGATCTCACTCCAAAAAAAAGGACGGTGAAAAGCAAGCTTGCAGCCGTTGAGACTGAGTGAAACTTCTGAAAAGGCGCGATCGCGCTCTTTATTCAGATTCAGTTTCGGTTTCTGCATCTGTGGGCAAGTCTGCCAGCGCGATCGTGCCACGTCCGATCTGCTCAACCAATTCAGATGCGGAAAGTTTTAGCAACTTAGCTAAAGCTTGAAATCCTTTCCATCCCGTATCCGTGACGACTACGGCGCGTTGTTTCTTGTTCTCATCGTAAACGGTCGGTCTGCCCTCACGATTCAGGTTGTCAAGCGAGTTTGGATTCTCGCCTGGTTTGTAGTCACTTCGATCGGGGCATAGCGCTTTGATTGCCCTGCTGACTCGCATGGCTCCCACTGAATACCAGTCATTGCGGCAAAATAATCAATCACATTTGAGAAACCAGCGCTGTCACAATTCCGCTTCAAATTACGCCATGACAGCCCATAAAACTCACATAGCTCTGTCTGATTCAGTCCCGCTTCAGCATTCGGAGGTATCGCCCCATAGTTGAGAGGCTTCACTCTGCCAGATTTCACCGGGACACTTTTAGGCGGCTGGACGATCGCCACAGCTTCTACAGATTTTTCACTCAATGCGTCGCTAAAGTTTCCCGTCGCGAGATTGAATTGACCCTTCTCGATCGGGGCATCATCGCGGGGTTTTTCTTGAGAGGCTGCGAGTTTAGCAGAGAGCAAATCTAGCTTTTGCTGCATCTCTGCAATTTGGCGATCGCGCTGCTCAATCTCAACGTTCAAGCGTTCATCAGTTGCTCGATGGTCGCCTTCTGCTTTTTTTCGAGTTTCTCAACCCGTGCGATAAGTTCCAATATTTTCGACCTGCCCACGATCGCATCACTGGGCAAGTCCGTGACATTCAACGCATATCGAAGCGAGTCAATCACGATTCTGCTTTTGTCTTCACCCGCTTCTGATGCCCGTTGCTCGATTAGCTCCATCAAATCATCGGGGCATCGGAAGTTAAATAGTTTAGCCATTGCTGTAAGACTCCATGCATTACGTGTGATGCGGTTATTTTCCCCCATTTTCCCCATTCTGTAATACACCGTGTCTTACAAAGATGGTGATTGTTTATACATCCTGAGCCGCCTCTAAACTATACACAGCAATATTTCTATGCTTTTTGCCTTACATATTAGACATCTAATGTGTAATAGTGTAAGTCGTAAGACAATGTTATACACTGCACTACAGGCTAGATAGGATGAGATTAGTAAGCTATGCAAGAGTCTCGACGGTTGATCAGCGCGATAATACCAGCCTAGATGACCAGCAGAAGCGAATTGAGTCTTACGCTTTTGCAATGGGTCATGAAATCGTTTCGAGCTTCAAAGAAGCGATTTCAGGTAAGAGAGCAGACAATCGCCCTGAGTTTCAAAAGGCGATCGCCCTGCTTAAGTCTGGTGAAGCGGACGGCTTGATCGTTGCCAAATTGGATCGATTGGGTCGCAACGTGCGAGACATCCTGACATTGGTAGACGATGTTTTAAAGCCGTCTGATAAAGCGCTGATTTTGCTTGACCTCGCGATCGACACTTCTACCCCGGCTGGTCGAATGGTGCTGACGATGATGGCAGCGTTGGCAGAGATGGAACGATCGCTGATTCGTGAACGAGTGGAACGAGGGAGAGCCGTCAAGCATGAAGCGGGTGGGTATGCTTACGGTGCCCCTCGGTTTGGGCAAAAAGCAGAGAACAAAGAATTAGTGACCGATGAGCCAGAGCAAGAAATCATTGAAATTATTCGACGGCACCGCAGATCGGGAAAGTCCCCACAAGCGATCGCTGACTATTTGACCGCCAATAACTACCCCACTAAACGCGGTGGACGCTGGCAGCATACAACCGTAAGGGGCATCATCAAACGCTTGCAGATTGCGTAATGCGTCGTGTCTTACGGTCAATCATTCGTACCAAAAAGGAACGCAATCATTAGATGAAGGCTAATACATTAGAGATGAATTTGGTACGAATGATGAGGAAGGCTAACATCCCCGCGCTGCGCTCCCAACTCGACACGATCTCTACTCGGATCGAAGTCCTCACCTCTGAAGGCGTGTTGCTGGGGCATCGCATCAAGGTTGTCAGACCAGGCGGATCGGCGGGTAAGCCATCTTGCAAAAAAGGATATCCACGGCTCATCGGTGCCAAGGGAAGTCAGGCGATCGCCGCCGATGCCGTCGCACATTATCAGACGGAAATCGATCGGGGTCGTGAGTGGCTCAGACTCCAAAAGCAGCAAACTCGATTGATTGAGCGAATCGATAAGGCTGCGGCAATTCCCGATCGCAACACTCGATGAGTCTGTTGGATAGATCTGTTGGATGAGTTTGTTGGATGAGTTTGTTGGGTGCCGTGTTGGATCGTTGGGTACCTTGTTGCTAGGTCATCCAACAGCGCTCAAGGGTCTTGATAGCCATCCAACATCCAACACCCAACGAACGAGTTGTTATGAGTAATTACCTTCATCGTCTACGGTCAATTTTGACTCAGCTACCAGAATATCCAGGAAGGTTTGATAATCTTTTGTACTAGTGATGCCCGCTTTTTTGAGGCAGCAAGACTGGACAATCTCACGAACTTTAATCGGTGCTTTCTTTCTCACATAGTCGATAAGAATTTGCTCCTCATTTTCCCCGCCTGGTTTCACTGAACTATCGTTATCAATCGCGGTCAATTGCTGAATCTTTTGGCTCAACTCACTCGCTAAGATATCGCCCTCCGATGGACTAGAACCGAGTGGCATCTGCTTAATGACCTTGCCACTATCCCGATCGAAGGCTGAATGATTTTCAAGCTTCGGTGTGGGGATAAACTCACCCGCGATCGACATCACCCGATCGACTAACGACTGAGCAATCAACGCCTTGAATTCACTCTCAGCAAGCTCACCATTTGACCGCCCGAACTGAATCAGTTTCTTAGCGCGGGTGTATTCGTCCTCTCTAAATAGCCCAACCTGGGTAAAGTTTTTCAGCAGTTCATCGGAGCCAAACGAGTCACCTGCATTAAAGCTCTGGGTGATTGCAATCAGGTGAATCCCTTCACTGTCACCCGTTGAAATTGCACTGACTCCAAACCTCCGAAACTCAGCAAACAGACCATTACTGAGGGTTTCTTTGAGGGTGAGCAGTTCATCCAGTACGAGAAACAACCTCATTCCCCGCGTCACATCGGCTTGTGAGACGAGGTTACGGGCTTCAGCTAGAAACTCAATCACCTTCTCTGCATACTGCTCTGAGCTTAAAGCGATGCCCTTAAAGGCAAAGTGCCGAATCCGTTCGTGTTGCCAGTAGCCAGATTCTTTTACGTCTCCTTTGGGGTCAAGAACGAGGGCGATTGCGTTCGGGTATTGGTCAAGCTTCCATCTCAATAAGTTGGCTGCAAATATCCCTTTACCACTGCCTTTTGACCCCGCCACATAAAACGAGTTGTTCCGATCGCATACCTCTCTTAGTTTGCTGGTGATAGGTGTTTGAGGTGCAATTTGAGATTCTGGAGTTTGCCAACTTACCCCCGATGTTTGAGCAGCCGGGGAATCTGGCACCTCGATTGCTCCCAGGCGCGTGTTATTGCCGATGGGCGAACTTGTGGCAGTCGGTAGGGCGTCGGGCACGGCTGGCAGTGAGGGAGGTTGAGCCGTCGCATCTCCTAACCCAATCTCAGGAAACCGCTCCACAGCTTCAGGCAGGTGAGAATGATAAACCGATGAGTTACCGAGAACCGTTTGCAACGTTGCCCGATCGCGATAATCGTCTAAATTCCCCGTCATGTGGGCATCCAGCAAAAAGCAGTAACACGCCCATCTCTGAGCAGGGGCAACCGATGAAACCGCATTGAGCAAGCCTTGTGGCGCGTGGTGAAGCAGTTCGTATTCTGCTTTCTCGCGTGGCTCTAAATAGCTGGCTTCCTCATGAATGTGCGATCGGGCAATCTGCAAACTTCCACCCGTCAAAGTGGACGCGCTCAACTCCTCATCCGACTCATCAGCCGTCTTAGAAGTCAGTGGGAACGGGTGAAGCTTGCCAGTCTGAAGCCACTGAGCAGACACAGCCAACCCATAAGCAGCTAGACCCCCACAGGCGAGTAAAGCCCCTAGAGGATTGGCAAGCGTGAAGTAGAGCAGCCCCCCACTAGCGACGGCGGACAAACCCGAAACTTTACCCGTTGCAGCAGACAGCTTTGAGTCTTTGATCTTGGCTCTCAGGCTATGTTTGCGGACTTCTAAGAAGTTGAGCGTATCGCCCGTTTCCAGTAGAGCGGCTGGCAATAAGTGTTCATCCGCCATTCGTTTGGGGTGTACATTTGGGAGCGTCATTGTGCTTTCTCGCAATGGACAAGGAAACCCCACTGAGTAGATGCAGTGGGGTTTTTGATGGGTTAGTTGGATTCGGCTTTGTCTTGTTCGGTTGGCTTTGTTGGAGTCTTCAGCAGGTTAGGGAACTTCAGCGATCGCCCTCTCCCCTTCAGTTGATCCTCGTTCTGTTGCCAGAGTCCGAGGAACTTCTCAGCCCCAAACACACCGCCATAAATCCACACAGCAGACGCGACGATCGCCCCTAGTTGACCCGTTGCAAGGTAAGCAGCATAAGCCCCCGCATTCCCGGCAATATCGACTAGATAGGACGCTCTGACAAGTCCAGCATTCTGTTTTGCCTGATGGGTGCCAGATTCTTTGTACTCTTTGGCTTTAATTTCTACGATGTCGATCGCGTCCTTAGCAACCTCACCGACTTTGAAATTCTTCACACTTTCATAGTCGCGCTTGGCTTGGATGATCGACTTCTTGCCCCGTTGCAGATTTGCTTGAACTCCCAGAATTGCCAGTGAGATAATCGCAGTGACATAAAAAGAAGGATCTGCAAATGCCTGTCCTGCATTCTGCAAGTTGCCTGAGTTTGGGCTGAAAGGCTTAGGTACAAAGGGTTCATGCTTAATCGCGGTGCCTTTCTGAATGAAGTTTTGCCCCTCTCCTAGCGCTTGCCAGTATGCCTCTGCGCTGACTGCCCACCAATAGAGCGTTAAGGCACTGAGGATGATTCTTTGCCCTCCGTGCGGTGCTGTCATCCATTTATAGAGCGCGGCGGGGCGACTTAGAAACCAGGCGATCGAGTCTGATAGACCTTCCAGCACTTCATCAAAATCGGGTTCAGTGCTGCGGTTAATTTGAGACTTGGAATCGGTTGATTCGGTGGTCGTTTTTGAGGCTGGCTTGGTGCCGTTGCGAGACGAGATCGCCATGATTATCTGTCCTTGAGTAGGGGTGAGTTGGGATCGTTGCAGACGTTAAAATCTCTGGTGAAGCCCGTTCTAGGCTTCCAGATGCCCCAACAGCGCTTGTATTTATCGAGCATCAAAGTCTGTTGATTCGATGCCACCAATAAGCTGATGAGGTGTCCAGTCGGGGCGGTTTCGTCACGGGTTCGGTCTGTGGCAATTAGGGTTTGATAGTTGGGCGTATCGCCCTTTCTGTATGCCTCCATCTCTCTCGATTTGAGTTCAGCTTGCTTTTCTGCTACCTGTGCCTGAGACTCAATCAGCGCCGTCTTTTCATCGGTTTCGTGCTGATGTTGGGCTTTCATCAGAAGTTGGATGGAACTCATGAATACCGATAGGAGTAAGCACCCCGCCCCTAACCAGTTGGCAGCTTTGTAAATCTGCTGATGGGCGGTCATCGCTTGCCCTCGTGCGCTTCAAGAATGCGAGTTTTGATGATGTCGAACCCTTCGTGGAGCGCAGCTAACGGGCTACCCGTTTCGTAATTTCCGTTCCAATTCATTGCCGTCAGCCCGATCACTCCTCCTAGCGCGATGATGAACCAAACTTGGATGAGTGATTTTGTGTAGTGGCTCACTCTGCAAACACTCCATCACGCAATTGGCAGGGCAGAGAAACTAAGAGCGTGAGAGCATCGGCATCTGAGCAGCCGTCTAAAATCTCTAGCGCTTCATCAAGCTGGCGACTCGTGCCGACTTGTAATTCGTGATTCAATCCCAGATATTCAGTGAGTCCGATAGGAGGCAGTTCGCTTTGTTGATGCTCGGTGTCGCAACTCTGCCAGAATCCAAAGATGGCAATCAAATCGAGTTTGTCGATCGCGGTGAGGCTTTCCAGTCGATCGCCAAACTTAGCAACTAAACGACTGAGGCAGGGTGTCACGCTGTGGGCTTGATAGGTGATCAGACTTTCTTTAGTCGGCATAATGAGAAATCTCCAAATGATTTAGCGATGGTTTGAGAGGTAGAGCCGTCCGTGCCGTGATGAAGTTTGGACGGCTTTTGATTAATCAAGTCCGGTGATTCTAGTCCGGGGCGGCGGTGATAGCTTTGCCCCATTCGTTGCTACTTGTGGGAGAGTACTCACTGTTGACGGCTCTGTTTGAGTTGGTTTTGACTCATTAGCAGTGAGTACTCGCGAGTACTGCCCAGTACTCGGTAAAGTTGAGACAATAATGTGACTTGCAGCGTCATCTAGAGAGCAGTACTCGCCCATATCGACTAAATTTTGAAGTCGGTTTAATGCGGTTTGAGTCAGTTGGACAGTGTTCTTTCTCTGAGCCATCACAAAGCCATTCCCAAAATCGTGATGTCTTGCGGCTGATTGGCAACTTTGAATCGTCCTTTAGTCCGCTCCTCAAGTGAGGTTGCCAGTGTTGCAGACCCACCGACTAACAGCACTTCACCCAAGTCATTTAGATAGGGGTTCCATTGACTGATGGCTTTGGATCGGATGTCATCCAGCCAGATGTCACGAGCCGATGCAAAGTGAGTCACAAAACTTGCACCGTTGCGACCGATTTGATAGGAACTGCTTTCAATGCCGTCCATGATTGCGGAAAGGTCAGCGCTGGTAGACGTTTCTTTGAGCAACCTTGCCTGAATCATTTGGGCAAGTTGGTTTGTCCCAGGCAGGGTAATCGATGCCTCTCTGAGCATCAACCCGTCGGGGCTGTAAAGCCGTCCTGATGAGGTGCCACCGCCAAAGTCAATCACGCCGTTGATGGCATCAAGCCACTGGTACAGTTCATTCTTGACCCCGTAGTTGTAAGCGGCGGTTGCTTCCTCAATCAGCGTCACCTTTGCGATCGTGGTGATCACGTCTTGCCCGTTGCGAGTGTATTCAAAGGTGCCTTGCAGCTTCTGCGATTGGGCGATCGCGTCTCCGTTTCTGATGTCTGGAACTGCAATCTTGAGGTTTTCAACTCTCAGAATCGATTGCCCATAGGACGGTTCTAAAGCTGCAAACACAGAATCTTGCATCATTGAGAGTTTGCCTTTGTCAAACGCGCTCTTGCCCTTCATCGTCTTGGCTGCGGTGCCAACAGCGTAAAGAGTGCCGTCGCGCTTGATGATGACGGTATCAGCAGCCGGGGCGGGTACGTCTTCCCAAGATGGATCGAACTCTCTGATCACGTTAGGGAGTCGAATCATTGCACCGGATGCGGAAACATATTCGATGTAGCGGTTGCCAGGGTTGACTAGAATCTCTTGTCTAACGGCGGTGCGTGTCGTGATGAGTCTTTGCACTTCTGTTGTAGGGGTCATGAGGGCGATGTCCTGGTAGGTTTGAACGGAAATTATTGAGCGTCGTAAGCGGCAATCAAAGCGGTTCGATTGACTGCGAAAGACTCGATCGTTTTGGCGACGGCTTCAGGAAATTCATAACCTTGCTCGTCAATGAGAACGTTTAAGCAGAGCAGAGCGGTTTGAATTTTGTAGTCACTCGTCATTGGTCGTTTGTCCTGGTAGGTAAATTCGGCTGATGGTTTGGGGCATTAAGGCTTTTGGTCAGGCAATCGATCGGGGTCAACTTCCCATGTGCCGATGAGGTGTTTCCCGTAGCGAGAAACCAGTAGGGCGATCGCGTGTGAAGGAGATGGGCTTTTCGTCACTGCCTGAATCTGATCAACGGTCGATCGGATATCGCTGTCTAAAACAATTCGAGTCGTCATAGGTTTTTGGGGATGGGGACAAAAGCTTTGTGCGGACGCTAAGGAACGTTTCGAGTCGCTGCGAATTCCTTAGTGATCCTTTGTTAGGACTCATGTTAGCATCTTAAAAGTTTCTTGCAAGTACCTTACAAGTAATTATTAAGGAACGATATCGATAAATTAACTAGAGCGAATAGTATGAGAGGAACACTAGATGGATACTGACCAGATGACTAAACGGGTCAATCTAACCCTCTCCGATGCCTATTACTCTGACTTGCAGAGATGGGCAGAGAATCGTGGTGAGCCTGTGGCTACGTTCGCAACGTACCTTTTACGGCTGGCGATCGATGAGGCTAGACGGGCTGGAGAGGTGCCCGATCTCGATCCAAATAAACCGTCTGCAACTGAGAGCAAGGGTAAATAGGGAGGACGATCGCCAATGACCATTGCAACGAAAAAACTAACGTTTAAGGAGTACCTAGACTTCTGTGAAACGAGTCAAGAGCGCTACGAGTTGGTTCGCGGAGAACTGCAACTCATGACCCCGCCTGCCTGGTTACATTTCCTCATTGCCAAGTTTCTAGAACGTGTGTTTGACGATGAGATCGCAAGATTGCAGCATCCTTGGATGGCTATACAAGGGGCTGGACAGCAAACGACCAATGACGATTCACGACTGCCAGATGTCTCGATCGTCCCGTTTGACGCAATTTCAGAGTGTCTCGATCAAACTGCTGTTCTAACGGTTGCTGCGATTTTGGTTGCAGAGATCGTCAGCGATAGCACGGCGTTGCAGGACTATCGAGAAAAAGTGGCAGAGTATCAAGCCAAAGGAATTCGAGAGTATTGGGTTGTTGACCCTGACCCGTTTGGGGCTGCAAAGTATATTGGCTCTCCCAAGCGTCCGACCGTAAGCGTCTATTCATTGGTGGATGGGGTCTATCAGGTCAGGCAGTTTCGAGAGGGCGATCTCGTTGTCTCTCCCACATTCCCAGACCTGCAACTAACGGCGGATCAGATTCTGAGGGCAGGACGATGACGCAACTACTCGAAAAAACTACAGACCATCGCACGGTTCTACAAGGGAACTGGGAGCATTTCACACACCTCCAAAAAGGGTATGCAGAAATCTCTCGTGCCAGACTGACTTTTTACGACGAAAAGATCGAGATTTTTATGCCGGGTGAGGATCATGCAGTTTTTACGCACGTCATCGGTTTTCTACTCAGCATCTATCTAATTGACCAGGGAATCGCATTCAAACCCACAGGCGATAAGACACAAGAAATTGAGGGCGTTGTTTCGACGCAAGCCGATCAAAGCTATTGGGTTGAGAGACAGAAGAAAATCCCTGACCTCTCGATCGAAGTTGTCTTCACCAGTGGCAATACTTCCAAACTTCCTAAATATCGTGCGTTAGGCGTGTCTGAAGTGTGGTTTTGGGAAGATGGCACGTTAGCGCTCTATCACTTGAGACAAGAGGGTTATCAACGCATCGATCGCAGTGAGCTACCAGGGTTAGAGGCTCTAGATCTAGAACTGCTAAAGCGCTGCATTCTCATCGGAGAAACCGATCTAGGTCAGGCGATGAAGATGTTTCGAGGCGTGTGACCTGCTCGCGTGTCCGCTTTCCTTGTGTCCGCTTTTTGGGTGTGGAGATCGGAGTTTGTA
>MWVV01000506.1_pt1 | contig 14255 bp, 10 predicted proteins | sample 1047281 | NCBI WGS metagenome assembly MWVV01 (sample SAMN06349986, study PRJNA376086) | soil metagenome | isolation source: PT-2 sample Antarctic (ecotone) soil | place: Antarctica | collected 2015-01-13 | reverse complement strand
AAACAAAATGATGTGCTAGTGGCACAAAGACAAAAACGCAAAGGAATGTCGTGGTCAAAGAATGGCTCAAGAAATTTAGCAATCGTGACGGCACATCTCAATCAAGGCACGAATTATTTACAGTAACTATTTTTATGTAGTTGCTCTGCAACTCAAGCCATTTATTTTGACAAATTCTATAAATATTATGCTCCTACGGAGCTACGTCAGCGTTTTCAAACAGCTTCTTAATCAGAAGCGATTTTTGGGTTGTTGCAATGTCGTTGTATAGTTGGTTTAGGAGTTTAGGAAAATGACTTTAACCATCGAAATAGAAGAATTAAAGCGGAAATCCCTAGAGAGCATCGCCGCGCAAAAAGGGAAAAAAGTAAGCGAATTTGTGGTAGAAATTCTCGACGATTATTTGCTTCAAAAAGAAGTTGAAACGAAAGATGTCAGCGGTTTAATGAAGTTATCGGAAACCTCTTTTGACGAATGGGATAACGAAGAAGATGCCGTCTACGATAAACTATAAAAAATGGGAAATTGTTCTCGTCCCGTTTCCTTTTACGGATTTAAGCTCCGTTAAACGCCGCCCTGCTTTGATTGTTTCACCCGACATTTATAACGCCGGAAAAGATTTGGTGATTGCTTATATTACCAGCCAGTTAAATTTGCCTTCGCGTGTAGGAGATTATAAATTGAAAAAATGGAAAGAGGCAGGTCTCCTAAAATCTTCAATAATTAAAATGAAATTTGCGACGATTGATAAAACAATTATCGTTAAAACAGTGAGTGAACTTGCAGACGTTGACCGCGAAGAAATCGAAAAAATTCTACTCTCATTTTTCAAATCCTAATCTCCGATAAAATTCCACGCCTTCCTTCAATTCAACCGCTATTTTGCCTTCCGTTTCAGCGTAATCGAGATGCGCGATTGACTCAGAAATTGCCAAAAAACCGTGAACGTCTCGACCAATCGCATTCGGGAAAAGTTTCTGCGCGACATCGAACGCCGTTACGCCGTCTTTTGAAACAAAATCAATTATGTTTTTTTGCCGCTCATCTATTGAGCGAATATAACGATGAAAAATTTCCTCGAAATCGTAAATTGGTTCGCCGTGTCCACCGTAAATAAGCGTCGGCGAAACCGAACGAATTCGCGCCAGGCTGACAAGATATTCGGCTAAAGATTTGAAACGCTTTTGCGAATTTATCGGGTCGGGCGAAACGATTGGATTCGGCGTAATGCGTTTCAAAACCGTATCGCCGACAATTAAAGTTCGATTGGCTTCGCGCAAAAAAGAACACGAGCCGGGCGTGTGTCCGGGCGTGTGCAGAACTTTGAGCGTTCCGTTGGCAAATTCAAGTTCCATTTCATCTTTTAATTCCGAAAATTCACCTTCCGCCAAAGCGTCGGTCAAAAGCGAAACATCTTGATAAATCGCTTGAATTTGCCGGAAAATTTCCATCGGAACGCCGGCGCGAGTCATTAGGTTTTGGTGTTCTTCGCTTGCCAGTCGTCCGAAAAGATGTCCGGTTTCCCAATTATGCACAAAAATTTCCGCACTCTTCGCCCCGTCGCGCACTTGTTTTGCCAAGCCGCAATGGTCTTCGTGCGCGTGTGTGAGAACAATGCGACGAATGTCGGAAATTTGAACACCGTTTTGTTTCAATTTTTCGCGCAGAGCGCCAGCCGCTTCTTTGGTTTTCGGTCCGACATCAATTAAAGTCAACGGATCTTCCTTTATTAAATAAACGTTGACCGCGCCGACATAAAACGGCGTTGGAATTGCAATCGGAATGATTTTCATAAACTTTTTGCTGCGCTCTAACACGAATAACACGAATCAGAGGGAAAGCAAAATATAAAACTTCTCGTTGAAAGTGTAAGATAATTCTTGTGGTTAAATCCAAAATCCAAAATCTAAAATCCAAAATCCTAATTGTCGGCGCGGGACCGGCGGGCGCGAGTTTGGCGATTCGTCTGGCAAGGGAAAACTTTCGTGTTTGTTTAATTGAGCGCGAACGATTTCCGCGCCCGAAACTTTGCGGTGAGTTTATTTCGCCCGAATGTTTAGAGCATTTTCGAGAATTAGATGTTTTAGATGAAATGCTTTCGGCAGGCGGCGAGCGAATCGCGGAAACCGTTTTTTACGCGCCCGATGGAAAATCAATCGGCGTCCCAATCCGTTGGTTTAACGGCGATTCGCGGGGCGCACTGAGTTTGAGCCGTGCGGAAATGGATTTTCAATTATTAGAAAAAGCGAAACGGGTTGGCGTTGAAGTTTTAGAAGACCATTCAGCCGTTATACTTCTTCAGGAAGACAATGAAATTCGCGGCTTAAAACTTCGGACGAAAGACGGCGAAGTAAAAGAAATTTTCGCCGATTTATTTGTTGATGCGACCGGACGCGCTCGGATTTTGGGGAACCTAATTTCCCGCAAAGGCGCAAAGGCGCAAAGTTCTAAAATCCAAAATCCAAAATCTAAAATCCAAAATCGGCTGGTTGGTTTTAAAGCGCATTTAAGAAACGTCAATCTCGAACGCGGCGTATGCGAGATTTATTTTTTTCGGGGCGGTTACGGCGGGTTGAGTTATGTCGAGAATAATCTGGCAAATTTTTGTTTTTTGATAAAAGCCGATGCAGTCAAAAATTTTAGTTCTGATGCCCAACAAATTATCCAGCAGCTAATTTTTCAAAACAAACGCGCCTGCGAAACTCTCAAAAACGCCGAACCCGTTCACGATTGGTTGGCTGTTTCGGTTGACGGCTTCGGACAAAAAGATTTAAATCCTGTCGCGAATCTGTTTGCCGTCGGCGATGCGGGCGCGTTTATTGACCCGTTCACCGGAAGCGGGATGTTGATGGCAATGGAAAGCGCAGAGATTTTGGCGCGGGCGATTGTGGTAAATCCGGCAGCCGATAAAATCGCGGAACAATACAAAATCGAACACGCCCGCCGATTTCAAAGACGGCTTTTCATCTGCTCGCTGATGCGCCGCGCCGCATTCGTTCCCGTGCTTTCTAAAATTTTGATTTCCGCTTTGAGCATCGGCGATTTCCCGCGAAAAATGTTGGCTCGGGCGACGCGTCCGGCGGTTTCCGTTTCAAAAATCCATCAAAGTCGGAAAAATCTTTAATAATCTAGGTTTATCGTCCGAAAAACGTATTTTTTTCTTGCAATGGTGTGAATTTTACGTTACAAATTATAACAAGATTCGGCATAATTTATGGTTTATCTCTTACCCGCTCATCAACTAAAAGCAAAAGCCAAATTTTTGTTTGATTGTGCCGAACGCCATTCTAATTTTAAATTGTTTTAAGGAGTTAAAAAATGAGAGCATCTTCTCGGCTGAATCGTATCGGGTTCGTTAATTCGACGCACCGAAGACCATTGATTAATCATCTATTTAGTTTGTGCGGACTTCTGCTCTGTACGTTAGTTTTCTTCACGGTGCCGGTTAAACCGCAAGCATCGAGTTCGCTCGCCGAAGTGCGCGGGCAGATAACCGATTCGACGGGCGCAGTTATTCCAAACGCGACCGTTACTTTAACTGATGTGGATAAAGGAACGACGAAAACCGCAACTACTGACGAAAACGGCGATTACTTATTTTTAGCTTTGCAGCCGAGCATTTACGATTTAAAGGTTGATGCGCCGGGCGGCAATTTTGCTTCCAAAACAACGCGCCTGACTTTAACCGTCGGGCAGCAGGCAAATTTTCCGGTCGAACTTTCGGCGGGCGGCGTCGCTGCGGAAGTTCAGATTACTTCGGGCGAGGAAATTGTCGAAACCGAGCGGACGCAGCAATCAACCGTTATCACGCCGCGCGAGATTTTAACGCTGCCGCTTTCGCGCCGCAATTATCTCGACCTCGCGCTGCTGACACCGGGCGTATCCGACAGCGATAATATAAATGACGCTTCCGACGCTCGCGTCGCGCAGGGACGCGCTTCGGGTTTGTCATTCGGCGGCAGTAACGGACGCGGTAATCTCGTAACCGTTGACGGCGGTCCGGTCATTACGGCGACGGGCGGCGTGTTCGATACCGTTTCGCAGGAAGCCGTGCAGGAATTTCAAGTTCTGCGCAACAGCTACAACGCCGAGTTCGGTTTGTCGTCCGGCGGAATCGTCAACACGGTTTCAAAGACCGGCTCGAACCGTATTTCGGGAAGCGTTTTCGGTTTATTCCGCGACGCTAAATTTGATTCGCGCAACGCTTTTGATTTTAATCCGAACGGAAAATCGAATTTTAATCGGCAGCAATACGGCGGAAGTTTCGGCGCGCCGATTCAGCGCGACAAAACATTTTTCTTTACCGCCTATGAGCGTTTTAATCAAAACCAAACGACGTTTGTAAATCTTAACAATCCAGCTAACTATAATGTTACGAGTTCGCAAAATCAGTTATTTAGCTTTTTGCAGGGAAGAACCGACGTTTTGCCGAACGGCGTGCCGGTTGCCGCTATCGGCGCGGGATTGCGAACTAATCTAACCACTACTAATTTTCCGCGCACGATAAATCTCTTCACGTCAGCCAGCGGACAATTTCCGTTTGATGCCAATCAAACATATTTTTCGGCTCGCGTTGACCATACTTTTAACGAACGGGCAAGCGGCTTCGTGCGAATTCACGCCAACGATTTGTTAGAGGAAAACCAGGCGGCAGGCGCATTAACCGCCGTTTCGCGCGGGCGGACGCTTAATCAATTCAACACCGGCGTTTTGCTTTCCTACACGCAGCAATTCAGCGGCAACCTCGTCAACGAATTCAAAACCGATTTTAATTATTATAAAGCGCGTCTGACTCCTAATGATCCGAACGGACCGGAAATCAACATCGAAGGTTTCGGCAATTTCGGGCGCGACATCTTTTTGCCGTCGCTCGGTGTTGCTAGACACTTCGACATTCTCGATAACGTAACGTATGTTACCGGCAATCACACGCTAAAATTTGGCGCAAATCTTTTCAATATCTTTCAAACCGATGTCAACGAAACATTTTTCGGCGGACGCTTTAACTTCGGTCAGGCAATTCCGCTCGCCAATATCATCGCGCTCAATCCGATGCTACCTTCGACCACACTCGGTCAGTTGCAAACCTTTTTAACAGCTAATAATGCCGCACTATTGCCGAGTTTGGCGCAGCCAATCAACGCGCTCCAAGCATTTAATTTGAATTTACCAATTGTTTATCAGCAAGGTTTCGGCGCAGATACAATCCGCGGAACAAACGTCAGATTCGGCGTTTACGGACAAGACACTTGGAAAATAACTCGCAATTTTACCGTTAATTATGGTTTGCGTTATTCAATCAACAAAGAACCGTTCAACTTAAATGTTGACAAAAACGATTTTCAGCCGCGTGCCGGTTTCGCCTATGACATCGGCGGCGACGGAAAAACCGTCATTCGCGGCGGCGCGGGTATATTTTCGGCTTACGTCAACCGTCTGGTTTCGGGCGTTATCCGAACGCTCGGCAATCCGGCGTTTCCCGACGACAACATTAATATAGTTTTGGCAACGGCGACTTCCGGCGGTTTGCCGCTCAATCCGGCGATGCCGGTCAGTTGCAGCGCGGCGGTAAATCCGATGTTAATCGGCTGTTCGCCTTCATCATTTACCGTTTATCAAACATTATTAGCCGCAACCAACGGTTTTACGCGCCCGGTGACGGTTGCCGATTTACGTTTTCGCAACACTCCTGCCAGTCCTTTCTTTAATCTTGTGCCGACTGAAAACGGCACGCTCGAAGTGCGGTTTCTGGGCGACGCGAAATATAAAACACCGGAAAGCTATCAGGTAAGCGCGGCCATCGAACGTGATTTGGGAGCCGGTTTTTCAGGTGAAATCAGCTATCTCTACAATCGCGGAATTTACCTGACGCGTAACCGCGATGTCAACCAATTAAAACAGACTGGTCCGGCTAATCCGCTGAACCCGAACGGCAGCGCGACATTTATTCGTTTTCCATCGGCGGCGCAAGCAGCGGCTGGATTGAGCAGCGATTTACGCAGTCCGTTTCGTTTTCAAGACAACATCTATGAATCAAGCGCAAATTCTTTTTATAATGCGGCGACATTCACTTTAAGACGACGTTTTGCAAACAACTTCAGCGTTTTGGCGCACTATACGTTGTCGAAAACTATTGACGAAGTAACTGATTTCAACTCGGACTTCTCGGCACAGAACCCGTTGAATCTGCGTGCCGACCGCGCTTTATCGGCATTTGACCAACGGCATCGCGTTGTCTTGACCGGCGTTTATCAAGTGCCGCAATACGGCGAATCGCTGGTAAGCAGTATCTTTAAGGATTTCATTTTGGCACCGATCTTCACTTACGGCTCCGGCAAACCGTTTAATTTATTACTCGGTTTTGACGGCAACGGTGACGGACGTTCGCAAGTTGATCGTCCCGGCACGCTTGGACGAAACACCGGCAAAGGCGAAAACAATATTACTTTTGATATGCGGCTTAGTCGGCGATTTAATTTCTCTGAACGCCGCTATCTTGAACTTATCGCTGAAGGCTTTAACTTATTTAACCGGACGAATCTGCAGGGCATCAACAATGTCGTCGGTAGTCCGGTTGTCGGTACTACCGGAGTAACGAGCAGCGGTTTGACCGCCGACCAGGTTAATTTCTTGCTGACGAATCAAGCCCGCGGGATTCGTGGAAAAGCTCCGACGCAGCCGCTCGGTTTCACTTCGGCGGGAGCGCCGCGACAATTCCAATTCGGCGCGCGATTTGGGTTCTAAAAAGGCAAAAGTAAAAAGGCAAAAGGCAAAAGTTTGGGTAATTCCTCACTTTTGCCTTTTTACTTTTGCCTTTTGCCTTTTTTCGCCTTGCTATAAAACGATTTTTGCGCTTAAAATTTCATAGCTGTCAAATCTGAATACAACTCATCGGTCAAAATTTCTCTGAGCGCAGTGCGCGTCGAGCGTTTTCACAAAAAACATCGAATAAAATCCCATTTCGACAAATGATTTTTGTGACACACCGATGACATCTTTCTAAAAACTTAAGGAGATAAAAACTAATGAAAGCGTTTTTTGGACGTATTTCTGCAGTCGCCGCGAAATTTTTGCCGGCGATAATGATTATGCTTTTCAGCGTCGGCGCGGCGTTTGCTCAGGCGCAAGCCAGCACTGCCGATTTGCGCGGGCTGGTTACCGACCCAAACGACGCGATTGTGCCGGGCGCAACCGTCACGGCGAAAAATGCCGCGACCGGCATTACCCGAACCGTAACGACCAACGACGAAGGCACTTATCAAATTTTTGCTTTGCCGCCGGGCGAATATGATGTTTCGGCGGAAGCCGCGACTTTTAAGAAGACTGTCGTTACGGCTATTCGTTTAACCGTTGGGCAAAGTGCCGAACTCACTATCAAACTTGAAGTCGGCACGCAGGATGTCGTCGTCAATGTGTCAGGCGATTCGGTGGATTTAGTAGAAACCACCAGAACGTCGGTTTCGAACACGATTGACCAACAGAGAATCGAAAATCTGCCGATTAACGAACGCAGCGCAACCGGTTTCGCTTTGACGATTTCAACCGTCGGACGCGATAACGGTCGCCCGGTCGGACCCGCGCCGACTTCCGGTTTGAACATCGGCGGTCAGCGCGGACGCTCGACGCTCGTGCAGGTTGACGGCTCGGACTTTACCGACAACTCGATTAACGCCGCTCGGACAACCGTTTCGCAGGAAGCCGTGCAGGAATTTCAAGTGGCGACTAATTCATACGCGCCGGAATTCGGACGCGCGACCGGCGGCATCATCAACGTCGTTACAAAGCGCGGCACGAACGAATACAGCGGCAACGTCTTCGGGTTTATCCGCGATAAAAGCATCCAAGCCCGCAATCCGTTTGCGCCGTTCAAATCGGCTTTCACCAGAACGCAGTTCGGCGGAACTTTGGGCGGACCGCTTCCGTTTTTGAACTTCGGCGAAGGCGGACCGGTAACGACTTCGGGCAAAGACAAAAACTTTTTCTTCGCCTCGTTTGAACGCCGCCAGCGCAACGAAACCGGATTTTTCACCAGCGACGTAACGCAGGGTTTAACGGCTTCGGCGAGCATTCCGGTGATTGCCGTTCCCGGTTTGAACTTAAATCCGATAGCCAGAACATTCGACCGTCTGACTCCCGAACAAGCCGCCAGAATCAACGCTTTGATTCAGCAGGGAACGGCTCTTTTAGGCAATCAGGCAACTTTGGCTCAAGGCATCGCGGCGATTTGCGGCGCGAGAGCTTATGCTTTCTTCGCGTCGAGCGGCGGCAACACGGCTTTGACCGGCACGAATCCACTATTTAGCTCTAATGACGGCAGTGCTTGTAACAGCGCGCCGATTGGCTCGCCGATTTCACCGATTACACCCGGCACAGTCGGACAGAGATTTTTCCTGTCAGGCGCGCCCGTTCCAGTCGGCACGCGCAACGCGCAGGGACAATTTATCGCGTTCCGCCCGCTGCTCGATTTGCAGCGAGTTTTTCCTGTTACCGACCGCTCGAACTTTTTCTCGCTTCGCACCGATCATAATCTGAGCGAGGATAATCAACTCACTCTTCGCTTCGGCTACAATCCCGGAATGCTGACTGGCATTCAAGTCGAATCACAAAACCAATCTTTGGGGCAAAACGATTTTTCGCGTACGGGCATACAGGAAATAAAGGATTATTCGTTCACTGCGGGACTTAACTCGACTTTGGGCGACAGCGCGGCAAACGAATTTCGCTTCACATACGGCAGGCGCGATGCAATTTTTCGTTCGCAAAACGGCGACGCGGTTTCCTTTAACATTTCGGGTGCGGCATTTATCGGGCGCGAGCTTTTCTCGCCGGTTGACCGCACCGAAACGCGCTATCAGATAGCTGATAATTTTAACTATATTCTCGGAACGCACACTTTGAAATTCGGCGGCGACATCAATTTCGTCAGAATTCCGAGCGCGGTTTTTGAATTAAATTTCGCCGGCTTGTTCAACTTCGGACCGTTCGCGGCGACTAATCTCAATCCGGCTTTCGCGGGCTTTCCCGATTTTACGCCGGTGCAGTCTTACGGACTCGGTTTGCCGTCAACTTATATTCAAGGTTTCGGCGACCCGGTCAGCCAAATTAAAAACACGCCGATTTCCTTTTTCGCGCAGGACACTTGGAAGGCGACGCGCCGCCTGACTTTTAATTACGGCGTTCGCTATGACATCGAACTGACGGAAACCATTGCGCCGGTCGGTTTCAGCGACCCGCTTTCGCGCATCAATCTTTCGGCAAACGATATTCTCGCCGCGCAGGATGCCATCGGCGTTCAGCAAGGTTTTCCGCGCGATAAGAACAACATTGCGCCACGATTCGGTTTCGCCCTCGACGTTTTCGGCGACAGCAAAACGGTTGTGCGCGGCGCGCTCGGACTTTTCTACGACCATCCGCTGCTTGCCGCCGCGTTCAACTCGGACATCGCCGATGCCGCGCAGCAGCAGCAAGCCGTGTTGACGGCGGGCAGCCCTGCGCCGACTTCTCTGCTCAACGCCGCGCAGGTTTTTCAAGGAACGGTTTGCACGGCGGCAGGCGGCAATCCGATTTGTCCGCCGGGCTTCAATACGCCGGGCGTGGCTCCGTCGTCGCAATATCAATTCGGCAGACAGCGTTTCAACGACCAGACGTTTTCCGGCTTCGGCGCGGTTTTGCCGTTTACGCTGCCGATAACCAAGGACTTTAAATATGCTTCGGCGACGCAGGCAAATTTGACGTTTGAGCGACAGTTGACTAGCAATATGTCGTTTTCGGCTTCGTATATTTTCGTCGGCGCGCATAATTTGCCGCATCCGACTGATTTGAACTCGCCGCAGACGAATTTGCAGATTCAGAACTTCCAACGCTTTACCGGACGCTTGCCGGTCAGCACGCAGGAAGCCGTCGCGTTTTCGATTCCGACGACCGGAGCGGCTTGTCCGGGCGGCGTTCCGCTGCTTTGCTTTACGCTGACGACACCGACCGGCGCGCCTGCTTATCCGAACGCCGGACAAACTTTCGCATTAGTTATTCCGGGAATAATCACCGCGCCTTTGACGAATATCGGCAGCCGCACGATTGCTCCGGCAGTCGCCAATTTCTTCCGTCCGAATGCGCCGAATTATTTCCTCGCGCAAGCCTTAACCGGCGGCTTAGTTACTCCGGCTGTTCTTAATTCACAAATTGCCGGAACTTTACGAACGCCGGGCGTAGTTTCGCCGTTCGGCGCGGTGAACGCGCAGGTTTCAGACGGCAATTCAAATTACAACGCGCTGAATCTGGAATTGAAAAGACGCTTTGCCAACAATTTTACGTTTTTGGCAAGTTACACTTTATCGAAATCAATTGACGATTCTTCTGATCTACAAACTTTGCTGATTCCGCAAGACCCGAGAAATTTCCGCGCCGAACGAGCTTTGTCGCTGTTTGACCAGCGGCATCGTTTTGTCTTTAGCGGCGTTTTAGCGGCACCGGAAAATTGGCGCGCATCGGACAGTTTAGTCAAGAAAATTTTCTCTGACTTTACGCTTGCGCCGATTATCGAAATCTCTTCGGGTCGTCCGTTCAACATCATCACGAATGTTGACGCGAACGGTGACCAAGCGACGCAAACCGACCGCCCGAATGTGCTTGCCGACGGAACGCTCTGCGTTCCGGGTTCGCGCCTTGCCAGCGGACAGTTTTGCGGAAATCAATTCGACCGTGACGCGAACGGCAATCTTGTTTTCCCAACGGGAAATTTGGGGCGCAATCTCGGTATGACGCATTCGTTCGCGTCGTTCGATTTGCGAATTGCCCGCGCGATTCGATTCGGCGAGCGTGTGCGGCTCGATTTAATTGCCGAAGGCTTCAACCTTTTCAATCGCTTTAACGAAGCCTCGGCATCGCCGTTTTTTACCGATGTCAACGCTTTTGGCGAGCGCACGAAGAGCGGTAGTTATTTTAGTCGTCCGACAGCTTCTTTCGACCCGCGCCAATTCCAGTTCGGCGCGAAGTTATATTTCTAAATTGAGTCAACAAAAGAAATAATTTTCGCTCGCGCTCATTGGGCAGGCACAAGACCTGCCCCTACAAATTTTCTTTGGCTGTCTGGCTTCGGCGAAGGCAGCCTTTTTTGTTATCTTTGAAAGGTGGAAGATATAAGTTTCAAAATAAAGCAAAAAGCCCTCGCCATTGGTTTTCATAAAATCGGCGTTGTCCGCGCCGAACCGCTTTATGAAGAAAGCGAGCATCTTAAAGAATGGCTCGAAAAAGATTATCACGGCGAGATGGCGTGGCTCGAACGCGAGCCGGAGAAACGCGCAAATCCGAAATTGCTTTTTCCAGAAGCAAAATCAATCGTCGTCGTCGCTTTAAATTATTACACGCCGCACGAACACGAAGAAACGAGCGCGAAAGGAAAAGTTTCGCGCTATGCTTGGGGCGATGATTACCACGATGTTTTGAAAGAAAAATTGCGCGAGCTGCTCGCTTTTATCAAAACGCTTGACACGGCGGCAGACGGCAAAATCTGTGTTGATACCGCACCGATAATGGATAAAGCGTGGGCGGTTCGCGCCGGTTTAGGCTGGCTCGGCAAACACTCGAATGTGATTACCAAAGAATACGGCTCGTGGGTTTTCTTGGGCGAGATTTTGTTAAATATCGAATTAAAATATGAAAACGAACCGGTCGCGGATTTTTGCGGAACTTGCACGGCTTGTCTCGATGCCTGCCCGACGAACGCGATTGTCGCGCCGTATTTAGTTGACTCAAATCGCTGTCTGTCATACGCTACAATCGAATTGCGCTCGCCCGAACTGCCCGAAGAAATTATGGAAAATTTGAACGGCTGGCTTTACGGCTGCGACATTTGCCAGGACGTTTGCCCTTGGAATCGGTTTGAAAAACCGACTGAAGAAGCTAGATTTGAGCCGCGCACGAGAAACGTATCTGCTGATTTAGAAGAGATTCTCGCGCTCTCGCCGGAAAAATACGCCGAACGATTTCGCCGCAGCGCGATGAAGCGGACAAAGCTGCACGGATTACAGAGAAACGCCCGGGCGTTAAAAAAATCATCAGATAAATCACTTGGGCGAAGTCTACAAACAAAGATCGAATGAAGAGGGAAAACTGAATGCGGTTTTTCTTCATCGAAAACATTTATCAGGAAAAAGGAAATCAAGATGCTGAAATTTTTAATTTTAATTGTCGTTTGTTTATTTGCATTTGTCGGCGCGGCGGACGCGCAGAAAAAATCAGCGGAGACGATGGTTAAAGAGTCTGCGCCGCGGACAATCAAGAAAGCTAATCAGCGTCCGGTCGTCGAAGCATCGAAAGCCGCCGCATCCGAACCTTTTGATAAAGCCGATGTCAAAACGATGGCGGCGCAATGCGTCAAGTTTGAAACGGAAGGAGGCGTTATCGAAATGGAGATGTTTCCCGAAAGCGCGCCCGAATCGGTGCGCAGTTTTCTGAATCTCACGGCGACTGGCGCATTCGACACGACAACTTTCAATCGCGTCGTTCCCAATTTTGTCATTCAAGGCGGCGATTTGTTCACGAAGCAAAAGATGATGCCTGCGCTCGACAAACGAGCCAGACGCACTTTGCCGGACGAACCGAGCCAAATTAAACACGAACGCGGTATTCTTTCTATGGCACGCAGCGATGAGCCGAACAGTGCCTCGACTCATTTCTTTATTCTGCTCAGCGAAGCCCGGACTCTTGACGGCAAGTTCGCCGCCTTCGGGCGCGTCTCAAAGGGAATGGAAGTCGTCGAAACAATCAACAAAATGCCGGTCGAAGGCGAAAAGCCAACTAAACCCGTCCGAATTACACGCGCGACAGTTGCGCTTTGTACGGCTCAAACAACGCCCTAGTCTTAATTATAGAATGTTGAAAAATTTAATTTTCCATTTGCCTGTAAAACTTTACTCGGCAATTTATTTAAGGTTGCCAAAAAATGAATTAAGCCAAAGATAAACTGTTTGATTGCCTCTTTTCCCTTCGTCTATAATTTTCTGCTGGTATTTCTCGTCGCTTGTTCCTATTCCCTCGTTTCTTATTCCTGTATAATTTATTTATGCTTCTGCGCGATGCCCACAACCGCATAATCCGCGATTTGCGCGTGTCTCTAACCGACCGCTGTAATTTTCGCTGTTTTTATTGTCTGCCGAACGGCGAACCGCCGCTTGCTCGCAGGGAAACGATTTTAACTTTTGAAGAAATTGAACGCATCTGCGAGATTTTCGTCTCTTTAGGTATCGAAAAAATTCGTCTGACCGGCGGCGAACCGCTTCTTCGGCGTGATATTGAGGTTTTGATTGAGAAACTTGCGCGGCTTAAAATTCAGGATTCAGGATTCAGGATTCAGGATTCAGAAATTCAAGAATCAAATCCAAAATCCAAAATCCAAAATCCAAAATTGAAGGATTTGGCTTTGACGACTAACGGACATACTTTTCCGCGCCGCGCCGCCGATTTGAAACGCGCCGGACTCGACCGCGTGACGATTTCCCTCGACAGCTTAAACCGTGAAAATTTCCGAAAGATTACCGGCGTTGACGCGCTTGAAAATGTTCAGCAATCAATCGAAGCGGCGAAAAGAGAAAATTTGACTCCGGTAAAAATCAATGCTGTCATTGTTCGCGGACGAAACGACGACGAGTTAATTGACTTTGCCCAATTTGCGCGTGAAAAAAATATAAAAATGCGCTTTATCGAATTTATGCCGCTTGATTCGTCGCGCGTTTGGACGCGCGAAATGATTGTTTCGGGGAAAGAGATTTTCAGGCGCATTAACGCGCGTTTTCCGCTTATTTTAAAAGAAAAATCACGCGGCGCGGAAACGGCTTGGCGATACGGTTTTGCCGACGGCGCGGCGGGCGAAATCGGAATCGTCGCGCCCGTTACGGAAATGTTTTGCGGCGCGTGTTCGCGCATTCGCCTGACGGCGGACGGGCAAATTCGCACTTGTCTTTTTTCGACCAATGAACACAATTTGCGCGATTTTGTGCGAAGCGGTGCAACCCGCGCGGAGATCATCGAATTTATCAAAGATGTAGTATTAAAAAAGGAAGCACGGCATCGCATCAACGATAAAGAGTTTGTTCAACCAGCGCGGACGATGAGTTTTATCGGCGGTTAAGATTAGACATTATTGGAAATAATATATTTCTTCAAAGTTCGTTAAATCAATTGTTTGAAGTGGCTGGCGGAAGGTTACTCGCAAATTGTGTAACCCACACGCGATTTCCATCACCACATCTGAAATCTTC
>MWVV01000505.1_pt1 | contig 14256 bp, 14 predicted proteins | sample 1047281 | NCBI WGS metagenome assembly MWVV01 (sample SAMN06349986, study PRJNA376086) | soil metagenome | isolation source: PT-2 sample Antarctic (ecotone) soil | place: Antarctica | collected 2015-01-13 | reverse complement strand
AATTTGCCGGTACAGATTGTTTTCCAGTTCCGAAATTCGTTCCTGCGCGTGAATGACCAGCGATTCATATTCCTTCAGCTCAAGCGTAACGAATCTTTCCGCGGGCAGAAGCGTCTGTTTGCGCGTGTAATCACTCGGTACAAGTCCCAGATTCGGATTGCTCACTTCTATGTAATAACCGAAAACCTTATTGAAACCGACGCGCAAACTTTTTATGCCGGTTCGCGCGCGTTCGCGTTTTTCGAGTTCAGCCAGAAAACCTTTCCCATCCTTCAGAACGCTGCGCAATTTATCGAGTTCAGCGGAAAATCCTCCGCGGATGACGCCAATCTGGTCGGCATACTTCGACGGAAGCTCTTCGGAAATTCCGCTTTCAATTAAATCTGTCGTCTCGAGACATTCGGGAAGATGCGATAAAATCTGACCAAAACGAATAGCGTCGATTCTTAAAATGTCTTTTATTTTCGGGATCAGTTCCAGACTTTTCCCGAATGTTTTCAGTTCGTATGACGAAAGGAAATTGGTTTTTGTCCGGCTCGAAAGTCTTTCCAAATCTTTAACGTTTGATAAAATCTCGCGTAGGTGTCTTCGTTCATCAATTTTTTCCCTAAACCACGCGACGTGTTCCTGACGGCGAAAAATTTCGGTTACGTCGAGCAGCGGCTGGCGAATCCATTTTCGCAGAAGTCTCCCGCCCATCGCCGTTTCGGTGCGGTCAATAATGGACATCAAGCTCGGTTCCGCGCCGTTTTCAAAAACTTCCAAACTGCGCAGCGTCCTGGTGTCAAGCGTCATAAAAGCCCGGCTGTCGTAACTTTTTAACCTGATAAGCTGTTCGGCGATGGCGGCGTTCTGCGTCTGATTCAAATATGAAATCAAAGCCCCGGCGGCGGAAACGGCTAAAAAAGCGTTTTCGAGATTGAATGGTTTTAAGGTTTTGGTTTTGAAGTGGGCGAACAAAGTTTTTCGAGCCGTTTCAAACGAAAAATACAGCGCGTCTATTTTTGTCACTGCCTGCGGCAAATCGCGGTTGCTGAATTCTTCCTCAGTTTCAGCGATCAAAATTTCAGCGGGCGCAAGTCGTTGAAGTTCGCCGAGAGCGTCTTTATTATTAATTTCCGTAACCGCAAAATCTCCGGTGGTGATGTCGGCATAAGCGATTCCGGCGCGGATTCCGTCGCTGATGAACGAAACTAAATAATTATTTGTTTTGCTGTCGAGCATTTGCGGCTCGATAATGGTTCCCGCCGTGACAATTCGTACGACTTCACGCGTGATTAATTTGCCGCCGCCAGCTCCTTTGACCGGTGAAAGGGAAGTTTGCTCGCAGATCGCAACCCGGTGACCGCGTGAAATGAGCGTCGCCAGATGTTTTTCGAGCACGAAATGCGGCACTCCGGCTAGCGGCACGCGCGCGTCTTTGCCCATCGCGCGCGAAGTTAAAACAATATCCAGCTCCCGCGCCAGAATTTTCGCGTCTTCATCGAATGCTTCATAAAAATCGCCTAGCCGAAAAAGCAAAATCGAATCCAGATGTTTGGCTTTAATGTCGAGATACTGCCTTCGTATCGGTGTTTCAACGCTCATTTTGATGAAATTATTTTAACAGAAACTCTCTGATAATTTCACCAATGTTTTGGATATTCAAATGAATTTCTTCAATCTGCGCGAAAGTGACAATTACTAAAACTTTTTGTAAATCCTGAAACTCACGAGTCAGAGATTGCCGGGCGCGTCTTAAATCCGTTTCGGATGATAAAATTAGAAAAGGTTTTGTGCGTTGGGCTTCATAGGCGCGTTTTAATTTGGCGAATGCCGAATCGAGATTGCCGCGGCTCTGAACTTCAAAAACGTGCGAAAGGCGCTGACTCGTTTCGGTATCGCGCCAGACGACATCGTAATACTCAAATTCTTTCGCCGTATAAAATCCGAGACCGGAACCGATTTCCAGAAGCATTGCCTGAATATCGGTGTGTGTCTTTTGGCTCGCCTGCGGTTTTGAAAGCGTAAAACCGGAAGATTCCAACTCTGCTTCAATTTTTCCTTTGTCAGTTATTGCCCACAACCCTCTCTGACGTACAATTAAGTTTTTTTCACTAAGAAGTTTACCGGCTTTTTGGACAATTTTCCGCCAGTTTTCATTTTTGCCTTTTCTGATGTCGCTCGTCTCAGTTTCATCAATCTGCGGAAAATAATCTAAAAGGCGAACATAAATAAAACGCACGTCATCAGTGCCGCCCGTGGCGACGAGTTCTTGCAGAATAGGAATTTCAATGGCTGAAGTTTTTGGAATTGACATTTATAAAATGTCTTCAAAATTGTCGAAATCGCATTTAATTATAAAGCATTTTAACAAATCTAAACTATCGGATAAGTTATTTTCAAGGTTCCGCGTAGATTCCTTTCGAACAAATTTGCCAGCAAAATTAGCTATCTTCGGCTCGCCAAGGGAAACAAAAATTTCGGGCTTATACTGTCCCAAAAATTCATATCTGATCGCCATTGAACAAACGAGACAATCGCCGGTTTTTTCAATGATTTTACTTAAACCGTTAAAAAAACGCATCGGTCGAACATCGCTTGGAAGAATTTCGCCCTGTGGAAATATCAAAAGCGTGCAGTTTGTTTTTTCGGATAACATTTTTACGGCATAATTGATACTTTTTATCGCTTCACGCGGATTTTCCCGGACAACAGAAAAGGCTCCGAGGAGACGAAAAAAACGTAGTTTACGAAGCTGTTTCTCTTCCATCATCACATAATTTTCAAACTTAAATTTAGACAAAACCTCAAAAATTACAAGCCCGTCCCACCAACTCGAATGATTTGCGTAAATAATCATTGGTAAGTCTGGGTTCCTGTTTTCAAGATATTCCAGACCGGATATTTTGATTGAACAAAAACGTCTTTTGAGCAGAAAGCGATTATAGGAAACAAAGATTTTTTCAAATAAAAAGTTTTTCTTAGCCTCCAACATATTTTCGAGTTACCCTAGGGCTAATGCCGCAGGTAATTTCGTAAGAAATTGTCTCTGCTTTTTTTGCCAAATCTTCAGCTGTGACACTCAATGAACTACTATTCCCGATGACAATAACTTCATCATTTACTTTAACCAGTGGAACTTCCGTCACGTCAATAATTGTCCAGTCCATTGATATTCTTCCGACAACCGGCGCGAAAACATTGTTGATGATAACTCGTCCGCAATTAGAAAGGTTTCGCGGAAAACCGTCTTCATACCCAATCGGAATAGACGCTATCAAGGAGTCTTTTTTTGTAAAGAAAGTTCGACTGTAACCGATTGACTCGCCTTTTGGAACTTTCTTTAACTGCGATATTCGGGTGCGAACTGACATCACGGGTTTTAAATCGGGTTGCGCGGCTTGTTTCGGCAAAACGTCGCCGCCCAAACCATATAAAATCCCGCCTAGCCGCACCATATTGCCATGAGAATTTTTGTGAACGACCGCACCGGGTGAATTGGCTAAATCCCGAAATACTGGCTTAATATTGTTTTCGGCGAAAATTTTTAAGGCATCTTTGAACCTTTTAATTTGTAAATTCGTAAATTCATTTTCCGCTAAATTATCTGCAGCGGCAAAATGAGTCATTATTCCCTCAACATTAAGATTCTGAAAGGTTTTTATTTGTTTGACAAAATTTTTCATTTCATTAAACCTGAAACCAATTCGACCCATTCCGGTATCGATTTTAATGTGTACATTTGCAGTCACTCCTTTCTCTTTTGCCGCCCTGTTTAATCTTTCAGCTTGTTCCCGCCGGTAAAGAACCGGAGTTAAATTTTCTTTTAATAAAAGAGATTCCTGTCCTTCCCAAAAACCACCGAGACATAAAATTGGTGATTTTATCTGTTTCAAACGCAATTTCAGACCTTCTTCGGGAAGCGCGACGCCAAGCCATTCGACACCGAGGGATTCAAATTTTTTGGCGCATTCAACCGCGCCGTGACCATATGCGTCTGCTTTGACGACCGCCATATAATTCATATTTTCGCCGATAAATTTTTTTGCGGACCCAAAATTGAAAGAAAGATTGTCGAGATTTATTGCTGCGCGGGTTGGTCTCTGCCCAAATTCAGTATCCATAAAACTAGTGTTCAATCTAAGTAAATCAATTCTATCGTAAGAATTTACATTAAGTGTCGTCTCATAGACCCCTAATGTAAATTCTAGAGCGGAATATTACCGTGTTTTTTCGGCGGATTTGAATCACGCTTATTTTGTAGCAGCGACAGAGCGCGAATGATTTTGGGTCTGGTCATAGCCGGTTCGATTACTTCATCGATAAAACCTTTTTCAGCGGCTATGTACGGATTGGCAAATTTGTCCGTAAATTCCGAAATCATTGATTTTCTAAACGTTTCGGGTTCATCAGCGTTTAAGATTTCGTTTCGAAAAAGAAGACCAACCGCGCCTTCAGCTCCCATCACGGCAATCTCCGCCGTCGGGTAAGCAAAATTTATATCGGTTCGAATATGCTTTGAAGCCATTACGCAGTAAGCGCCGCCGTAGGCTTTGCGCGTGATGACGGTTATTTTCGGAACCGTGGCTTCAGCAAAAGCATAGAGAAGTTTCGCGCCGTGCCGGATAATCCCGAAATGTTCCTGATTAATGCCAGGCAAAAATCCGGGAACATCTTCAAAAGTTATTAGAGGAACGTTAAAACAATCACAAAACCGAACAAATCGGGCGGCTTTAACCGACGCGTCAATATCTAAGACTCCGGCTAAAAACGCTGGTTGGTTAGCGACAATGCCGACCGAAAAACCTCCGAACCGGGCAAACCCGATGACGATATTTGGGGCGAAATGCTCCTGAACTTCAAAAAAGTAATTGTCGTCGGTAATCAGATAAATTAAGTCTCGAATGTCGTAGGGCTGCGTGGAGACTTCGGGAATCAGCGAATTCAGCTTTTCTTCGACGCGATTTGCCGAATCGTTTGTCGGAACGAACGGCGGGTTTTCCATATTGTTTGAGGGAACAAAAGATAAAAGTTCGCGCGTCAGAAGCAGGCAGTGTTCATCCGTGTCGGCGGCGAAATGCGCGACTCCGCTTTTTTGATTGTGCGTCATCGCCCCGCCTAATTCATCTTTGGTCACTTCCTCGTGCGTCACGGTCTTGATGACCTCCGGACCGGTGATAAACATATAGGAAGAATTTTTGACCATTATGTTGAAATCGGTAATCGCCGGACTATAAACGGCACCGCCCGCGCACGGTCCCATAATGCAGCTGATCTGCGGAACGACGCCGCTGGCTAAAGTGTTGCGGAGAAAAATATCCGCGTAACCGCCAAGGGAAACAACGCCTTCCTGAATTCTCGCCCCGCCTGAATCGTTGAGTCCGACGACGGGCGCGCCCGTTTTCATTGCAAAATCCATCACTTTACAAATTTTCGCGGCGTGCGTTTCCGACAGCGATCCGCCAAAAACCGTAAAATCCTGAGCGAAAACGAAAACTTCTCGACCATCAACCAAACCATGACCGGTTACCACTCCGTCACCCGGATATTTTTGTTTCTCAAGACCGAAGTCGTTTGAGCGGTGAATGACAAATTTATCAAATTCTTCAAACGAATCGTCATCGAGAAAAAAAGCAATTCGTTCACGAGCGGTCATTTTTCCTGACTCGCGTTGTTTTTCGATTCGTGCCGCGCCGCCGCCCTGTTCGGCAAGCCGTGATTTTTCCTGGAGAAGTTCAAGTTTTGTCATAATCATTTCATCGGATGAGATTGCCTGATAGTGTATCGAGTTTGCGCGATTTTGCAAATTAAAGTTTTTTTAAAAATTTTTCATGAATACTCAGAAATTGCCAACCTCTCTTTCGATTTGGGGAAGAATTTTATCGCGCAGTCTTTTGACAAACAAAGCCGCCTGCCGCAATTCGCCGCTGGTATCTGAAAGATTCTGTTCAGTTTCCGCTAAGACTGAGCGATAACTGTTTTTTTCAGTCTCCAGAGTTCGGCGGCGGTTTTCCCGAATTTCTTCGGTTTTGGTTGTGCCGAGAAATGCGAGGTTGCGGTCAATTCCGTCCGGGGACGCGTCGCGCTCGATCTGGGCGATACGATTTTTAATTGTCGCCTGTCTTTCAGTTAAATCGATCTGGAATTTTTGCAAAATTTCAAGCCGCTGTTCGGCGCGATTCAGAATTTCAAAGCCGAGCAGCAGATTCTGCTGTTTTTCGTTAAATTTTAATCCCTGCGGAAGACGTTCCAAAAACGCGTTAAAGTTTTTGTTAAACGTTTGCAGGGATTTTGAAATTGTTGTTAATTCAGCGGAGATACCTTCAATCGAATTGTTTGAGTCAATCGATTGATTGGGCGCGTTCGAAAGCGGTTTGGTTTGGGCAAAGTTTTGAAGAGGGAAAATTAGTATCGTGACAAAAAACAGAACGAATTTGGCATTCATTTATTTTACTCCTGATTTTGGTTAAGTGTTTGAAACAATTACACGTCTCGTTTTAAAATTGGTTTCAAATTTATTATTCCGCGCGCCGTTTTAAAATTTTATCAAACAACCATCCGTTTCCTAATACTTCGCAAAGCCAATTCGATAAAGAAAAATGACGCGATTAATAAATAAAACGATTCGTAAACGTGCCGAATGGCAAAATCTCCGTTCAGACACGCTCTTGTTAAATCAATCACCGCCGTCGTCGGAAGAATATAGGCGATTTTTTGCAGCCATTTTGGAAGCATCTCCAGAGGAAACCAGGCACCGCATAAAAATATCGTCGAAAAGAAAAATGCGAAAAAAACATTAAATTTTCCAATATCGAAAATTCGCGCGGTCAAGCCCAGGGAGACGCTTCCCAGTAAAACGCAGCCCAAAGTTAAAGGAAGAATAGCAAAGGGCGTCAAAAGAGAAGTTGCCGAACCGAAAATTACGACGAGCGGCAAAATAAACAGACAATCGATAATGCCTTTGCTGACCGCCCATAAAATTTCACCGGCGGCGAGCGATTCGGCATTGATCGGAGTGGCTAGAATCGCGTCATAAGTCGATTGATAAACCATCCGAAAATACGCGCCGTAAGTCATTTCAAAAATTGTCCGCATCAAAACGGTAAACGCTAAGACCCCGGCGCCGACAAAAGACAAATAGCTCATCCCCTGAACTTCTGAAGAAACCAGCGAGCCAACCCCGAAACCGAAAGCGAAAAAAGTGAAAATCGGTTCAATTATCGGCGCGATTAATTCTGTTTTCCAGAGCCTTCTGTAAACCAGAAAATTTCTCTGCCAGACGGCTCGCGCATCGGTTGAATATATTTTGAGAATGTAAATTTTCAAATCAAATTTTAATATTAAAAGGGAATTGATGTTTATCAATAACATCTAAAAGCTCCGCAAGACTTGCCAGTGTTTTATTGACAATTTCTTCGGAATATTGATATTTTCCGGTGTTAATTTCAAACTCTTCGACATCCAGAGTCTCGACCCGCCCATCTTTCCAGACTATTACATCAATATCAAGATCGACGTAATCCAAAACATTATTTTCAAGCGTCGGCGGTTGATTTATATTGCAGTAAAAATTACGCAAACTTCCGGCAGGCTCGTGAAATCGAAAAACGCTGTACCATCGATCAAACCAATAATACTCGTAACTAATAGTGCCGCGTCTGATAACACCAAGATGGGGATGTTTAACTTCTTTGTCGAATTTACCGCAAAAAATCAACGAAGTTCGGTTTTGCTCGATAAGCCGCGCGTTCCAACTTCGGTGAATTTGTCTGTCGAATTTTCGAGAGTTAATTGTTACGCGTGTCTTTTCCGTTGTCATTAAATTAAAATACAATTATTTGAATGCAAGTCGCTACTGACATCTTGAAATTGTTTAATTGTGAAAATTTCGGGAGCATTCACAATACTTAAATTTTCAGCGGAGTTTCGGCGCCGGTCATTTGCAAAAAAACATCTTCGAGGTTTGAAGGACGTAAAATCATTTGGCACGTGCCGTAATAATTCATCAGGGGAGTTAATTCATCAGCGGTTTCGGCAAAATATAAGTGAGTTTGTCCGCGTTTCTGAAACAAAACATTATTGGCTTTCTGCTGTTTAATATGTGAACCCACTTCACGAACTTCAAGCGCGAATTTTTTGACTCTTTCATCAATGATTTGTCTCGGAATTCCTTCGATCACTATTTTCCCCTGATTTAAAACAACCAGCCGGCGCGCCAATTTTTCAGCTTCATCCATATAATGAGTTGAAATAACAATTGTTAAATTTTCTTCGCGGCGGAGTTCTTCGAGCTTCTCCCAGATTTCCTGTCGCACATTCGGATCAAGTCCGGTGGTCGGTTCGTCAAGCAGAAGAATTTTCGGACGGTGAATCAAAGCTCTGGCGATAACCAGACGGCGCTTCATTCCGCCGGAGAGATGTTCAACTTTTTCGCCTTTTTTATCGGTTAACTTTACAAAATCAAGCAGCTCGTCGCATCTTTTTTCCGCTTCCGATTTTGGGATTCTGAAATATTTTGAATAAACAAAAAGGTTTTCTTGGACATTCAAATCCGGATCGAGGTTATTTTCCTGCGGCACAACGCCGAGAATCGACCTGATCTTCCGATTTTCGCTTTCGATGTTAAATCCGCCAACTTTAAGAGTTCCGGAAGTGAGCGGGGAACGACCGGCGATCATCCGCATCGTTGTCGATTTACCCGCCCCGTTTTCACCCAAAATCGCAAAAGTCTCGCCTTGTCTAACGTGAAAATTGATATTGTCAACGGCTTTCCGGACCCCAAAATTTTTAACCAGCGCGACTGCTTCGACAGCATTTGTCATAAAATTTTTAAACTCCGATCTTACACTTGATTAATGTCAACGAATAAAACATTTAATTTAAATAATCGAAAAAACTTTAAAATAGCGTACAGTGCTGTAAAATTAACTTTATGAAACTGACAAATTCTAAATTAAACCAAAAAACAGCTTTACTCAAAGAGGCGCGATTGCAGCTTCTAAAATTACATAAATTACTGGTCGATTGTGAAAGATTGGCTTTTGAACAAAAAAACGGGCAATTAACAAGCGGTCAGTTTTTGAATATTTTGATTAATGATCAGGATTTTCAATGGCTCAAAGGATTTTCAACCTTAATAGTTGAAATTGACGAAATGTTTGATTTGGACGATGGCGTGAGTGAGGAAATGATTGAAAATCAATTGGCACAGATGGAAAAGTTACTTTCTTTGAACGATTCCGAAAAAGAATTTAAAAATAAATATACAAAAGTTTTGCAGAGTAATTCCGAGATTCAGGATAAACACGAGCAGCTCAAAAAACTTTTAACAGACAAATAAAAAAAGGCGTAATTGAGTTACGCCTTTTTTTATTTGTCTGTTAAGCCGCAAACTTATTTTATGCCGCTTTTTTTCCAGTCCGCTGTAAAAGAATCTAAACCTTTGTCGGTCAGAGGGTGATTTGCCAGCTGTTGGATAATTTTAAAAGGAATAGTCGCCACATCCGCTCCGAGTAGCGCCGCATCGACAATATGCATCGGGCTTCGAACGCTCGCCACCAAAACCTCAGTTTCAAAATCATAGTTCTGATAAATTTGGACGATGTCGGAAATAAGTTGCATACCGTTTTGTCCGATATCGTCGAGCCGTCCGATAAACGGGCTGATGTAGCTTGCTCCCGCTTTTGCCGCCAGAAGAGCCTGCGCGGGTGAAAAGCACAAGGTAACATTAACCTTAGTTCCTTCTTCTCGAAAAATTCGAGTCGCTTTTAATCCTTCGAGTGTCAGAGGACATTTGATAACCACATTCGAGGCGATCTTTGCTAATTCGCGCCCTTCCCTGAGCATTCCATCGGAATCCAGCGAAGTTACTTCAGCGGAAATATCGCCGGGAACCAGCTCACAAATCTTTGCGATATGTTTTTTGAAATCAATTTTGCCTTCCTTTGTTACAAGCGAAGGGTTTGTCGTGACACCGTCAATCAAACCCATTTCCATTGCTTGTTTTATTTCACTTAAATTTGCCGTATCAATAAAAAATTTCATAGTTTCTCCAATTTTTTCTGGTTGCGAATATTCATTTGTACAATTAATTTACCACGCTTTTACATTCCGTTGATACAGCGGATAAATCTTCATCGATTAAATCTTCATCGATAATAAGTTATCTAACCATATTTCGCAGAACGCCGATACCTTCAATTTCTACCTCACAAACATCGCCGGAAGATAATTCTGATACGCCTGAAGGGGTTCCGGTGGCAATAATGTCTCCGGCATTTAAGGTCATTTGTCTGGAAATATAGGGAATTAAAAAAGAGACCGGAAAGACCATCTGTGAAGTTCTTCCGTTCTGTTTAATAATATTATTGACCCTGGTGGTGACACCAACGTCAGAAATATCCAACTCTGTTTCAATCCACGCTCCGACGGGACAAAATGTATCAAACGATTTAGCGCGCGTAAATTGAACATCCCGCTTCTGTAAATCTCGTGCCGTCACATCATTTAGGCAAATGTATCCGAAGACATAATCGAAAAAGTTTTCATCCGGCGAAAGATTTTTGCATTTGCGTCCGATAACAACTCCGAGTTCACCCTCGTGTTCAACCTGGACAGATTGTTCGGGAATAACTATTTCCTCGCCTTCTGTTATAATCGACGAATTCGCCTTTAAAAATAGAAGCGGTTCTATGGGAATATCATTGCCAAGTTCAGCAGCGTGTTCGGCATAATTTCGCCCGACACATACAATTTTTGTCGGATTTACCGGCGGAAGAAATTTCACGTCCGCCGCGTCAATTGAATTGGATAATGAAATATCGTTCCCAAAATCGCGGAATATTTCAGATTCTGTAACAGGGAAGATCAGATCATCTTTGATTAATCCCCAACTGTTTTCGTCTCTATAATTGAAGTAGCAAAATTTCATAAAAATCTTATGGACTGGTTTCCGAAAAAACCTCGGAAGGCAGACTGACGTTTCCAGTTTTATCAACTGCCGTTAAATAGTAATAATAAGTTTTGCCTGATTCAATTCTCTGGTCCTGGAAAGTATTAGTTGAGATGGGTTTAGGTGTTAAAAGCAGCCATTCAGTTTTCGGCAGATTCGGAAGCGTTGAACGGTATATGTTATAACCAGCGATATCTTGCTCAGGATTGACGGCAAAAAAGATCGACAAATTATTTGGAGCGGCGGCAATAGTCACGGCGCTCGGCGGAGTGGGCGCAAATATATCTTTCGGCAAAACCTCAACCGTATTAGAATCTAAGCTTTCAATCGGTTCACCGGTGCTGCCAAGAGAAACAGTTCTGACAAAATATTTGTAGTTAATACTAAACTTAAAAGTCTTATCCGAAAACTCTATATCGTTAACTATTCTCGTGTTTAGTAATGAAAAATCATTCGCCGCGCCGCGCCGATAGACGTTATAACCTAAAACATTCGCCGGTTGAGAATTATCGACGTTCACCAGCGGTTTTGCCCAACGCAGCGTCACAGCTTCTTCTGTCACTTTGGCAGACAAATTGGTGGGACTGGTAGCAACTTGACTGGTTGGTTCGATTAAAAAATAATTTGAAAAGGAAGCCTTCTGCCCTGAATCATTAACAAAACGGATCGCGTATCTTAGACGTGCAGCTTGGTCGGTAAATTGCAGAGTATCAACAAAAGTTAGATTCTTTTTGGCAAAATCATTTTCAGATATTGGGAAACTGGCAATAAGAGTGCTGTTTGAAGCAAATTCTTCCTCGGATAATACCGGTGGTACAATCAATTGTTCGGTCAGACGGTAGATATCCGCCCGGCTGATTTGCAGAACGCTTCCCGCGGACGCGTTTCTGGCGGGCATCGTCCAGGTTAGAGTAATTTTGTCGCCCTGCTGAACTCCGCCGATTGTCACTCTCTGAGCGACTCTTTCAATTGGAGGGAGCGGCGGTTTGCGCTTGCCACAGTTTAAGTTGATAAACAAAGCACAGAAGATAAACGCTATTAGAGCTTTGTTTTTGTTTAATTTAATATACTTAAGCAAGGTGTTTAATTCCGTTTAACCTACAAAATATACTGTCTCAAGTTCTGATCTTTAACCAGTCCGTCGAGCTTTGCCAAAACATATTCCGAGTCTAAAGTTTGATCTTTATTTTCAAGTTCGCTGCCGAGAAAACTTATTTCCTCGAGCAATTTTTCGAGAAGCGTATGGAGCCTCCGCGCACCGATGTCTTCAGTGCTGCCGTTAATATTAACGGTCATTTCAGCAAGCGTGCTAATGGCATCTTCAGTAAAATTAAGCTGTATTCCTTCGGTATTAAGCAGTGCTTGATATTGCTTAATAAGCGAATTCTTAGGCTGTGTAAGTATGCGCTTAAAATCGTCTAAAGTTAAGGCTTCCAGCTCGACCCGAATCGGAAATCGTCCCTGCAATTCCGGAATCAAGTCAGAAGGTTTCGAGACGTGAAAAGCTCCGGCGGCGATAAATAAAATATGCTCGGTATTGACCATCCCATATCTGGTATTAACGGTTGTCCCCTCGATGATAGGGAGTAGATCTCTCTGAACTCCTTCGCGCGAAACGTCCGGATTGCCGCCTGCTTCGCGCCCGGCGATTTTGTCGATTTCATCAAGAAATATAATTCCTAAAGATTCAGTTTTTTCAATCGCTGTTCGGTTGATTTGTTCCAAATCGATGAGTTTTTCCTGCTCCTCCCGAAGCAGAAAAGTTTTAGCTTCCGCTATTTTTATTTTTCGGCGGACGGTTTTGGACGGGAAAAGGTTTCCAAACATATCCCGAAAATTAACTCCCATCTCCTCGATGCCTTGTCCGCCGATAAAATCAATAGTTGAATTTGAACGATCCTGGCTCTCAATTTCAATTACACGTTCATCAAGCTCACCTGTGTGAAGCTGTTCCCGAAGTTTTTCGCGTGTCCGACTTGAGGGATGTTTTTCAATTAAATCGATGGAATTGTCATTTTCAAAGATATTAGATGAAGAAGATGTGGGAAACAGAATATCCAAAATTTTTTCTTCGACATTTTCTTCCGCTCCCTGCGAAACCTCTGCAAAAGCAGCTTGTTTTGTCATATCGACAGCGACCTCTGTAAGTTCTCTGACCATACTCTCGACATCGCGCCCGACATATCCGACTTCTGTAAATTTAGAAGCCTCGATTTTGATAAACGGCGAATTAGCTATTCGAGCCAGACGGCGGGCTATTTCGGTTTTACCGACACCCGTTGAACCAATCATTAAAATGTTTTTAGGCAGAACATCCTGAGCTATTTCAGCTGGAAGCTTCTGGCGCCGGATACGATTGCGCAGAGCGACCGCGACCGCGCGTTTGGCGTTAGCCTGTCCGACCACATATTTATCAAGTTCAAAAACTATCTCACGCGGAGTCAGATCATCTAAAATAGTCTTTTGAATTGTTTCTTTTACTTCTCCACCCAGATAAATAGCCATTCTAAAATTTGTCAGACCTCAAGATTAAATTTCTTCAAACACGATATCAGAGTTTGTGTAGATGCATATTTCGCTGGCGATTCGCAGGGCTTCAATCGCTATATCCTTTGCTGAAAGCTCTGTATGCTTTGACAAAGCGCGGGCGGCAGCAAGGGCGTACATACTCCCGGAACCGACTGATAACATTCCTTCATCAGATGAAATTACATCTCCCTTCCCCGAAATTAAAAACGCGTCCCTTTTATCAGCAACAATCAGAAGCGCTTCCAGATGCCGCAAATACTTATCTGTCCTCCAGTCTTTACTTAATTCGATCGCCGCTCTTTCGAGCTGCCCCTGATATTGTTCAAGTTTTGCCTCAAATTTTGCTAAAAGGGAAAAAGCGTCAGCGGTCGCTCCCGCAAAACCGACAAGAACATTACCGTTATAAATGCGCCGCACTTTTCGCGCATTTCCTTTAATAACAGTTTCACCGTGCGTAACCTGTCCATCACCAGCCATCGCCACCCGTCCGTTGCGGAAAACGTATAAAACAGTTGTAGAACGTATTTTCATTGATATTTTTTCCTGATCCATAAACATATAATCATAAAATTTTAAATTAATTTCATCAAATTGACAGAACGGGTTAATTTATCTAAACATTATAAAATCCTTTATTCGATTACAATAAAAATATTAATAAATGAATTAGGTTGTGTTGACATTTTAATTTGATTGGATAATCTAACCGAATAATGAAAGTCAGATTATCCGATGAACAATGGCAGAAAATACTGCCTTTTTTGAAAACTTGTCCGAATATTTATATTGGACAG
>MWVV01000504.1_pt1 | contig 14272 bp, 13 predicted proteins | sample 1047281 | NCBI WGS metagenome assembly MWVV01 (sample SAMN06349986, study PRJNA376086) | soil metagenome | isolation source: PT-2 sample Antarctic (ecotone) soil | place: Antarctica | collected 2015-01-13 | reverse complement strand
GACTGTGCACTGTGTGCTATTCTTGAAACGTGAATAAGCGCTTTACTTGGCACACATCCATCATTCAAACATTCCCCTCCAATATGCTCATCAGTTTTATCAATCATTAATACTTTAAAGCCTGCCTTGCCCATGAAAAGGCCTACACTCAAGCCTGCGGAGCCGCAGCCGATAACGATGAGGTCGTATTTCTTCTGTTCCATAAAGCAATAGTCGTAATGAATGTAAAAACCTGACATTACAAGAATTGTTCAAAAAAGATGTTTTATTGAAACATTAGTCGAGCGAAAATTGCGATTAAGGCGCAGAAAAGTTGAACTTTATGAAAAGCCCATTCAATAATGTGTCAGGAAGAGGAAACTACAGCGACTATTGTATATGTATGATTGTTATTAAGTTTACGAAAGCTATTCCTAAGGGAAAGAGATTAATAGACTGCGCAGAAATAAATGACTAAGGATTTATGGTTCTATCATTAAAATAGTATTATGAAAAAAGTTCTGTTTCTATCAGTAATATTTACTTTGCTTGTATCCATTTTGCAGGCACAAAATGACAGCTCCATTTATCCGGTAAGCTTGTCCTCTTTTCAAGGAGCGGTAGCGAGCAATTACGCCAGGTTAAAATGGAAAACTGTTTGCTATCTTTCATTTGCAAATTTTCAGATTCAAAAATCACCGGATGGAACAACGTTCTCCACAATTAACAGTTTTGTTGCAGACAGATTAAGGTGTCAACAGCCATTTGAATTTATTGATAGTTCAAGCTATAATTCAGGCGCTGTTTATTACAGGATTAATGTTGGTGATATTGATGGTAATTTTTATCATTCCAGAATAATCAAAGTGCTTAATAAGCAGGGGGATTTTGCAGTATTATCCGTTTATCCAACTGTTATTAAGTCGAAAGCCAATATTGTTTTGTCATCACCTGTTGATGATAATATCACAATGAGAGTAATTTCTTCAGGTGGAATTATAGTAAAGCAGTATTACTACAAAGTCTCAAAAGGCGTAACTAATTTTTCTTTGGACTTTAGTGATATAGCAAAAGGTAATTATTGGATAACGATTGTTGAAACAAAAGGGATTCGGCATGCTGTAGCTGTAATTAAACAGTGATGTTTTGCAGATGTGCTACCTTTTAAATGATTATTTTCCTCTATCAATTCAAGATCATGACAGATAAAACATTAGCTATTTTTAATCGTTGGTTCAGGATTTTTATAGGCTTATTTTTTATAGGTGTAGCTGTTTAAGAATACCGATTTTATGAAGCGTCTGGCAACACATTTAGAGCCATTAAAACGGAATGGAACGATTGAGCTTTGGTATGATAGAATGATAGAACCGGGTACTAAATGGGACGATAGCATTAAAGAAGAAATGAGAAGTGCAGACGTTATTATATTTTTATTAAGTCCTGATTTTATTGCTACCAATTACATTTTTGAGTCCGAAATACCACAGGCTATAAAACAAATGGAAAGTAAGAACTCGAAACTATTTTTTGTTGAATTACAATCCTGTAGCTGGAATAGAACAGTACTTTCCCGTTTTCAACAAACAACAGATCCCACTGCTGACAATAAAGGTGTTATTGTAATAGGAGATGCCTTAAACGATGCTCAGTGGAAAAGGGTAATAGATGAGTTGGAAAAGAAGATTTCAAAGAAGTAGTTTTTTTGCCCGTGTCTGTGCTCCTTGCACCGGTGCAATTAAGTTAATTAAAGATTAAGATTTCAAAGTAATAATTTTAAGACGTATCGTGCAGTATCCATCATTCTTCAGGATAATACACCTTTAGGATTTATTCTGATATTCCACTTTTACCATCCTTCCTTTGTTGATGAAGTTCCGACAATCACCATCTAATTTCAACACCTACCCCTTCACTGCTGTTTTCAAATTGCAGCAAATAGGTATTTGTAGCAGCATGCCACTCGCTTTTAAAGTTTGTATTTGAATGATTGTGGTCTTTAACCCTTACTTCTACGGGTTTTGATGGCAACCAGATGCGCATTACATTTTGTGTTTTAGCAGGACTTTTTGTAATGAATGAATAACTTTTTCCACTTACTTTCTCCTCGTAAATGCGGGAAGCGGCTGCCAATACTTTTGCCTGTTTCCTGGTTTTAACGTGGCTTAAATTATATAAGTACGCTTGTTCTCCGGGCCCTACAAGTTTCTCTGTTAAAATGGGCAAGGCATGATTAAACAAGTCAATATACGAACCTTTTAAATGTAAAGGTTGTGTGCTGACACTTTCATCCATAACAGAAGCAATTAAGTAAGTACCTCTTTCAAGAATAAAACTGTTCTTTATTTCAAAGCTCGCACCTTTCACGCTCTGTTCATACGCATCTTTTATCAATTGAAGAAATGCCACGTCAGCATTCGATTCAAGAACCAATTCTTTAGGGTCTTGTCTTATAATAAACATTTTCCCTTTCCCAATGCTGTAGTTTATATTATTTGCTTCAGGATTAATACCCATTTGCTTGAACAGATGCAAAGACGGGGCTTTGTAATTATTCCCATTACTGTTCCACCATTCCTTCACTTCCTGAAAAGGATCATTATCACGACCGTAATATACTAATACACCTCCCTTTTTTACCCACTCAGCTAACTGTGTATGCACATCAGGCGATAAAGGTTTCATATTGGCATAACTCATTATTAAAACCTTTATCTCCTTTAACGTTCCTGCAAAGGGGAGGTTTTCCATATGTACGGTTTCTACAGGCACTCCTCTTTTTAACAAGGGTAAAACCATCCCATAAAAGTTTGACAATTGCGGGTCTTCGTAACTCTTGTGGGTTGGAAAACGTTGAAACATCATAGAATTTGAAAGCAGTACGCCAATGCCTTGTGTTCCATTTAATTTATTGTTAGAGAGCGGCATCTCAGTTAGAGAATTAACCATCACCTGCATTTGTGTAGCATAAGCAGGTGATATTGGCTCGCGTGTGTCACTACCTTCAACCCTGAACCTGCCAAGGTAAATACGATTAGGCCAGGGCATTACCTCATAATGGTCTACTGAGGGATACATAAGTTGAGCAGTAAATGTTGCCTGGTAGTTACGCTTATAATCGTCCCACGTTCGTGCCCTGTCTTCAATTGGGTCAGTTAAAAAGTACATTCGCCTTCCTGTAGGAGCGGTCATAGATAGCATTGAACCATACTCCAAAAATGCATTCTCAAATACCCGTTCTTTCTTTACACCATTAAAATAAGTTTGCTCACGGGCAGTGCCTGTCCATACTTGTGCAATATAGCCATCCATACCTGGTAGTGATGAAAGGCTTGCTTCCGGACTTATAATACTCCATGCAGAATAATTGATGAGCGAATGTGTAGGTACATAACATTTTACGCGCTTTCCAATACTTTCTCCATAAGTTTTTGCATATTGAAAAACTTCTTTTAATGCAACATAGTAGAGCTGGTATTTAAGTTTAGAAGAAAGATATGTTGCCTCCGGAGATTCGTGTTGTGGCATCCATGGGAAGCCATAATATTTAAGCCATTCTCTTTTGAATGATTCTTCATAGCCGCCTCTTGCCCAAAACTCAGGTTCTTCTAAATAAATATTGGTGATGCCGGCATCAACCACCCGTTTTACCAATGCCTGCATATATTTTATAAAAGGCGCGGTCGGAACAATATAAGGTATCAGTTTACCATGCCCTATTGTATCGCCATTCCTTTGTAACTGGCTTTCATCCCAGTGAGTTTTGCCGTCAAAGTGGCCCAGGAAATAATCCTGGTAAGTACCCCAGGCAATGCCCGTCATAAAATGCACATTGTAACCTTTTTCTTTCCAACCTTTAACCCTTTCTTCAAAAGGGACATTGTTTTCATTTATTCCATATACAATTGCAACATCTGACCGTACATCATACTCTGCCTGCCACGGTGCAGATACCTGGAAGGAAGTTTTTTCAGGCAAGCTGTTTGTTTTTAGCTGTTGTGCAGGCAAGCTGCTATAGTAAGAAGCAAGAAAAATGAAACAGATGATTTCTTTCATAAAAACTAAGTTGTGTGTTTTATTAAAAATCTCGAAGCCTTTTTTAGATATATAATTTTACAACAGCTTTTATACTCCTTTTTGAATCACTTTACTGAATGACTTAGTAAATCATATTTGGTTTCTAAATAATTTCAGTTGCAGTAAAGAATGGGCTTTATGACATCTTCAGGCTTATTAAAACTTAATTCGTTGGCTTTTACAAAGTCTTTAATCAAAGCGGCTTTTTTAGGAAATACTGTTTCAACCTTTTTGAAGTTTTTTACATTGATATAATTATTGTTTTTCTTAAGTCAGTATGCTGTTTTGGAAGTTAGTTTATAATCATCAGTGTCTATGCTTGCTGTCTTATCCAATGCGAGATAAGTACCGGTTTGCAGAAAGATCATTTCTTCGGTGAAACCTGGAAAAACATAATGATAAAATTCTTTTACATTTACCCCGAGCTGAGGATATGTATCAAAGATTGAACATGCGGCCAACAGCATTAATACAATTTGTTTCATACTGTTTAAAAGTACCTGTTATTTAGAAGTATCAAATATGTAAATTTTGCCGTCGCTATAAGAACAAACATACAATTCGTTATTAGCATCTTCTCCAAAAGAAGATATTGAACCTTGATGTTGCATCAGGAAGGCATTGTCATATTTACCCGCTTGATTGGCAGTTAAGGTCCAGATATTTCCTGTTACATAATCGCCATAAACATATTTTCCAATTAATGCCGGTAATTTTTTTCCGCGGTAAACATGGCCACCTGTTACACAACGACCTGTTGCCCCGCCTTGCAGGTAAGACCATACAGGTAAAGTCATGCCTTGTTCGTTACAGTTGGCACTTTTAAAACATTCATTAGCTTCCATCACTCTCCATCCATAATTCTGTCCTTTTTTAATAATGTCCACTTCTTCAATTTTATTCTGACCCACATCGCCGGCCCATAATTCACCTGTAGTTTTATCAAAACTGAAACGCCATGGGTTGCGCATGCCATAAGCAAAAATCTCTTCCCTGAAACCTTCTTTGTTGCCTTTAAAAGGATTATCACCAGGTATTGAATATTTTAAATTACCAGCACGTTTATTAACGTCAATCCGTAAGATTTTGCCTAACAGCACTGCCTTGTTCTGACCATTATTATGCGGATCTCCACCACTGCCTCCGTCACCAACAGCAATATATAGGTAACCGTCATTTCCAAAAGCTACTTTCCCACCGTTATGATTATTATAGGGCTGAGTGTATGTAAGCAATACTTCTTCGCTAACGGGATCGGCCACATTAGCATTTGTTTTACTTACCTGAAAACGTGAAATAGCTGTTTCGAGATCTTTGCCTCCACGCGTGTAGTTTACATAAAAATAACCGTTCTTTTTATAGTCAGGATGAAAGGCTAAACCCAGCAATCCACGTTCACCACCGGAGGTAACTTTTTTAGTGATGTCAAGAAAAACAGGTGCGCCTTTTACATTAGCATCATTTTTAAAAACATGAATTTTACCTTTTTGCCCAATTACAAAATTACGGTTGGTACCATCGTCCGGGCTAACAAATTCCACCGGTTGATCGAAGGTTAAATTTGGGAAAGCTACCTTTAATTGCACTCCACCTTCTGCTTTAGTTTTACCTGCAAAAAAAGCATGCTTATGAGAAGTATCGGCATTATTGTATTTAATGATTAAGCTTGCATATATAATAAGCCCGAAACATAATAGTAAGATTAATTCCCGCAAAAGAAGCGTGGTGATTTTTTTCATAGAGCCCAAAGTTTTTGATGATAGTAACCGAATTTAAAATAAAATTTAGGAATGAATTTAATTAATAACAATTAAGCGATCAGATACCCTGAACTTCCCTTACAATTACTCATCTTTTTTTTAAATGAGGTGTTGCCATATTACATCATAAACATCCGTTGCAACCACAGGGGTTTTAAAAATTTTATTGCTTATTAAAACAGGATGAAATGATTCATGATTTCCAATTCTTCCGTGTGAACCTTTGATCAACGTTGCATCCAGTGGAATAACATCCATTACATAACGAAGTGCAGCCTTCTTTCTTAATAATTTATATGCTGCTCTCGCTTTTGATGTCATGAACATTTCCACGGGGTCGTATCCGGGCTTTTTATGTATGTCTACCACTCTTGCATAATCCGGGGCTTTATCATCATCAAACCAAAAATAATAGGTAAACCAACTTTGCTCATCTGCCATCACCACAAAGTCTCCTGAACGTTCATGATTTAGATGATATTCTTTTTGTGCTTCTCTATCCAATATCATTTCTACACCTGGAATTTTTTCTAAAATTCCTCTCACCCTTGTTGTGACACTCTGGTCATTTACATATACATGTGCCACCTGGTGATCTGCTACAGCAAATACTTTTGAAGCCCCTGCATCCAATAACTCCAACCCTCTTTCTACTCTTACCTGTAACAAACCTTCCTCACGCAAAGACCTGTTGATATGAACCGGCTTGCTTACGTTTGTTATACCATATTCTGATAATAAAATTATGCGTGCACCTTTATTTGTGTAATAAAAAACCAAGTCTTCAACTATCTTATCAATTTGATTAAGGTCTTTATTGATCTTTAAAAAATCCTGTCCAAACTTTTGCAAACAATAATCAAGATGTGGCAAATAGATAAGCGTAAGCGTAGGATCGTATTTCTTATCTGCGAGGAGAGAAGCATCTGCTATCCATTTTGTAGAAGTGATATCAGCCCCGGGGCCCCAAAATTTAAATAAGGGAAATTGACCTAATTCTTTTTGCAAATAATCCCGGAGATCAGCCGGGTGAGAATAACAATCAGGAAGCTTACGGCCATCTGCTAAATAATTAGGTCGGGGAGTTACAGAATAATCAATGGTTGAATACATATTGTACCACCAAAACATATTGCAGCAGGTAAATGATGGATCTATTTTCTTTGCATGATCCCATATCTTCCCGGCCATCACCAGTTTGTTTGACTGTTTCCAAAACTTCACTTCGCACTCTATACGGTCATACCATCCATTACCAACAATTCCATGCTGATTGGGCCACTTTTGTGTAAGATAAGTTGATTGAACGGAGGTAGTAACAGCAGGCAGCATTGGAACTATTGACTGCAATTGTTTTGTTGAAACATATTTTTTTAAGAAAGGTGTATGCTCTCCAATCAAGGATGATGAAAGGCCGACGATGTCTATAACAATTGTTTTATTCATAATGCGTTTATTGATTGCTATACATTCACTTAATCCTGTTCACCTCTAATAAATCAATAACCCATTCCAATTCACGTATAATAGATTCATCTAAAGGAAGTTTTAACTCATCGGGCAATACTTCCCACGTATATGTTTCAATTTCAAGATGTGTGGTAAAGGGTTGTTTACGATGAATAGCTATTACGTCCTTTATATCCTGCTGTGTAGATTGCAAAGCACCAAAATCGTTTATAAAAACAGGTACATGAAAGTGAGCCCGCCATTCAGTTACAGTAAGATTATGAGCATCATTTAAAGCTTCGGGAAGATCGGGGTATCGCAATAAAACGCCGGTGTTTTGTAAAGCAATTACCTGGTGCAAATAAGTAGATTCATTAAAATTATTAAAAGCTTCAATGATGTGATTTCTTTCTTGAGCAACCGGAGGTAACTTAGCTTTTATAGCTGCACTGATTTGTATTTTACCCGTTTTAATATTTTCATGCTTTAATGTGTTTATGATTGAAGTATGATCTTCATAGCCCACTGCAAAGTGACAAACATCATAACACAACTGCACATGATCTTTAATCAAACTTTCCGCCTCCTCTTTACTGCAATTAAACTTTTGTTGTATAAAAGGAATTCCAAAAGGCAGTAAATATTGCCTGTACCAGTCGATGAATTCTGTTCCGGTTTCTAATAGTCCATCAGGTTCCGGCTCAATATCTATATGAATAACTTTGCCGGATGCCTGATTGATTTTAATCAATTGCTCTGCCACCTGCAATACATTCATAGTTGCATTTTCAAAAGCAGATGAAAGTTTATTAGCATCCTTATGCCAATGCTTATACGAAAGAGGAGAAGTTGAGATGCCACCTTCCAGTCCTTCAGGTAATAAAGCAGATAGTATTTGTGCTAACCTTATAGTATATTCAACACGCTCAGCAGTAGTCCAGTCAGGTGTATGCACGTGCTCCTTAACTTTTGTTTGATGAAAGCTTCCATAAGGAAAGCCGTTCATGGTAAAAACATAGCAGTTGTATTTGCTGAGCCATTCCTGAAAAACAAGCAGGTTTTCTTTTTTATACAGTTCAAGGCTTGCAACATTCGATAAGCGCAAGCCAATTCCAAAAAACTCATTGGGTGATACTTTTTGTTTAATAGCAGGGATATGTTTTTGAAGACTCTCCAAATGTTCACTCCAGCTTTCGCCTGCATGAATGTTGGTGCAATACGACAAATGTCCGTAAGTAGTTTTCATAAGCTATGTGTTGTTACGAATGTTGTTTAAGCCAACTGCTTGCGTTACTAAGCGTTGATGTTCGCATTTCATGCACTTCCTCACCATTACCAATATCCTTTAAGAGCATAATGGTCAATTGTCCTCCAAGATGTTCTCTGAATTCATTCAATCCAACAAGTATCGGGCTTTCTTCATCAATTATTTCCATTATAGGATGGCTAACCATAAAACCAAGGTTTTTTAAAAGCGTAATTATTCTTATTACAGCATGCTCATCTAATCTGCTACTCAGGTAAGAATACGCGCTGTCTAAAGCAATTCCAAGTGCTACTGCTTCGCCATGCCGGATATAAAAATTACTGAGCTGTTCTACCTTATGTGCACTCCAATGACCAAAATCAAGTGGACGGGAAGAGCCCGTTTCAAACGGGTCTTTACCTGCAATATGCTGCAAATGAAGCTCTGCACAACGCTTAATAAGATACTGCATTGCTGCCATGTTTCTGTTTGCCAATAAAGCGGCATTTTCTTCCAGCCAAATAAAAAAATTTACGTCTTTTATCAGTGCTACTTTAATAGCTTCTGATGTACCCGAACGCCATTCTTCATGACTTAAAGTAGTTAGAAAAAAATAATCGTTGAATACTACAGCGGGAGGAGCAAATGTTCCGAGAAAATTCTTTTTACCAAAATGATTAATACCATTCTTAACGCCTACACCAGAGTCGTTTTGTGAAAGGACTGTTGTAGGTATGCGGATATGACGAATACCACGATGAGATACAGCAGCGGCATAGCCTGCCAGATCAAGGATTGATCCTCCCCCAATAGCAGCAATATAAGAATGCCTGTCTATTTTATGTTTATCAACTGCATTGATAATCCGATCAAAAAACCTGACATTATTCTTAGCCTGCTCCCCTCCCGGAATGATAAGCATTTCTTCTATTAAAGACACTTCATTTTGTTGACTAAAATAAGTTTTGATTTCTTCTATTAAACGCGGATGATGTTTTACAACACCTTCATCAATTACAAATAATAGCTTCTTGTTTGAGTCTTCATATTGAGCATGAATAAAGTTTTGGAAGATTGGATTATCAGGATTGAAAAGATGTTCAGTAAAATAAACGTTGTAATTAAATTGAACAGTAAAGCTTTGTTTTAGATAACTATTAGAATGGTTCATTTAAAGTAATTGGTATAGCCGGTAGGCAAACAAATAATAATTTACAAAAGTAGGGTTTGTGCAGTTTATGTAACAGCAAATGCTTTTGCAAGTAAGAAGGAAACAGGCAACAATAATAATATGAATAAAGCGAAATAAAATGATCCGAAAGCCGCTGCCCACGAAGCATTCATTACTATTAGGGCAATCACTCCTGCTTTTACTGCTTTCCCAATTAATGAACCCTTTGGTTCACGTATAGCTTTTTGCAAAGGCAGAAAAATGAGGTATCCAAATAATAGCAGGAAGAATAGAACATATAGAATTGTATTGTTCTTTATACCAACATATATAATGCTTAAAATAACGATCGAGTATAGTATTACAGCTCGATATAACGTACTCTTTTTACCCCCGTGAACTTCTCCCCTGCTTATCATTGTAATTGCGGCAATGTATAGAACCGGAATTATAAAAATGGGCCAGTAAAGATTTAATGCTGCAGGTAAAATGCTTATACCTAACAGTAAGTTAAGGCCCCTGCATAAACCCATATTAACAGGTCCGAAATAAGAATGATGCTTTCCCCATTTATCGTACACTATGCAGGCAAACGTAATAGCACCAGCCAATAAGGTTGTTACTGAAAATATATCGTTTAGGTGAACAAATGAGGCTGTAACAATGCCCATTAAAAATAAAAAGGAAGCCAGTAAAGCACCATCCTTCTTACTAACTATTCCACTTGGTATCGGTCTTTCAGGGCGTTCTATTTTATCAAGTTCAGCATCAAATACATCATTTAAAACAACGCCTCCACCATATAAACCAATGGTTGATACAGCCACTAAAAGAATAGATGACCAGTTTTGCTGAAGCAAATTATGATCGCTTGTATGGTTTGCTATCGCAATTCCAGCTAAAATATCGGAGATGGCTGTTACGATATTAGCAGGCCGCATTAACCGAAGAAAACCAACAATTTTTTGCACGCTGTTGCTTTATCGGATAATGATTGAATTTTTATCTATCCGTGGTTGCTGCCCTCCGCGTAAAACTGTATTGCCCTCAAACTTTTCGCTTTGGTCTATACCTTTAACGGCAGCAAAATCTGCTTCATCTATTTGCCCGCTTTGTGCAAAGGCAGTAATGGCATTTTGATAAGTAACCAGCCGTATATCCTCATCACTAATACCCTGCTCTTTCATTAAAGCTGCCGTTTTAGGCACTGCCAAAGGATCGCTTATACCCCAGTCTGCAGCGGAGTTAATCATGATGCGTTCTGTTCCATATTGTTTAACGATTGCCACCATTCGTTCGTTACCCATTTTAGTAAAAGGATAAATGGTAAACGCAGCCCAAAAGCCTCTGTCCAAAACTTCTTTCACAGTTTCTTCATTATTGTGATCTACAATAACAGTATAAGGGTCAAGGCCATGCTCCAAAGCAATGTCCATGCTTCGGGTAGTTCCTTTTTTCTTATCCCTGTGTGGGGTATGAATTTGTATAGGTAGCCCTGCTTCTTTTGCAAGCTCTAATTGCAGGCGATAATATTTTTCCTCTGCTGCTGTTTGATCATCAAAACCAATTTCACCCACTCCTACCACACCTTCTTTATATAAAAATAACGGCAGAATCTCCATTACCTTTTCGGCTAATGCTTCGTTATTTGCTTCACGGGAGTTAAGGCCAATGGTGCAATAATGTTTTATTCCAAATTGAGATGCGCGAAAACGTTCCCACCCGATTAAGCTATTGTAATAGTCCCGAAATGTATCTATTCCGGTACGTGGCTGGCCTAACCAAAAAGCAGGTTCAATAAGGGCTACAATGCCTGCGTCCGCCATTGCCTGGTAGTCATCCGTAGTTCTTGATGTCATATGTACATGAGGATCAAAAAACTGCATGCCTTTTATCTGCTCCTTGTTAAATGCTGCGCGCATTTTCGGATGGCTATCTTTTTCTGTTATATCATTACTGCAACACATGAGGTTTGTTTTTGGAAATATTATTTAATGAGTTTTTTTATACTGTTCTGGTTATTGCTTCTCTGCAATCGTTTCCCACGTTATCGCTCCTTTTTCAATTAAATTTTTAAGTTCAGTATTAGTATCAAGCAATTTCGTTGCAGGCTCATAACCACTATTATAGCAAGCCAGTGCTGCTGCCTCTCTTTCAATAATATTTTCAGAATTGAAGACTCGCTTAATATTTAGAAAGATACGTTCATCCATAAACTTAGCTACGCAACGCCATAATTGTGGATTTACAAGTCGGCCTGCTGCAAATCTTTCATTGGCATAATCTGCTAAAGTATTTGCAAGCCGGGGGTTGGCACGTTCATCTAAACCTATAATTTGATGAACAGGCTTTTCAGTAAAAAATGCTTTCAACACCATCTGGTTCCATGCCTGTTCATTTAATTGTTCTGAAGGATAAGGATTAAGACACATGATCGCTTGCAATACATCTCCAATATTACTGCGAATGCCTTCAACACAACGGGTACGCCATAATTCGGGGTAAGCTAATAATGGCAGAGAAGAATACAGCGCTACCAATTCTGTCATCTCTGCAGCAAGAAAAAAATTTTCAATAGTTTGTACATATTGCTTTTCATCAGCAGCATCTATATGCATTAGTAACCATACCCTGCATAAACGGTCAATAGTCCAGTGCTTCACATATACATTTGGCCGAAGATATTGTAATTGATGGTGTTGCCCTTCAGTAAGCTTAATAGTAGCTCTGCCGCTTTTCCTTGGTACAATTGCAAATGCAGTGTTGAATTGAATTCTGTTATTTGCAGATCCAACTTGCACTTCTAACCATTTCCATGTTTCGCCGGAAACATTCTGCCGAAGAAATTCGGACATGAGATTATGCAGACTCTTAAAGTCGTAATGAAACAAATTTTCGTGTTGATTATTGGCATTCTTACCAACCATATGGCAGTTACCTTTCAGTGAAAGCAAACTTAATAAAATTACTTACCAAATACGTTCTACCGCAGCAAAGTAATTAATAGCCAGGGCGGCGCTTATTATAAGCAGTCCAAAGAACTCCCTTGTTTTTTCTATGTAAGGTTTGGTAGCCTGCATGCTTTGTACGAGGCTTTCCTTATTATATTTCATCATCCAATCTCTTACACCATCTTTTGCAAAAAAGAGAACAACGGCATATACCAAATAAAACGCAATGGCAATAAGATAGATAACAGGATAAAACTTTTTAAAAGCAGCCATGCCACAGCATATAGCAGCGACCATATAAATGCTTACCCATAACCAGCTATCCTTATCATTTACATTAACATAGGCAAAGGCAACGAATGCTAAAAAGAAGATAACATTTATTATTACCAGTATCATGTTTAAGATTGAGTGAAAGTAAATTCGGGCAGATGCAATATTTTACCACCCTGCATAGCTGACTCATGTGCAAGAATTCCTACGCAGGTAATGTTTGCAGATTGCCTTGCATTTGGGAAAGGCTCACGCTTGTTCTTAAGAGCAGTAAGAAATTCGTGAACAAGATGCGGATGAGATCCACCATGCCCGGAACCCTGGATAAAAGACAAATGTTGTTTGCTGTCTGCATCGTATACTCCGCCCGTTGTAAAAGATTGTATTTCCTTTGGTAACAGGTGAGCATAATCGGAGATCTTCACCTTTTCGGGTTTTTCACCTGTATGAATAACTGATTCTTCGTGTTCAATTAAAGTCCATTCAAATGTTTTTTTAGAGCCATATACATCAAAGCTTTCCCGGTATTGACGGGCAGTATTGAATAATGAGCGGGTAACTTCTGCGGCAAGATCAGAGTTTTTGAATTTAATATGACAACTTTCTATGGCAAAAGGAGAGCCGTATTTACTAATGAGATTTTCGTCTATTCTCCCTGAACCATAACAGGATACATATTCAGCATCTGCTTTAGCTAAAGCAACAACAGGACCTACACAATGGGTGGCATAATGCATTGGCGGCAAGCCTTCCCAATAGCCGGGCCAACCTGCCATTTCCTGTTGATGGGAAGCACGGAGAAACTGCAGTTTGCCCATCTCACCTTTTTCATACATTTCTTTTACAAACAGAAATTCACGACTATAAACTACTGTTTCCATCATCATATAGGTAAGTCCTGTTTCTTCAACAGTTTCAACAATCTTCCGGCAATCCTCTACACTTGTAGCCATAGGCACTGTACAAGCAACATGTTTTCCAGCTCTTAAAGCTTTCAAAGATTGTTCTGCATGATTTTGAATAGGCGTGTTGATATGAACAGCATCAATGGCAGCGTCTTTCAACAACTCTTCATAATCATTATATCTTTTATCAATCCCAAAAGCATCACCTACCTCGTTTAGTTTTTCTGTATTTCTTTGGGAAATTGCATACATGTTGGCATAGGGATGACGCTGGTATATAGGAATAAACTCTGCTCCAAAACCTAATCCCACTATTGCAACATTAATCTTGTTATTTTCCATGATATTATTTTTAGAAGTTGGTTTTTATTTTTGAACCACTTCCGATAGCATCGGAAGTCGCAAAGGCTCCGAGGTTCACTAAGGCTTTGTGCAACTTTGTGTTCTTAGTGTCTTAGAAG
>MWVV01000503.1_pt1 | contig 14273 bp, 8 predicted proteins | sample 1047281 | NCBI WGS metagenome assembly MWVV01 (sample SAMN06349986, study PRJNA376086) | soil metagenome | isolation source: PT-2 sample Antarctic (ecotone) soil | place: Antarctica | collected 2015-01-13 | reverse complement strand
GAAAATAGAACCTCAGAAAACATCTTTTACAAAAGTTAGAACCGTTTTTGATGCGAATGAAAAATTCGTCGAGCCTTTCGGCATTGCCGTTAGAAACGGCGAAATTTTTGTCTCCGACGGCGAAACAGGAAGAATCTGGCGCATTTCAAATTTTGATACATTTGCAGTTGCAACCGACAAACTCGATACGCCTTCCGCCATTGCGTTTGATAAAAACGGCGATTTGATTGTCGCCGATTCGGGAACGCACACGATAAAAAAAATTGTCCTCGCAACCGGTGAAATTGAAACTATTGCCGGAACCGAAAATCAATCGGGCTTTGCCGACGGCGATGCAAAAAACGCGCTTTTCAATGCCCCGATTGGCATTGCAGTTTTTGAAGACAAAATTTTTGTCGCCGATACTTACAACGACAAAATTCGCGTGGTTGAAAACGGAAAGGTTTCAACTCTTTCAGGAAGCGAGAAAGGTTTTATTGATTCGGAAAACGGTTTAACTGCAAAATTCGATACGCCGTGCGGTATTGCTTTGACAAAGGACGGAAAACTCGTCGTCGCCGATTCTGGCAATAAACGTTTGCGAATAGTCGAAGAAAACGGCAGTACACGGACACTTGCCGGAAATGGTTTTGAAAATTTGCTTGACGGATTTTTATTCAATGCCGGTTTTGTTCAACCGTTAGCAGTTGCTATTGACGATTTCGGCGTTATTTATGTTGCTGACGGAAGTTCAATTCGCGTCATTGGCAGAAGACTTTTTCCGTTTGTCGAAACAATCACCGATACAAAACGCGGTTTTTCAGATGGAAATTTGCGAACTTCGCGGTTTAATCGTCCAAGCGGTTTAACCGTTGATGACACGGGAAATTTATTTGTCGCCGATGCGGAAAATCAAGTTGTCAGAGTTTTAACGGGCGGAAATGTCGGCAAAGAAATAACCGAAAAAGAACGTGTAAATTTGCGCGGGACACCTGAAGAATTTAGTAAACTTGGAGAGCCTCGCTGGGCTTTCAATCCGCCCGAAAAGGCGCGAGATATTGCCGGAACTTTGGGCGAGATTCGCGGCGAGATTTCCGCCGAAAATAAACCTGTCTGGTTTCACAACGGCTTGGACATCGCGGGAAATTACGGCGAAACGGCGCGTTTCATTCGCACCGAAAAAGTTTTGCGTCCCGTCGCGGTAGAAAATTTTGCCACCAGCCGCGAGCTAATCAGAATGCCGGCAATCGGCTATATTCACATTCGTTTCGGACGCGACCAAAACAATAATCTTTTCGGCGACAAACGCTTTCAATTTTCCTTTGATGAAAACAAAAAATTGAACGATTTACGCATTCCGCGCGGAACAAAATTCAACGCCGGGGAAGCAATCGGCACACTAAATTCGATGAACCACGTTCATTTGATTGCTGGCGGAAGCGGCGCGGAAATGAACGCTTTGGACGCGCTTGTTTTTCCGAACATCTCTGATTCATTAGCTCCGACAATCGAAAGAGTTTTGCTATTTGACGAAAATTGGCAGCCAATTAAAACCGAAAAAACAAACCAGCGTATAAAACTTTCGGGCAAAACGCGCATTGTCGTTCGCGCTTTCGACCAAATGAATGACAACGCCGGTTATCGCAAGCTCGGCGTTTACCGCATCGGTTACCAAATTTTAAGAGCTGATAAAACGCCGCAGACAGATATAAAATGGACAATTTCCTTTGACCGTTTGCCCGATGAAGACGCGGTTAAATTTGTTTATGCGAATGGCAGCCAATCGGGTTATACACCGCAAACCGTTTTCAATTACATCGCATCGAACGAAGTTCACGGCGATGTTTTTCGGGAAGATTTCCTTGATGCACGCAAATTGGAACAAGGAAATTACACCTTGCGCGTCTTCGCTGCGGATTTTTTCGGCAACCAAACAATGCGGGATACCGAAATCAGTATCGAACGTTGAAATTCCATTGGTTAATTATTAATTTGCGGTTAAAATAAAGAAGCATTTTTATAATTCTTAAAAGGATTGTTTCTAGCTTTGTGAACCGTTTCTAAATGCAAAGACAAAAAGCACCGCTTGATCAAAGATAATTCGTGATTGGATTAGACAGGAGACAGGAAACGAATGAAAAAGAAAATTTTATTTTTAGCCGTAATTTTTTGCTTATTACAGTTCAATTTCGTTTTGAACTTAAAGGCTGGAATGACCGACAAAACCGAGCCGAAAGCGATTCGCATAACGCCGCCCGCGCCGAAATTCACAGATGTTGAACGACAAGCCGAATTAGCACGCCGCCGCGCCAAGGTTTTCGAGGTGATGACTGACAAAAGCGCGATGATTTTGTTTAGCGCCGAGCCGAAAATTTACACCAATGACGTGGATTTTATGTATCGGCAGGAAAACAATCTTTATTACCTGACCAATCTCAAACAAAATAACGCGACGCTGGTTTTGTTAAAAGACGGCGCAAACCGGAAAGAAATTTTGTTTCTGCCGAAACGCAATTCGGCAGCGGAAACCTGGTTGGGCAGAATGTATTCGCGCGAAGATGCGACGCAGATTTCGGGCGTGAAAATGATTGTTGATGCAAGCGAATTAAATGATTTCCTCCAAGCCGTAAAAAGCAAAACCGCTTTCACGTCTAAAGACAATTCGGTTTCCAATTCATTTATAGCCGAAACGCTTTATCTTTTAACGCCCGAAGGTCCGAGAGATAATGACGGAATGCGTGAGTTTCGCAAGGAAAATGAATTTTCTAAATCTGTTTCAAACTACAAAATCGAAAACGCGCAGCCGATTTTTGCCACGCTTCGTCTGGTCAAATCGCCGATGGAACAAAAACTCTTGCAGCACGCGATTGACATCACAACCGAAGCGCAAATGCGTGCAATGGCAACCGCCAAACAAGTGAAATGGGAATATGAAACGCAAGCGGAAATTGAATATATTTTCCGCAAGCGCAACGCCGATTACTGGGGCTATCCGTCAATCGTCGGCTGCGGTCCGAATGCAACTACGCTGCATTACGAAGAATCGCAGGGCGAAGTTAAGCAAGGCGATTTGCTTTTGATGGACGTCGGCGCGGAATACGACCATTACACGGCGGACGTTACCCGAACTTTTCCCGTCAACGGAAAATTTTCCAAAGAACAAGCCCAAATTTACCAAATTGTTTACGACGCGCAGGAAGCCGCGGCGAAAAAGTTAAAACCGGGCGCGAGTTTTCAAGACGCGCGCCAAGCGGCTGACGAAGTTTTAAAACAAGGTTTGACCAAACTCGGTTTGATAACCGCGCCAAACGCCACTTATCAAATTTTGTTTCAAGGCAAACCCGTCGAAATGCCGCAGTATCGTTTATGGTATATGCACGGTTGGGGACATTGGCTCGGAATGAACGTTCACGATGTCGGCGATTACTCGACGCCGTTGCAGGCGGGAATGATTACGACCAACGAGCCGGGAATTTATATCCGCGAAGACGCGCTCGAATACATCCCCGACACGCCTGCCAATAAAGAATTTTTGGCGAAAATTCGTCCGGTGTTTCAAAAATACAAAAACATCGGCGTCCGCATCGAAGACGATATGCTGGTTACGCCGACCGGCGTTGAATGGATGACGAAAAATCTGCCGCGGACGATTGCCGACGTCGAGGCATTTATGGCGCGAGCGTCGAAGGAAATTGTTTCGAGCAATTTTGACAAACACTTCAATCCGACACTTGGCTTTTTTGAAAATAAAAATTTATTTGACGAAAAAGGTTTCGGTTGGAATCAGTTTGCAACAAACAATTTTGTGAGCGGAAAAACCGTTCGGCGCGGCTGGGTTTTTGCGGGAAAAGAAACGACTTTTTCAGCTTTGAGTCATGCTGAACATTCCGAATAAAAACAACTAAAATCTATATTGTAAAGGCGGTTTTGTTTCCGCCTTTTTTGTTTGAACGGGTCAAATGTTAAAAAAATGTTGAATTTTTGTTAGAATTATCACCAAGCAAAAATTTCTGTTGAAAATTTCAACGAACTGAAGGACACAATTAATTTTGTCGAATCAAACAAAAACATCTTTCTCAAGCAACGGAAACACTTCTTTGCCGCTCGTTATCGTCAATCCGAAATCGGCGGCAGGTTCGACCGAATTACGCTGGGCGCGGATTGCTGCGGATTTAGCGAAAAACTTCGGCGCTTTTAATGTTGAATTTACGCGCAAACAAGGCGACGGAATCCGATTAGCAAAACAAGCCGCCGAAGCGGGACGAAAATTTATCATCGCTTGCGGCGGCGACGGAACGATAAACGAAGTTGCCAACGGTATTTTACAATGCGGAGGAGATGTCGAGCTAGGAATTTTGCCAAGCGGCACAGGCGGAGATTTTCGGCGAAGTTTGGAAATTGCTTCGACGGCGCGTGACGCAGCGAGAGATTTGCGCGACGGAATGACGAAAACAATTGATGTCGGTAAAGTGACGTTTTCTAATCACGATAACAAAAAGGTTTCGCGTTATTTTTTGAATGTTTCGAGTTTCGGCTTGAGCGCGTCAATAAACGAACGAGTAAAGACGCAAAATGCGCTCGGTTGGCTGCCGAACGATGCGCTGCGCGGCAAAGCAAAATTCGCGCTTTCGACTTTGCAGGAAGTTTTGGAAACTGAATTTACAATTGTTCGCGTTCGGATTGATGAAAAAGATGAGAAACTTTTGAATACGATAAATTTTTGCGTGGCGAACGCACGCTTTTTCGGCGGTGGGATGAAAATTGCCCCGCAAGCAAAAATTGATGACGGTTTTTTTGATGTCGTCAATATTGGCGACATCAAAACGGCGAAAATTATTTTCAATGCTTATCGGCTTTACAACGGCTCTCATTTGGATTTGGAAGAAGTCAAACACATAAGAGCGAAACACATCGAAGTTCGCGCGGCAGATGCAAAACAAGAAGTTTTTTTGGAAACTGACGGCGAGTTGCCCGGAAAACTACCGGCTGTTTATGAAATCGTTCCACAAGCGTTGAAAGTTCGAGTTCCGAAGTAGAGATTAACAGTTGAGTTTTTGAAAGAAGAACTTTTCTTAAATTAAACGCGAAAATGGCATGAACCCGCGTTTTATTTATTCTGCATCTAAAATAACGATATGAACAATTCATTCTGTCAACTAATTATTGACGCCGCCGAATCGCATCGCGAAAAAATGGCGATGCAGATTATCGGTGTGGAAGGCACGGAATACACTTATGCCGAAATGCTGGACGCTATTCGCAGCATCGCTTTCCGCCTCGAAACAGAAGGCATCGGGTTTGGCGAGCGCGTTGCCCTAATTGGTGAAAATCACCCGCGTTGGGCGCTTTCTTATCTCGGAATGCTGTTTCGCGGCGCGGTCTGCGTACCAGTTGACCCACACGGCGAAATTGAAACCATCACGAATTTTATCGAAAATTCCGAAGCAAAAATGGCGTTTATCGGCGAAGATTTTATTAAAAATTTTCACCAAATCGAAGAACGTCTGGGCAGAAAAATTCCCGCCGTCGTTTTGCAGGACATTGAATCAAACAACGGATTTCAAAGTTTTTCCGATTGGCAGCAAACGGCGCGACCAAAAGAATTTGACGAGCAGCCGCTTCCTGCACAACCTGATGATACGGCGGTTTTGATTTACACATCGGGGACGACCGGCACGCCGAAGGGCGTTCCTTTGACGCACGGCAATATTTATTATGAAACGCAAGGCTGTCAGGAAGTGATGCACATTTCGGAAAACGAAGTTATATTAAGCGTTCTGCCGCTGTTTCACGTTTTCGCGCAAGTTGCCAATTTGTGGGTCGGAGCAAGTATCGGCGCGAAAATCGGTTATGTCAAAGAACTTGCGCCCGCCGAACTCGAACGCGCCTTCAAAACCGGAGAAATCACGATGCTGACGGGCGTTCCGCGTCTTTGGTATCTGTTTCACAAAAAGATTTTTGACGGCGTTGCCGCGCAGCCGAAAGCTGTTCAAGGACTTTTTGCGTCAATGCTCAAAACCAACGGATTTTTGCGCGAGAAATTTAATGTCAATTTAGGTAAAAAATTCTTCAAAAAAGTTCACGACGGTTTCGGCGGCAAACTCGACATCACAATTTCCGCCGGCTCGCGTTTTGACGAAAAAATTGCAAAGGATTACTACGCGCTCGGTTTTAATATGATTCAAGGTTACGGCTTGACGGAAACGTGCGGGGCGGTTTCATCAACCAGATTTGAAGATAACGTCGTCGGCTCGGTCGGAAAGGCTGTAAATTACGCGGAAATAAAACTCGGCGAGTTAAATGATGAAGGCGCGGGCGAAGTTTTGATTCGCGGCAAAATGGTTTTCCGCGGTTATTACAAAAACGAAGAAGCTACGCGAGCGGCGTTTGCCGAAGACGGCTGGTTTAAATCTGGTGATTTGGGAAAATTTGACGAAAACGGAAATCTATTCATCGTTGGGCGGCAAAAAGACGTGATTGTTTTGCCGAACGGAAAAAATATTCACCCGGAAGATTTGGAAGTTCATTACGCGAAATCACCTTTGATTGAAGAAATTTGCATTCTCGGCGTAAAAGACAAAAATTCAAATCTCGCAGGCGCGGAAAAACTTATTGCCGTCGCAGTGCCTGATTTCGCATATCTTAAACAAAATAGCATTGCCAATTCGCGCGAAGCGATTCGCCACGATTTAGATGACATTGGACGCGCGCTACCCGAATATCAAAGAGTTAGAGATTATATTGTTCGCGCCGAGGCTTTGCCACGCACGGCGACGCGGAAAATTAAACGCTTTCAACTGCAAAAGGAAATCGAAGAAAACGGATTAGATACCAAATCCGCACCCGACAAAAAGCAGTTGAATTTTACTGATGAAGATAATGCAATGCTTGAGTCGAATGTTGGACAAGCATTGGTAAAAGCCATCAAACAAAATACGAAAGATGTCGAGAAAATTCACCCGCAAATGTATCTCGAATTTGATTTGGGACTTGATTCGCTTTCGCGTGCGGAGGTTTTTGCATCGTTGGAACAAGCCTTTAAAATCGAATTTGATTCGGACAAAGCGGCAAATGCTTCAACCGTCGGCGAAGTCGTCAAACTCACGCAGGAATTAACCGGAAGCGAAAACGCCGAAATTGTCGGAACTGATTTTAACTGGGGCGAAATCGTGCGCGAAGCCGACGCTCAATTACCGGAAGTGCGGCACATTTTGCGCAATCGCCCGATTTTTGCGCTGATTGCCTTCACATTTTTCAAATCCGTCGGACTATTCAGCCGAATCTTTTTCGGCTTGGATGTTTCCGGAGCGGAACAGCTTTCTAAAATCAAACGCCCATTTCTGGTTTGCCCGAATCACCAGAGTTTTCTCGACCCGTTTATCGTTACATCAGCTTATCCCTTCGATGTTATAAAAAATACCTTTGCCGTCGGCGCGAGCGAATTTTTCCAAACAAGCTTTATGCAATTCCTCGGCAAGTTAATGAATGTCGTGCCGATTGACCCGGACACACAATTGCTGAAAGCGATAAAAGCGAGCGCCACCGGATTAAAACACGCCAAGGTTCTGAACATTTTCCCCGAAGGCGAACGCGCATTTGACGGCGAGCTTCACGAATTCAAAAAAGGCGCGGCTATCTTAGCAACCGAACTCGATTTACCGATTGTTCCCGTCGCGCTCGACGGTCTTTATAAAGTTTGGGGACGCAGTTCCGGCAAAATCAATTTTTCGAAAGTAAAAATGCGTTTTGGTAAACCTTTTTATCCGCGCGAAATTATCACATCCGAGATGGATAACGAAGTGAAGTATAAAACCGTAACCGAGCATTTGAAACAAACGATTCAAACGATGATTGATGAAATGCGTCGTTGATTTAGTGAAATATGATGGTATGAATTTTTTCTTAACTGTGTTTTTGTCATTTTAGTTTTTTTGTTTTTGTAAAAGCGGATTAGCTGTAAAGAGGAGGCTAATCCGCTTTTGTTTTTTAAACTAAATTCAAGGAATAGCAATTGCATATTTTTTTCTTAAATTCAAAACAAGCGTATTAAATCGCTTCAAAATTCAAGGAGGCAATTATGCAAGTAAGAGAAATTATGACGGAAAATCCGGTTTGTTGTACGCCGGATACTAATTTACAGGAAGTAGCTCGATTAATGCTCGAGAATGATTGTGGTTTGATTCCTGTTGTTGACAATCAAGAAAATAAAAAACCGGTTGGGACTATAACTGACCGTGACATCGCTGTCCGCACATTTGCGGCTGGGCAAAATCCACTTGAAATAAAAGCATCAAATATTATGACGATGGGCGTTACTACCGTCACGCCGGAAACAGGTGTTCAGGAATGTTGCGATGTAATGGAAAATAAAAAAATTCGTCGCGTCTTGGTCGTGGATGAAAACGGCAGATGCTGTGGAATTGTGGCGCAGGCTGATGTTGCCGAATACGGGCACCCGGATTTAGTCAGCAATATGGTTGAAGAAATTTCCGAATCAGCGCCGACACCGAATCCAAGAAGGTCATTTAGATCGAGAAGTACGCAGTCTTATTCAGCCCCGCCACCGATGCCTGAATTGTCTGGAACTAGAGGCAATCAATCTTATTCAGCTAACAGATCTTTCATCGACACCGGAAACAAAACTCGATTTCGGTCAGAAAGAAATACAGTTTCAACTAAAAAATCTTCGTTTAGTTTCAAATCTATTTTACCTTTATTATTAGGAATCGGAACAGGCGCGGCATTAAAATACTTTGTCAATCCTACTAGTGAAACCAAACGTCGTGAAGGCGCCAAGCGCAACATTGTCGGTTCTACACCTAATAAGCAAGTTAAGTTTAATGAAACGACGCGTGATTTTCCAACAAGAACGGACGCTCATACAAGTGAAATAAAAGACGTTGTTACCGGCACTGTTACTTCTTCTACACAAGCAGATAAATCATTGATACCTAAAGCAGGCGGCGCAAGCGCGGCAGGCGTTGCTTCTTCTATGCAAGGAGATAAATTAAACACAGGTATAGATTTCACTCAAAAGGATAAACCGAATATTAGTACGGATTCCACTCAAAAAGATAAATCAAATACCGGTACAGAGACAGGAAAGGCTGCAAGTTAAACTGTTACATCTGAGAATAAGAATAGAGGACAATTAAAAGCTGTCCTCTATTCTTATTCGGTAAAGCCAATGAATATCAAACCAAACGAGAGATTAGATATAGGGTGAAATTGCAAAGACTTAAATCAATTTGGTAATGTAAGTTAAAAATAAGGCGAGATTAAATCTTGCCTTTTACTTTGGAGAAAATTATGAAAATCAATCGTTTAAGAAATCTGTTTTTTGTCTTTTTGACAATTGCCCTTTGCCATATTTCGCTTTTGGCACAACAGCAACAAAACTTAACGCCGCAGCAACAGGAACTTACTGATTATATTAAAGCTAATTACACGAAGCGCGAGGTTTCGATTCCAATGCGCGACGGCGTGAGACTTTTTACCGCCATTTATGAACCAAAAAGAAAATCTGAAAAATATCCAATTTTGCTGAACCGCACCCCTTACACGGTTGCGCCATACGGAGCCGACAATTTAAAGACGAGTTTAGGTCCGTCGGATTTGTATGCGCGTGAGGGCTATATTTTTGTTTACCAAGACGTGCGCGGGCGTTGGATGAGCGAAGGCGAGTATATGGACATGCGCCCGGACATTGCCAATCGTAACAAGAATGATATTGATGAAAGCACCGATACCTACGATACGGTTGATTATTTAATAAAAAACGTGATCAATAACAACGGGCGAGTCGGTATTTACGGCATTTCGTATCCGGGCTTTTACACTTCGGCGGGAATTATTGACACGCATCCGGCAATCAAAGCCGCCAGTCCGCAAGCGCCAATCGGCGATTGGTTTATCGGCGACGATTTTCATCACAACGGCGCACTATTTCTGCCCCACGCTTTTAACTTTTATACTGGATTTGGACAATCGCGTCCGCAACCCGTTGAACCTAAGGAAGGCGTGCTTAAACCTTTTACGCATGGGACACGCGACGGTTACAAGTATTTTCTCGAAATGGGTTCGCTTGCCAATTCAGACGACATTTACCGCAAACAACTCGGAACGGACATCAAATTTTGGAACGAAATGATGCAGCATCCGAACTATGATGAGTTTTGGCAATCGCGCAATATTTTACCGAAACTCCGAAATATCAAAACGGCGGTGATGACGGTTGGCGGCTGGTTCGATGCCGAAGATTTATACGGTGCGCTAAAAACTTATGAACACATCGAACGCCAGAATCCGAATATCTACAATGTTCTCGTAATGGGACCGTGGGCGCATGGCGGTTGGGCGCGTTCAAACGGAAAATCGCTCGGCAATATTGATTTCGGAACCAGTACGGCGGAATTCTATCGCTCGCAGCTTGAGCTTCCCTTTTTCAATTACTTCTTAAAAAATAAAGGCGACATCAAAGACATTAGAGAAATTAACGCTTTTGAAACCGGCACGGATGAGTGGAAGTTCTACGACCGATGGAGTCCGCGCAATACGGAAATGCGTCTGCTGTATTTGCAGTCAAACGGAGGTTTGTCATTTGAAAAACCTCGCGGCGGAGACAATTTTGACGAATACGTTTCCGATCCCGCGCATCCCGTTCCTTTCACCGAAGACGTTTCAATCGGGATGACGCGCGAATATATGACTGACGACCAGCGTTTTGCCTCGCGCCGTGCCGACGTTCTTGTTTATGAAACTGCTGTTTTGACCGAAGACATCACGGTTGCCGGCGATATTAAGCCAACATTGTTTGTTTCGACAACCGGAACGGACTCAGATTTTATTGTTAAATTAATTGACGTTTATCCTGACAATTTGCCGGCAAATCCCGACACAAAACACATAATGGGCGGCTATCAGATGCTTGTTCGCGGCGAGCCTTTTCGCGCACGTTTTCGCAATAGCTTTGAAAAACCCGCAGCGATGCGACCAAATACGGTTGAGAAAATCGCCTTTACGATGCCCGGTATCAATCATACTTTCAAAGCTGGTCATCGAGTTATGGTACAAATCCAAAGCAGCTGGTTTCCGCTGGTTGACCGGAATCCGCAAACTTTTGTGCCGAATATCTTTGAGGCGAAAGAAACGGATTTTCGCAAAGCGACACAGCGCGTTTATCATTCGCCAGTGAATATGACTAATATCGGGTTGCCCGTAATCAGAAAATAAGCGTTTGAAATTTTAATAATTAGCAGTTGCGTCCATTTGACGCAACTTTTTTATTTTCTTTATCTTCGCTTTTTTCTCATACATTTGATAAGTTTTAACGGTTCAATAAATCTTTTTGAGGTAAAAATTCATGCCTTCGACTTCGATTATCAGCGGCGCTTTATTAATTTTGATTGGAATCATTGGTTACGTTTTTAGCATTGTTGATGGAAATACGAGTGTGACGGCATTAATTCCTGCCGCGTTTGGTTTGCTTTTGATAATTTTCGGTTTTCTTGCAAAATCAAATGAAAATTTGCGGAAACATCTGATGCACGCCGCTGTCTTGGTTGCGCTTTTGGGCTTTCTTATTCCGTCTGGAAGATTATTGTCGCAGATGAGCAATATAAAAGTTTCGTTGGCTGTTCTATCACAAATTTTAATGTCTTTGATTTGCCTGGTTTTCGTTATTTTGAGTGTCAAATCTTTTGTTGATGCGCGACGAAACAGGCAGGTTTGATTTTGATCGTTAAAACCTTTTACGGATTCTCCTCGTAATATCAAACTAGATTATGCCAACCACACTAACACAGGTCGAAGATACGGAACGCGGAAAGATGATGTTACACGTCAAAGGCTCTTTAACTTTTGAAGATGCCATTTTGCTGGAAAAGATTTCTCTCGGAATGCGCGCGAAATTAAATAGAAACTTAACTTTAGATTTAGCCGATTTGCATTTTTTAGACAGCGAAAGCGCACCCGTTATCAAGCGAATGGAAAGCAAACATGGCTTTGAAATTGAAGGTTTGCAAATATTTTTGCAGAAAGTTGTTGAAGAAACCGAAAGGTAAAGGTGTGAAATCTTTCTTTAATTACCTTTTCCTTTAAGTTCCTTACATAAAAGCGGTTCCACGCCTTTACGTTAAATTTTCCCTTAATCAAAAATCGTATGTCAGAAACAACCGGAAAACTTGCCGAATTGGTTGGCGGTAAACTCAACGGCGAAGACAAAGTTGAAATTTACCGTATCGCAAGTTTTGAAGATGCACAAAGCGGTGAGATTTCTTTCGTCGAAAGAGTCGAATTTGCCGAGCCAGCCAAACAGACCAATGCTTCGTGTTTGATTATTCCCGAAAATTTTGAAACGCAACTTCCCTGTCCATTTATTCAAGTAAAAAATCCAAAACTAGCTTTTGCCAAAATTGCCAAAGTTCTTCATCCGCATATCAGTCGCACAGGTTGGCACGAAACGGTAATTGTTCCTGAAAGCTCCGAAGTTCGGGCAAGTTTTATCGGCACTTTTGTAACGCTCGGCGAAAATACATACATCGGTGAAGGAACGGAAATCTCTGATGGCGTGAGAATCGGCAATAATGTGAAAATCGGTAAGTTTTCAGCCGTTCATCCGAACTGTGTTATTTACGACAATGTTTCAATTGGAAGCGATTGCGAAATTCACGCCGGGGCAATTATCGGCGCGGACGGCTTCGGCTTTGTGCGCGGCGAAAACGGGTATGTAAAATTTCCGCAAATCGGAACGGTCGTTATTGAAGACGATGTAGTAATCGGCGCAAATAGCTGTGTTGACCGCGCCGCGCTCGGCGAAACGCGCATTGGAAGAGGAACAAAAATTGACAATCTCGTGCAAATCGCCCACAACGTCCAAATCGGAGAAAGAGTTGTTATTGCTGCGCAGACCGGAATCTCCGGCAGCACAATTATTGAATCGGATTGCGTTATCGGCGGGCAAGTCGGAATGGGAGACCACGCTCGTGTTCAAAGCGGCGCGATTATCGGCTCGCAAGCCGGAGTTCTGCCCAACAAAATTGTCCGCGCTGGAGTTTGGTGGGGAACGCCCGTTCAACCGCTCGACGAATACAAACGCCAAAACGCGCATGTTAAATCTTTATCGCGCTTAAAAGAGGAAGTAAAGGATTTGAAAGAGCAGATTGATGCTTTGAAAAATGAAAAGCAAACCGATTGAAACTTCGATCCCACATAAAACTTTCACACCATCTACAATCGTTCTGTTGGTCGTTCTCACTACTAGTCAATAGCTAGTATTGATTTCCGCCGAATCAAGCGTTTTTACTTTTATTCTTCCAAAATCGCCATAAAACCTCTCGGTTTTTAATATGGCTTGCGTTTGCTGTGTAAGAATTTTTGCATTTTTGGTTAGCAGGCTGCCTCTCCCGATGAGATATTTTATTGCTCGTAGCAATAAGACTCTCTTTGAGATTAAAGAAGCGATCGTACTGAAATGTTTCAATCTCTTGCCTAAAAATTAAAAGTTAAAGATAAAACACACATCTTCCTTAAGTATCAAAAATTATTTTTTTTGATGATAGGTTTTTCTTCTTTTTATCGCATTAGTTAGTGAGTCGAATAAACGAAATAAAAAATTTTATTTATCAATCGGCTCAGGATAATTATGTTAATAAGGAGAAATTCTATGAAAGTTACTATTTTGAGCGTATGTCTTTTGGCTTTTCTATTCACTTTTTCGACACAAACATTTGCCGCAGATTTTGGTGTTAATCTGACAAGCGACCAGCACGATGCAAACCTTGCCGATGGTTTCTGCGATATTTTCACCAATGTGGCAGGAGCGCAGTGCACATTACGGGCAGCGGTCGAACAGGCTAACGCGCTTCCCAGCAGCGACCGTATTTTCTTTCTTTTCCCTAATGATTCAACCGTTACCTTGACGACCGCTAATGGCGGAGAGATTCAAATAACCGACAACGGCACATTACAAATAATTGGAATGGGTGCGAATAATCTTACAATCAACGGCGGCACAGGAACAAACCGTATCTTTTACACAAATGAAGCAAATGTCCTTATTACGGGTGTGACATTAATGGGCGGTGAAGGAATGGGCGAAGGGTTTAACGGCGCCGGCGGAGCGATTTTCGCCAATCTGGGATCATTGACGCTTGAACGCGTTAACATTACAGGTAACGCGGCATCCAATTCTGCGGGCGGTGTGTATTTCGTAGGCGGTCCACATCAGATCACAGGCTCGACCATTTCCGCTAACACCGGCACTTTTTGCGCTGGCATTAATAATAACGGCACGC
>MWVV01000502.1_pt1 | contig 14277 bp, 14 predicted proteins | sample 1047281 | NCBI WGS metagenome assembly MWVV01 (sample SAMN06349986, study PRJNA376086) | soil metagenome | isolation source: PT-2 sample Antarctic (ecotone) soil | place: Antarctica | collected 2015-01-13 | reverse complement strand
GTGTGGGGACGCACGCCACTGAAGAAATAATCAAACAGTATGTCAAAAATCAAGGCGAAGTAAATGATTCAAGTCAACCGAGTCTTTTCTTTTGATACCTCGCGGCTCTGCCGCGCGGAATTTCATTATAAGTCGGTTTTTTATAGAATTTGATGAGCAAGCAGACAATGCGAAATGATTTCTTTGTTGGCAAACAGATAAAATTTCAGTCCTTCGGGGTCAAAATCGGCATCGAAGCTGAAAAGATTCTTTATCTTGAGAAGATATACCGATTGCTTGAAAAAACTTTCCCAGGCGGGTTTGAAAAGGTTCGGGAAAAAGAGATTGAATATCGGTTTATTATTAAATCGAATAAGACGGAAAAAGGCGAAAGATTTGAACTTTTTAGAAATGACGAAAAGGTAATCGAAGATGCGGGCGGCGAATTTTTTTTCCAGATGGTTGAAAGTGAAGTTCGATTGACGGTTGCCGAATTCGCTGTTTCCAAAGTGTTTTTGCATGCCGGAGTGGTTGCTTGGAAAAATCAGGCGATAATTATTCCGGCAAAAAGTTATTCCGGTAAATCAACTCTGGTAGCTGAGTTAGTAAAAAGAGGCGCGGTATATTATTCGGATGAATATGCGGTTTTGGACGCGGCTGGGAATGTTCAGCCGTTTCCGAAGTGGCTGTCGCTTCGGGGGATAATTGACCCTGACACCCAACTGGAATGTTCGGTAGAATCAATTGGCGGAATCGCCGGAACGAAGACAATTCCGGTCGGAATGGTGCTGATTGCTCAATATAAAAAAGAAAAAAAGATTCCAAAAAGATGGAATCCGAGAAGATTGAGCAGCGGACAAGCCGTGATGGAAATTCTTCGGCACACCGTACCAATTAGAAATAAACCAAAAATTGTTTTAGATGTCTTGAATAAATTGACAAGTCGTGCAATAATCGTCAAAACTGTAAGATGGGAGGCAAAAGATTTTGCCAATACGCTTCTCAATTACTTTAGTATTCAAACGGATTGATTTTGCTTAACAGCTTTTAAAAATTAGACTATTTCAGGAGAAACTATGAATAACTCGCAAAAACATACGGCTCGAAAAGAAGGTTTGGTCATACAGGAAATGCCGGACGAAGTTCTGGTGTTTGATTTGGAAACAAATAAAGCGCATTGTTTGAACGAAACAGCAGCTTTTGTATGGAAAGCCTGTGACGGGAAAAATTCTGTCGCTGACATAACGAAATTGTTCGGCAGTAAATCGGGAACATCCGTGCCGGAGGATTTGGTTTGGTTGGCTTTGGATCAATTAAAGACAAAAAATTTAATTGAAAACAAAGATGAAATTGTGGTTGATTACAACGGGATGTCGCGCCGCGAGGTTATTCGTAAAGTCGGTTTAGCTTCAGTTGTAGCACTACCTTTAATTTCGTCCTTAGTTGCACCACCAGCTGCAAGTGCTCAATCCCAAACATGCGTAGTGGGACCGCCGTTTGGCACAAACCAAGCGAATGGCTGTAACTGTCAGGGAAATGGCAACTGTGCAAGTAATAATTGCGTTAGCGCAATTTGCCGAGCAACAGCCCCTAGTGGAAGGCAATCTCGTGGTGGATTAAGATACTAAAACTGAAAAAAGTGAGGGAATGGATTTTCAACGCTTTAACACATTAACTTACAAAGTTCACGAACATTATTTAGAAAAGGCTTGGATGCGGTTTGAAAACGCCGGATTTAAGCCTATTTTAATAAAGGGCTGGGCAGCGGCTCAATTTTATACCGACCCGATTAAACGCCGATATAATGACATTGATTTGATCATAGAGCCGGGGAAATATGATGAAGCAATGGAGTTTCTTGCGAGTTTTAATGAAAACACAGCTATTGATTTGCACAAGGGAGCGAGACAACTCGACAGCCTCTCGTATGAGAGTCTCTACGTTAATTCACAGACAATAAAATGCGGAAAGACTGAAGTTCGCGTTTTGCGCCCGGAAGACCATTTGCGGGTTTTATGCGTGCATTGGCTGACTGACGGCGGTGCATACAAGATAAGACTTTGGGACATTTATTATGCTGTAAAAAATCGTCCGGCAGATTTCGATTGGGCAAGATGCTTAAATGAAATAAGTCCGACTAGAAGGAAGTGGATTGTATGTACCATCGGATTGGCGTGTAAGTATCTCGGATTAAATGTAGAAGATACGCCGGTTGCTGATGAAGTAAAGGATATTCCGCAATGGCTGATAAAAACAGTCGAAAAAGAATGGAAAAGCGACGTGAAATTAGTGCCTCTGCATCATTTTCTGCACGACAAAAAAAAGCTATTTCGGCAAATAAAAAAAAGAATCCCGCCAAATCCGATACAGGCGACTATTAATATGGAAGGTGAGTTCGACAACCGACCACGAATCTTTTATCAAATCGGAGACATATTTTTTCGGTTCACTCCGTCTGTTAAACGAATTGCCAAAAGTCTCATTTCTTAAAAGAAAGTAAATAACACCTTAAAGAGAATCTTACAAAATAATGGAACCAGAAAGAAAAATTATTCTTTCGATTGAAACTGCGATCGAAGGCGGCAGCATTTCAATTATAGAGGGTAAAGATGAAATAGATTTTTGGATAGGCAATAAAGAAAGTTTAAAAGCGGAAGTTTTCTTATTAGAAATATCGAAAATTTTGGATAAAAACAAAATTGAAAAAAAAAATATAAAATCAATAATTGTTTCAAACGGTCCCGGAAGTTCTACTGGTTTAAAAATAGGGTTAGCAACGGCTAGAGGTTTAGGAACAGCATTGAATTGTGAAGTAATAGAAGTATCGCTTTTCGAAGCCGTTCTAAAATTTGTAAACATGGACGAAAATTGTAAAGCCTTTGTGATTCTTCCGGTTAGCAAAAATCTTTTTTTTCTAAAAAAAGTTAAGTTTGTAAATCTTAACCCATTAAAAGAGTTTGAAAAGACCTTGGCTTTAACTATTGAAAAACTAATTGAGGAGTTGAAACTTTTATCGAATATACAGATAATCATTCACCGAAAAACCTTCGAAAGTTATAACAATTTAATGTCCGGCTCTATCAAAAAAAGTAATAATCTTATTGTCTTTGAAGACAATATGGCTTTTATCCTGGCTAAGAATACAACTCATAATAATGCGTCCGATAAGAAATAGATTTCAAGGCTTCTTTCTTAGTTTTTTCTAATCGTCACTAATTAGTATTTAATCTTGGAAAAACAGAATAAATCAAGATACTTTATGATGAATCAAATAAAATTGGAATCAATCCAACAGGCTGACTTATCGCAGGTCGTTGCACTTGCGAGTAAAGTCAATTTAAGCGTTTGGCGAACAGATGATTATAAGGAGGAACTAGACAGAAAAGACTCATATCTATTAGCGGCTAAGAGTTTTGGAATTGTCATTGGTTTTATAGCAGTTCGCCTTACATTAGCAGATAGCAATGACAAATCAATTTGTTCGGAAGCAGATATAATAAACATAGGAGTTTTGAAAAAATACCAAAAGAAGGGAATTGGAAGTTTGCTTTTGAATGAATTTTTAATGAACGCCGACAAGTTAAAAATAAAAACAGTTTGGTTGGAAGTTCGTGAATCGAATACAGAGGCGCAAAATTTTTATCGTCTAAACGGATTTGTTCAAGTCCGGAAACGGATAAATTTCTACATCCAGCCTCTGGAAAATGCCTTAGTCATGCGGCTTGAATTAGCCGATAGTTTGAAAATTTCAAAACTGAAAACTTGATTTAAGGTAGACTTTTGATATACCATCATTTTTATAACCCGAAGCAAAAATCTATCATTTGACTTAAATGGCTTTGAGTTATCAAATAAAATTTTAAATCAGGAAGGAAAGAAAATTATGGACATGACAACAACGGATTCCGTTAGGGACGAATTGATAAAAGAAAATCCGAATTTCAGGGACTTGGTGCAAAAACACCAAAATTATGAAAAGAGATTGACCGAATTAGCTGAATTGACATACCCGAACGATGATGAATTGCTTGAGGAAACGACTCTTAAAAAGAAGAAGTTAGTCGTTAAAGATGAGATGTACTCCATAATGCAAAGCTATACCAATTCACATTAAAATTTTCAAAATTTTCCGTCAAAAGCAGGTTATAAATGTAAACCTGCTTTTACTTTATCCTCCCAAAAATCAATTTTCAATTTTATGACACTCATTAGGAGAAAAAGCGTAAAGCCCTCCAGAGGTTGGAACAATGATTTTGTTCTGAATTTTTATAGGATTGGCAGTTACGAAGTTCTCATCTTCTAAAATAATTTTATTAATTAATCTACCAGTGCTTACTCCGAATACTGAAATAGTCGGTTCGGCGATTGTCGTTATCAACGCGTAATTATCTAAAACAAGCGACTTCTCGGAAATTCTCCCTGCCAATCTCTTTTTCCATATTAAGTCTCCTTTTTCCGCTGAAATCAGATACGCGAAATTATCAAGTGAAGTAATAAGCAAACCTCTCGGAGTAAAACTTATATCCGACACTTCTGCGCCGAGACGAAACTTCCAACTGGCATATTTTGTTTTTTTCTTTTTCTCCTTTTTTGAAATTTCAAAACCTATTTTTTCCATTTTTATTGAAGAAACTATTCCTTTCTGATCACCGACAATTAATGTTTCATCATTGGAGTTAAAGGAGATTGCCGTTGGTATGACAGGCAATTCTAATTTTTTATATGTTTTACCTTCGCCTAAGTTGAGGATAATTAACTGCTTGTCAATAGTTCCCAAAATTGCTTTATCCGCATAAAAATAAGGCGGAGCCGACAACTTCACACCTAAAGTTTTCTGCCAATTAAAAATGCCGTCATTTTTATAGATGGAGTACAAGTTTCCATTCTTATCGGCTATTAATGTTGTGCTTTTGTGAATATGTATAAATACTTGCTCAGGGTTCAAATCTGTTTTCAAATTGGTTTGCCATACTGTTACGCCACTGGAGACGCTTAATGAACGAATTATTATGTTGTTTTCATTACCATCTGTACCATCTGTAGATATTTCATTATTTAGAGGTACTTCGTTTTGGTTTTCCTTCGGTTTAGAAACAATATAAACATTTTCGCCGTCAATATAAGGAGTTGATACGATTTCCCCGCCTAAATCCGTTTCCCACCGTTTCTCACCTGATTCAGAATTCAAGGATTTAATTATTCCTCCGAAAGTAGACACTAATAAGTAATTTGCTTTATCAGACGCGAAAGCATTATTTATTAATTCTTCTTTTTTTAATTTCCAACAAATCTTAAAGGGATAAGATAAATCAAATTCTCGTAAAACAGAATCTGTTTTGTTTTTTTTGTTTGAGTCTTGACACAAAACAAATTGGGAAAATAAAATTGTAAAAATTAACATCCCTGTTAATAAAAGATTTAATCGAATGAATTTTTGCAGGTTAGACATCATTGATATTATAATCAAAATTGATATTATAGACAGATGCGGTATTTAAATGGTTTGCTACTTGACCTCAAACAATTGATGAGAGTAGTATCCGAAAAAGTTTGCTTGAAAACAATTTATTCAATGGAGAGATTTACAAAATGTCTTTTAACAAAATTATCGTAATTGGAAATTTAGGACGAGACCCTGAACTCCGCTATACGCCGCAGGGCGATGCGGTTTGCGATTTTTCAATTGCTACGAATGAGAAAAAACGCGATAAAGCTGGCGAATTACAAGATATAACCACTTGGTTTAGAGTTACGCTTTGGCGCAAACAAGCCGAAAACGCCTCTAAATATCTTACTAAAGGCAGCCCTGTATATATCGAAGGGCGGTTGCGAGTCGAAGAATGGACGGATAAAGATGGTAAAACGCGCTACAACTTAGAAATAAACGCCACCGATATGCAGTTTATCAGCGGCGGTCGCAATGAAGGCTCATCTTCTTCTGCCGCTCCTGAAAATGATTTTAGTGACTCGAATAACTCCAGCAGCAGTTCTGATGTGCGAAATTCTCCTACACCGACAGACGATGATATTCCGTTTTGACTTTTCGCTTTACAGTTTGAAGTTTGTGAATTAAATTCTTTACCGGCTGAGTTTGAGGAAGTAAACTGGAACTCACAAACTTCAAGCTATCCAATTTCCCATCTTCCTAAATTTCTGAAATCTTATTTCAATTCTTTTATCTGCCTCTAAATTATTTAACTCCTGTAGATGGCGTTGCAAAATTTTTTTCATATTTTGAGCATTCTCAGTAAATGAATCGTTGAGTGTGGAATCTTCTTCAGAGGGAAATTTCCAAATGTTTTTTTCAGGTATAATTTCGTCAATCAAACCAAAGTTTTGCAAATCATCTGCCGTCAGGCGCAAGCATTCAGCCGCTTCATTGGAACGACCGGCATCTTTCCAAAGTATGGCTGCACAACCTTCGGGTGTTATTACTGAATACACTGAGTTCTCCAGCATCAATACCCGATCACCGACTCCGATAGCCAATGCTCCGCCCGAACCGCCTTCACCCAAAATAACTGCTATTGTTGGTACTTTCAAATTCGCCATTTCACGCAAATTATAAGCGATTGCTTCCGCCTGCCCGCGCTCTTCGGCATCAATTCCCGGATATGCTCCCGGTGTATCTATAAATGTTACAATCGGTCTCCCGAATTTCTCAGCCATTTTCATTAACCGCAAGGCTTTCCGATAACCTTCAGGTTTTGGCATTCCAAAATTTCGGAATCTTCGCTGATTTATATCGCGTCCCTTTTGCTGACCAATAACTGCAATTTCTACTTCATCAAGTTTAGCAAAGCCACCCACAATCGCCGCATCATCAGAATAGCGTCGATCACCGTGCAGTTCGAGAAAATCTGTAAAAATAGCCGTTAATAAATCGGTGGTGTAAGGTCTTTCCGGATGACGCGCCATCTGCACCCGCTGGAATGCCTCTCTTTTATTACCAGTCATAAATTTAATCAAAAGCTTTTTCTAAAGTTATAAACCCCAAGCAACTCGACACCCTTTCTCTACGAGTTCGTTTTCCAAAGCGGTTGACCCTTGTATTCGAATTGGCTTAGACAGTATTTTTACATCAATTTGCTGTTCTAAATTTAATTTTAGAAACACCTCACAACTTCCACGATTGCGACTGAAAATAGCTAATAACTCGTCTAAGTATAAAGCGTCAAAATTCTTATCGGGCAAAATTATCGAAACTTTTTTTGCCTCTAACGAAACAGCTTCCGTTAATTTTCTAACCGATTCCAATATAATTGTAATCTCATGACCCTCGACCGATTCAATTTTCCCATTAATTATTATAAGCTCATTATCTTTTAATTTATCTGAAAACTTGAGATAGGCTTCTGACCAAGCCAGACACTTTACACTGATTGATTGATCTTCAAGTCTGAATATACAAAAGCGATTTCCTTTCTTACTGTGCTTAACCTGCATTCCGGAAATGATGCCGGCAAGTACTATTTTATCGCCTGGATTGATGACTTCGTAATCTGCCACATTTAGTATTTTTAATTCCGACAATATTTGCTTGTAGCTATCTAAAGGATGTGTCGAGAGGTAAAACCCGACTGCCCCTTTTTCTTGGCGGGCTAATTCAGCCGCCGACCAGGGAGCGATATTCGGTAATTCACCATGCAGTATGGTCGGAGTTTTTTCTTGACCGCCGAATAAAGCATTCTGACCTCTCTGATTATCCTGAAAAATTCTTTGACCGTACGCTAATGCCCCTTCGATACCCGCAAAGTGTCTTGCCCTCCATAAATTTATCGTTAAATGAGCCGGACATAGGGAATCAAAAGCGCCGGCGGTTACCAAACTCTCTAGCCCGCGCCTGTTTATAGAACCTTGGTCTAACCGTTCAGTAAAATCAAACAGGGAAGTAAATTTGCCTTTTTTTCTGGCTTCGATAATTGCTTGAACACTTGTCGTTCCAATGCCTTTAATAGCTGCGAGTCCAAACCTAACGGCATTTTCGAGCGGGGTAAAATCAGCATCGCTTTCATTTAAATCGGGGGGTAGCAACTGCAATCCTGCCAAACGCAATTCGTTGGAGTATTTATAGATTTTTGTACTGTCATGTGCTTCATTCGATAAAACAGCTGCATAAAAGTAAGCGGCATAATGCGCTTTAAGATAAGCAGTTTGATAAGCCAGATAAGCATAGGCAACACTATGGCTTCGGTTAAATCCATAATCGGCAAATTGTGCCATTAGTTTGAAAATTGCTTCCGCCTTTTCAAGTTTTATATTTCTGCTGACGGCGCCGTCAACGAATTTCTTTTCGTGAGCCCCCATCTCATCGCGCTTCTTTTTTCCCATAGCCCGGCGCATCATATCGGCTTCGCCCAGAGTATAACCGCCGAGCTTCTGTGCGAGCTGCATAATTTGTTCTTGATATACCAAAATACCATAGGTATTACTTAAAATTTCTTTCATTTCAGGCACAATATATTGCACTCTTTTTTCGCCGCGATGACGGGTTATAAAATCGTCCACCATTCCGCCGTCCAGCGGTCCCGGGCGATAAAGTGCATTGAGAGCAGCCAGATCCTCTAATTCTTTTGGTTTTAGACGACGACAAATTTCTTGCATACCGGCTGATTCAAATTGGAAAATCGCCTCCGTTCGTCCTTCTCCAAAAAGTGCCATTGTTGTCTCGTCATCGAGCGGAATTGTGCTCCAATCTATTTCAATTTGCGTTTTTTGTTTAAGCGTTTTTAAACAATCGCTTATGATAGTTAAAGTAGTTAGCGCGAGGAAATCCATCTTAAGCATTCCGACTTTTTCAAGGTCGTTCATCGAATATTGGCTAGTTAACTCATTTTTGGAAGAAAAAGCAACTGGCACTAACTCGTGAAGCGGTTTTGGCGAGATTACGACACCAGCTGCATGCACCGAAGAATGCCTGGCACAGCCTTCCAATCTTTTTGCCAAATCTACTAAATCATGAACTTCTGGATTTGTTTCAACTGCTTTTCTTAATTCAGGAACTTGTTCGAGTGCTTGTAAAATACTGACATTTCGCCCCCTGACGGGTGGAGGTATCAGTTTGGCAATTTTTTCAACCTCCGAATATGGCATATTCAATGCCCGTCCGACATCCTTGAGCGCCGCTTTGGAAGCCATCGTTCCAAATGTAATTATTTGACATACGGAATCTCGACCATATAATTGCGAGACGTGATTGATAACTTCGCCACGCCCGCGGACACAGAAGTCAATGTCAATATCAGGCATTGAAATGCGCTCTGGATTTAAAAAACGTTCAAATAACAAATCATACTGCAGAGGATCCACATCTGTAATTTCTAAGCAGTAAGCCACTAGCGAGCCTGCCGCTGAACCTCTTCCAGGTCCGACTGGAATTCCCCTTTCTCTTGCATATTTGATGAAATCCCAGACAATCAGAAAATATCCTGGAAATTCCATATTTTTTATGGTTGAAATTTCACGCCTTATACGTTCTTGATAATCGGTAATTGTGTATTTTTGTTTGCCCATTATCTGCCGGGGCTGCCAAACAGTATTTTTACGATTCTCAAATCCATCCAATACAACTTTTTCGAAATATTCATCGGTTGATTGACAATCCGTTTCGGGTGGAATCGGATATTGCGGCAAAGTTAATTTACTGGTCGATGAGAAATCTACTTGACATATTTCGGCAATTTTTTGAGTGTTCTCAAGAGCTTCCGGAATTTCGTCGCCGAATATATCCCACATTTCTTCTGCTGAACGCAAATAAAATTCCGCGCTTCCCAAAATGTTCCGCGTTCCGTCATTAATAGTTTTGCCTTCGCCGATGCACATTAAAATTTCTTGCGCCTGCCCATCTTCTTTGGTCAAATAAAATGCTTCATTTGTGGCAATTAGCGGGATGCCGTGCTTTTTTGCAAGATTAACCGTCTGTTTCTGGATTTTTCTCTCGTCTTCTAACCCGTGGTCTTGAATTTCTATAAAAAAATTTCCTTTGCCAAAAATTTCTTCAAAAAGTTTGGCATCTTGCAAAGCTCTCTCAAAATTTTCCTGCTTCAAAAAATGACCGATATTGCCTTTTAAACCGGCAGAAAGCCCAATCAATCCGCCGCATCTCTGCTTTAGAAGCTCTAAATCTACACGCGGCTTGTGATACATTCCCTCCGTAAACGCCTTCGATGCCAGAAAAGCCAGGTTGTAGTAACCTTCTAAATTTTTTGCAAGTAGAACAAGATTATAGTAAGGTTTTTCACCGGCTTGCAGACGCGCTTCACGGTCGTGCCGACTGCCCATTGTCAAGTATGCTTCATATCCGATTATTGGATGAATCTCATTAGTTTTCAAAGTATTATAAAACGAGATTGCCCCATACATATTTCCGTAATCGGTGATGGCGCACGCTTTCATCTCCAACTCTTTTAAACGGTTGGCGAGAGGCTTGAGTTGGATTGTACTCTGCAAAAGGCTATAATCCGTATGAAGATGTAAATGTACAAAGTCCCGGGTTTTGAAATTCAATTGCATACTTTTATTTACTCAATTTTCGTTTGTTGAATCATTAAAACACTTAAAATTTAAATGTCTGTAAAAAAAGTTTATATGGAAACATTCGGCTGTCAAATGAATGTTTCCGATTCAGAAAGAGTCGCCACGCTGCTCGAAACCAAAGGTTTTCAAATGACTACGTCTGAAGTAGGGGCGGATGTTGTTCTGTTGAATACCTGTTCGGTTCGTGAAAAAGCCGAACACAAACTTTATACACGAATCGGGCAAATCCGCAAATCTTCTGCGGATAACTTTAATAATTCTCCAAACTCAAAAAAACCCGTTATTGGTATTTTGGGCTGTGTCGCTCAACTTGAAGGCGAAACCTTGTTTAAACGAGACCAGGGAATTGATTTTGTTTTAGGTACCAGAGCTGTCGGGCGCGTTTCAGAAGCGATTGAAAAGTTTTTTGACGGACAAAAGAATTTGGTTGATTTAGGGGAACGCGAATTTGGATACGATTGGACGGTTGCGGATTCCCAGAGACAATTTCCGTTCGTTGCGTTTGTACCGATTATTGAGGGCTGCAATAAATTTTGCACCTACTGTATCGTTCCTTTCTCACGCGGTCGTGAAAAAAGTCTGGCGGCTTCTGACATTATTCGTAACGTTTTAAAACTTCGTCATGAAGGTATCCGAGAAGTTCATTTGATTGGTCAAAATGTAAACAGTTACCGCCCGCAATTTGATAGCGGCTTGGAGAAGTTTACAGGCGCGACGGCTTTTTCCCGTCTTTTGCGAGCGGTTGCTGCAACAGGTATTGAGCGGATAAAATTTACGACTTCTTTTCCCAGAGATTTTCATACGGATATTGTGAGCGCCATAGATGAACATGAAAACCTCTGCAATTGGGTGCATCTACCGGTGCAATCGGGAAGTAACACTATTTTACGAGCAATGCGGCGCGGTCACACAATCGAAAGTTATATGAGCAGGGTTGATAAAATTAAAGCCTCTCCTAGAAATATCTCTCTGACGACTGATATTATCGTCGGGTTTCCGAATGAAACCGAACAAGATTTTGTAGAAACCTTAAAAATGGTAGAATATTGTCAATTCACAAGCGCATATATATTCAAATATTCGCCGAGACAGGGAACTCCGGCATTTGAAATGTCCGATAATGTTTCTGCAAAAGAAAAATCCGTGCGATTTCTCGAACTGGAAAAAGCCGTTAAAAATAATCAACAAAAAGTTTTTCAAAACTACTTGAATAAAACAGTCAAAGTTTTAGTCGAAAAAAATTCAAATAAAAACATGGCTCAGATTTCCGGTCACACTACTTGTCAAACTGTGGTTAATTTTGAAGGGTCTTCGGAACTTTTAGGAAAAATTGTTAATGTCGAAATTCTTGAAGCAAAAGCCAATACTTTGTATGGTAAAATTTGTTAAATTCGTTATATTCTTTATATTTGAATTTTAGGATTTTTTTGAGGTATGTTAATTGAAGTAAAAATCGGCGCGTTGATTATGGATCCGAATACTAATACTCCGATTGTTGTTCTCAAGGGTATTGATTCCGATACAATTCTGCCTATATGGGTTGGGGCTTACGAAGCGAACGCAATAGCTTTAGAAATAGAAAAAATTGTTCCGCAACGTCCGATGACTCACGATTTGTTGAGAAACTTTATCGTCGAAACCGGGCTGCAGGTTACTCGCGTGACCATCTCAGATCTGCGCGATAATACCTTTTATGCGTTAATTGAGTTAGTTGACAACAACAACCAAATTTTAGCTCTGGATGCTCGCCCGTCGGACGCAATTGCTCTTGCATTGCGTTTGGATTGTGCAATTTTCGTCGAGCAAAATGTTATAGATATTTCAGCTTCATCAACCAAAACTGAAACTGACTTAGATAATGAGTCAATTCAGGCATCGGAAGATTGGCCGGATTTAATCGGATAATTTTTCATCTGTTTTCAAAATGATAATTGTAATTGCTAATCAAAAAGGCGGAGTCGGGAAATCAACCACTGCCATTAATCTTTCTGCTGCCTGTGCCTTAAATGGAAAAAAAGTTTTACTGCTTGATTTAGATCCGCAAGGCAATAGTTCGCTTTCATTTGTCGAACCGCAAACTATCAACGGTAGTGCTTTTGAGTTTTTTACGGAAACCAGTGAGCCCTGTGGTGATTTTATTTATCCAACTAAAGTTATAAAGTTGGACATTATACCTTCAAAGATAAATCTAGCTAAGCTCGAAGCCAAACTGGTCGGTGACTTTGACGCAATTTTCCGTCTGCGTGACCGGCTCGAGGAAATTCGTTCTAACTATGATATGATTTTTATAGATACGCCGCCGACGCTCGGTCTCATTACCGTCAACGCCCTGGTTGCTGCTAACCACGTTTTGATTCCAATTCAATCCTCTTATTTTGCTTTAGAGGGAACTGACGATCTGCTTGAAACCATCGAGAAAGTTCGTTCGCGTCCTAACCCAGAGCTTAAATTACTTGGTGTCTTAGTAACGCTTTTCGATAAACGGACTTCACTTTCCAAAGATGTCGAACAACATATTCGCCAAGTTTTTGGTAAAAAGGCATTTAAGACCGTTATCTCGCGTAGCGTTCGACTGGAAGAATCTCCGGCTCACAAAGAAACGATTTTCACTTATTCGCCAAAATCTTCCGGTTCGCTAGAATATCAAGAATTGTCTAAGGAGGTTTTAAAACGTGTCTAAGAGAGGTCTACCATCTGGAATAAAAATGCGGCATGATGCTCATTATGTCGAAGAGCTGGCACGAAATTATCGTTCTATCGGAAAAATTATTCCTATTCAAAAAATCGCTCCAAATCCCGAACAACCGCGAGTCGAAATCGGTGATTTGAGTGACTTAACCAGTTCGATACAACAAAATGGTGTTCTAGAGCCGTTATTGGTTAAACCGAATGGCGATGGAACATGGATGATTATTGCCGGCGAGCGTCGTTGGCGAGCGGCTAACCTTGCCGGTTTATCTGAAGTTCCATGTATTGAATTCGATATTGACGAAAAGACTATTGCAGAAATTGCGCTTATTGAAAATCTCCAAAGAAAAGATTTGACTATCTGGGAAGAAGCCGACGGTTTAGCTTATTTGAGCGAAAAATTTGGTTATACGCATGAGGAAATTGCAAAGAAAATCGGCAAGAGTCGCACAACTGTTACTGAATCTATGACGCTTGCCAGTCTCCCTGAGACAATCCGTGCTAAATGTCTCAAATCAAACATTTCAGCTAAATCAATCCTTCTTGAGATTGCTCGTCAATTTGACGAACAAGCAATGCACGATTTTGTATTTAACATTAAAGGGCAAGGGTTAAAACGCGATGAAATCCGTCGTTCCGCTAAAGCAGGTAGAACTATAACAAGCAAAGATTTGCCGCTCAACAAAAAGTTGTCCAACGGTAAAATTTACCACTACACATCATCAGTCAATAATTTTAGTTTAGAGATTCGCTTTGATAGTTTAGTTGAATATAGTAAAAGAGATATTTTGAGTGCACTCAAGGAAGCATTTGAAAGCAATAAATAACATTATCGAATCAATCTCTTTAATTTTAAATAATAAAGATAATTAACATAACCTTTATTATCGGACGCAAAGGATATTAAAGATATTATAGTTTAGTTTCTTTCCTTCTAAGAAATAAATTAGACATTATTTGAAATAAGTAAAATCAGTTAGACTATGTAAATGTTAAAATATCTTGAGTTAAAAGAAAAGCCGAGAGAATTTCTTTCAGTTACGAGTTTAACTACTGAAGAATTTCAGGTTTTGT
>MWVV01000501.1_pt1 | contig 14281 bp, 18 predicted proteins | sample 1047281 | NCBI WGS metagenome assembly MWVV01 (sample SAMN06349986, study PRJNA376086) | soil metagenome | isolation source: PT-2 sample Antarctic (ecotone) soil | place: Antarctica | collected 2015-01-13 | reverse complement strand
CCGCCTTCTCAAAAGCTCGTTCTAAACTTTTAGATTTAACTTGATACCCTTTTGTTTGTAATCTGCCGTTTTGCGCAACAACAGCAGTTGCGGCAAAAGCCAAAAGTGTTAGTAGAAGTGCTAAAATATTTAGCCTCCCGGTTTTTTCCCGCAATATTCTCGTAGCCTCCTGTTTACTTAAGAAAGCTGGAATCTAAACGATTGGATTTGAAATTAAAGATTACTGAAAGAACTATCGTGTAAACTTATGGAATGGACTTTACACCAAAATTATTTTTATAGCAAGGTTTTTTTGGCAGCTTTCAAAAATAAAATTTGAAGAAAACACAATAGAAATTCTTACAAAAGATTTTCTTTGCCGCGTTGGGTTACAACACGGCGCAGGTTGTTTTGAAAAATGTGAAAGGCGGTTGGTGGTTAATTTCAATGTCGTGCGATGAGTTGAAATTTTCGCATTAATCTTTCGGCGGAAATTTATTCGTTTCAGCCCAAGCCGAGCGTGCGGTTGTTTGATAAAAATTGTTCATTTGCAGACTCTTAATTGTAGCGCGTCCGCAGGCGGTTTTGCCGATTATTTCCGTGTTGTCTTGGCTAAACTCAAAGTGTTCGCTCCAAATTTGCCGACGCGGATTAAAAAGTTTCACGGTTTTCTCAGTCAAATTATCAATCGCTTCGACTTTCTTCGCTTTGTGAGAGTTACATTCACGGCAGGCGAGCCATAAATTTTCTTCGACGGTTTCGCCGCCCGAAGCCTTCGGAACGAGATGTTCGATTTCGAGTTTGTAAGGCATCAATTCCTGCGGATTAAGACAGTAGCCGCAACGATTCTTCGCCGCGCGGCGAATCTTTTCTTCTAAATCCTTTTTAATCTTCGCCATTCAAACCGCGCCGCGCAATCTCGCGTAACGCAAAAGCCTTTTTTAAAGTGGTTAGCCTGTTCGATTCCATCAATTCCCACAATTCCTTTTGTTCGGCGGCCGTCAAATCCCGCTCACCTTGTTTTTGAAGTAAAAGGCTCAAACGCTCGTCTTGTTTCGGCGGCATCCGCAATTCGGCAAGCTCGAAAATCTCTTCGTCCGCGCAAAAGGAAATTTGCTTTTCCAACTCTCCGGCATCAATCGCAAAATCGCGTTCGATTTTTTCGACAATCACTTCGTCAACACGACGACGCGATTTGTCAGCCACACTTGACAGGTTAGCAAAAATTCTATCCGTCAGATTTATCATAACTTCCATAATCCGAAACCTCTCTTATCAATTTTACCACGAATCACAAAATCTCATCTATGAGCTGTATTTAGTTTGGCTTCTGTCTGTCGCGCCGGTACAACGGCGCAGGTTGTTTTGAAAAATGTGAAAGGCAGTTGGTCTTTGGCTATTTTAAAGAGAGCAGATTTACCTATTCCCTTATGACCAACTAGAATTCTAATTGGTAGGTCGGTGGCAATTCTGTCATAAATACTGCTCTTAAAGTAATACTTCTTTAAACGTTCTGGGTCTTCATCTTCGGCAGCCTCGTGACCGAATAATTTTTGAATATTGTCGTCCGTGAATTCAATCATAGATTCCTATTAAGATTATTTCATTGAAGGTTTACCAAAAGCGGCTAATTTATTATTTAATTTATCTTTTCTGATTTTCGCTAATGCAGGTTGAACAAAAGTTACATCAAAAAGCTCTTCCAAAACATCAAGCAACCATTCCGCCTCTCCTGCTTCAACGTCAACAATTTCGCCGGTAATTTGATGTTTATTAGGATGTGCGGCAAAATTTCCTATATTTCTGATTGCATCAACTGCATTTTTGATTTCTATTGGAATATCGGGCTTTTTAACAAACTCTTCTATCTCCTGAGATAAATCCTTCTTTCCGACTATTTTATATTTCTCTCGAAGCAGTCGTTGCAGCAACCTTCTACTCAAAGCGGCACTTGCCTTCGGACTTGCAGAAAGAACTGAATTTGATTCATTAAAATCATTTCGGTATTCTTGCGGGACATCATTAGCTATAACTCTTAAAATAAATTTAGGATAAATAATTTCTGTGCTGTGCGCATCAGCAAGTTCTGCCGCATCATCTTCCCATCTATATTTCCCTTGCTCAAGTAGAACGATAAATTGATTACACTCAGAGCAAAAACCTTGAATTATTTTAATTCCATTTTCACCGCCATTCCGCTGTTGAGAACGGTATGTATTTTCTCCTTCTATAATAAGTTTAATTCCAGTGTTGCAATAAGGGCATTTCATAATTTATTAAAAATAGGATTCCATTATCAACTATTTGAACCAATCGCAAAAGAATGTTTGTATCAATCAGCCAAATCATATTTGCCGCAAAATTTGTTCTTCATAAATACTTTCGCGGCTGATTTGCTCGTCCGTCAGATTCGACGTGTTCGGGTCGAGGCTATTCATCCATTCGTCAAACTCTTTCAGCCATTTTTCCTTATCCGAATCGTTTTTGGAAACGTCGCGCACGTCAATTTCGACAACGCTGTTTTCAGGCAAATCAAGCGGCGTGAGAGGACGCAAAATCCCGTTTTCGTAAATAGCTTGAATATGTTCGTTCATGATTGAGAATTTTAACAGACTCTTGAAATTTAACAAAAATAATTTCACCAAACTGTTTTCACAAAAATCGAATTGTTCATTTTCGCGCCATTTTTAATCAATTCTAAATTCAAATATTTTGCGGTTAGGAAAATGAATTTGTCGTTGAGTTCGGGTATATCGGGAATTAACCTTTTTAGATTCACCTTCGGTTATTTCAAACTCTCGTTTATCTTCTGAATAAATTCGTCAATTTTGCCGTTTTCAATCCAGCGCAAAACAATTACCAAATCGTTTTCCGGGTCAACGTAAATCAGATTTGTGCCGTTGCCGACGTGGGCAAATGCGGCGGCGGGCGCGGACGGGTAGAGTTTTTTGTCCGTGTTGAGAAACCAATTCATAAAACCGTAGGTCGGCTGCGCGGCGGTCGGGGTTTTGGCTTGTTTGACGAATGCTTCGGAAAGGATTTGCCGATTGCGCCATTTGCCGCCTCTTGCCGTCAGAAGTCCGAAACGCGCCATATCGCGGGCGTTGATGAACATTCCGCCGCCCCAATGTCCGCCGCCGCTGACCGATTGAACGGGCATTCCGTCCAAAACAATCCACGAATTTTCGTAGCCGAACCAACGCCAAGTGTTCGACGCGCCGATTTCGTCCATCACATTTTCCTTCAAAACCTGCGGCAGCGGTTTGCGCCAGACGTTGAGCGCGGCGAGCGCGAGAACATTGACGCGCACGTCGTTGTATTCGTAAACGGTGCCGGGCGCATTTCTTTTTCGGTTCAGCCAATTATTCGCGTCTTTGTCAGGTCGGTCAGCCCAATCGGGTTTGCCCCACAGTGTTCCTTCCCAATCGCTCGTTTGTCTGAGAAGTTGTTCCCAAGTGATTTGGCGATTGTGTTCGGTGTCAAAGAGATTGATGAAACGCGAATTGCCGAATCGTTCCGCCGCGTCGAATTTTTCGCCCGTGTTATAAACGGAAATCGGCGCGGAATAATCGCACACGGGTTCTTGCAGACTTTTGATTAGCTTGCGGTCAAACGCCAAACCGACAACGGTTGAAATAAAACTTTTCGTTACGCTGAAAGTCATATCAACTCTTTGCGGGTCGCCCCATTCGGAGACGATGTAACCGTTTCGCAAAATTATTCCCGCCTGGTCGCCGCGCTCTTTGAATGCGCCGACGGCTTCGCCGAACGGTTCGCGCCCGAAAGTTTGATAATGCGCGAGTTCGAGATTGCGCGGTGCTTTCGATTCGTTTTGCACGGCAAAATCAACAGCTTCTTTGAGTTTTGCAGCATCGAGTTTCGCTTGTGCGGGCGGGCGCCGTTCCCAACTGTCAGCAGTCGGATAATAAATGCCTTGGGCAAAAACAGATGCGGAAAAAAGACAGCTAAATATGACAATGCCGAAGTGAAATTGACGGAAAATTTTGGGATTCATAAATTTGAAAGATTAAATGTGAATCAATACCAAACAGTTAATACAAAAAAGTGTCTTAGTCGGGAGCGCAGGCATCTTGCCTGCCAGATTGCATTAGCAATCTAAAACGGTTGATAATCGACAATTCTGCGGCGCTTCGCGCCTGTGCAGGCAAGATGCCTGCGTTCCCGACTAAAGATTGACTTTTTATTTTTTAATGTTGATTCTCATAAGATTAAATAAAGCCTGTGTAAATTATAATCAATTTTCTCAACCTTTATTGATTCGCAATAGATGCGAGATGAAAGATAATAATTGATAGTTTCGGCTTACATTAGCAATCTATTATTTATTATCCGTCAGTTTTCATCTGTTCCGAAGTAAATTTTCAATTGAGTTTCTAATTTGCACAGGCTCTAAACTAACAGTGTAAAGAACATCTTAACGGGTCTTCCACTTTAAGATTTCATCAACCGAAGAGACGGTAATCGGATGATAGCCGGGACGCGCTTTTGTATAGATGGCGGCCGCAAGCTCTTTGCCGGCAGGCGTTTTAGCGAGTTCTTCAAAAAGCGGGCGGACGAATTTGCGCCGCCCGATGGTGGTTAAAAATTCTTTGAGGCGTGGAAAAGCCTGCACGTAATTATTTTTTATTGACATCATAAGCCATTGAAACGCAATTTCCGAATTGCCGATTTTCGATAAGTTAAAAGCGCGGTCAAGTTCCGCCATTTTTCCCGTGCCTAAATTGTTGGGCAGACTGGTTAGGAAATGAAGCCATTCTTGGGTCGTCCACGCGCTGGCTTTAATACCACTCGCCGTGATGTCGTTGCGAAGCCAACTTTGCGCCTGCGTTTCGACTTTGCCGAAAGCGTCTGACTTTGGCTGAGGCGCATTTTTCGGCAAACCTGCTTTGTAAATCCATTCGTCAACGTCGGCGCGGCTGACCGAATTCGGGTTCGCATCGAGCAGATTTTTGTTCAGGTAATTGACGAAGGTTTCTGTCGTGATGCTTTGAAAAGCGTGAGCGTCGAAATAGCCGCGCACAAATTTATCGAATTTTTCACGTCCGACGGTTTCTTCCAAATGGCGCAGAAATAACGCGCCTTTTTCATACGGTACTTGCGTAAAACCTTCGTCCGGGTCGCGTCCCTTTAAATCAACGTGCAAAATTTCATCGCGTTCTTCAAACACCGCTAATTCTTCTTCGAGCGTCCGCCGTCCCAAAGCCGCTTCCATTTCGCGGCGCGGTTGTCCATAGACGGCTTCGATAATTCGACGTTCGAGGTAAGTTGTAAAACCTTCGTTCAGCCAAAAATCCCGCCACGTCGCATTTGTTACGAGATTACCCGACCAGGAATGAGCGAGTTCGTGCGCGACAAGGGAAACAAGGCTTTTATCGCCCGCAAGGATTGTCGGCGTGGCAAATGTGAGCATCGGATTTTCCATTCCGCCGAACGGAAAACTCGGTGGCAGAACGAGCAAATCGTAGCGTCCCCAACGGTATGCGCCGTAAATTTTTTCGGTCGCTTCAACCATTTTTTCCGTGTCGGAAAGCTCGCTCGCCGACCGCTCAATCATCGAAGGTTCGGTGTATACGCCCGTGCGATTGCCCAAGCTGCGAAATTGCAGATCGCCGACGGCAACGGCAATTAAATACGGCGGAATCGGGTGCGGCATTTTGAATGTGTAATCGCCAGTTCGGGCGGAATCTTGTGAATTGCCTTCCGCGCTCATTACAGCAAGCAGATTTTTCGGCGTGCGGACGTGAGCCGTATAGGTTACGCGAACTTGCGGCGAATCTTGCAGCGGAATAAACGAGCGGGCGTGAATCGCCTGCGCTTGAGAAAACATAAACGGCGTTTTCTTGCCAGCCGTCTGTGACGGTTCAAGCCACTGCAAACCCGAAGCATTCGGGTTAGTCGAATATGCAATGCGAACGCGATTTGCATTTGCGGGAAGTTGAATCGTCAGCGGTGCGCCTAAAATTTTATCTGCCACGCCGATGTTAAATTTCGTCGTCTTATAACTTTTCCCATCATCGCTCGAAGCTTCGACTTTGGCAATTTTCAAATCGCGCGTGTCGAGAATGAGCGGCGCGTTTTTCTCTTTTGAAGTGCGCCCAAAACTTAAAATTGCCGTTCCCTGCAAAATCTTTTTGTCGAACAAAACATTCCAATCAAGGTCAACAGCAGTCACTCTGACCGCTTGCGGATTTGAATAAGAATGCGTGTCTTCGGCAAATGTCTGCATTGCCGAAGTTTTTTGCGCGTTGCCGATGCTTGCAGAATTTGCGCTAATCAACAGCGCAGTCAAAAAGAGAAATGTTAAATTTTTAAGTTTTGTTGCCATTGCCGAAGTTCTCCACTACTGCCGAAATAATTTGTTATTCGTTAAGAATATGACAAAATTAGACAAAATTAAACAGCCCGCAGACTTACTTGTTGCTGGACTTGTGAAATTGATTAGACTTCTTTCCGTAATAAATCAAGGGGAAGCAAACCTTGGGATGTTGGTTGGAACGTTTGTGAGATTGACAATTTAAGCAACCAAGTTTTCTCATATTTTTATATTTCCCGCGATAACGCACTTTGTTGACTTGGAATATTTTGCACTCTCAATTGAAATGTTTAACCAGCACTCTTACCGAAACATGCATTTTGTTATGTGGCTGTCGCTCTTTGTTAGACGAATAATACTTTGATGCTCTAACCTGAACTTTAACTCTCGGATAAAGTTAATCGGACAAAAAACTTTTTCTTTTCAGAGGAGGAAAATATCTTTCTCTCAATTTCTTAGAAAACCCGGACAAACGCTCTGACTTCCAAATATACGCTTTCCGCCGACATCAAAGAACGAAAAATAGGAAGCGGCGGACTCGGCACTGCCGTGCTGGAAAAACGCGAGGGACGCTGGCAAATCGTGCATTGGCATTCGAGCGCACCGTGCCGTATGCCTTCTCCAACGCCGAAATAATTTTCGAGCGAATTCACCAAATAAAAAATTCTCAAACTCATAGTTGCGTTAAAACACAACGGAGTTTGAGAATTTTTTATTGCCAGTTAAGCGGGAAAATTATTTTCCTTCGGACTTTAACATCTCAAATTTTTCTTCGACCATCCGCAGTCCGTCGCCGACGGTTTTGTTTTTGAAAAAGCCTTTAACCTTGTCCGTTTCGTCGTTACCGACGGCTTTCAGGTCATCTCCCACAACGTCATAGCGACCCTGGTCGTTGACCTGATAAAAATATGGTCCCTCTTCCTGCTGTTTCAAAAATAACAGATACGATTTGCCGATTTCAAAATTTCCGCCGTCAAAATCAATGATAATCGGTTGTCCTTTGGAATCGAATCCGCCTGCGCGTTCAACATAGACCAGTTCTTCGCTTTTCGCACCTTTAATCGGATTTGACACGCGAAATGCAACGAGTTCAAAAGGCAATTCGTCTTCGCTGTTTTCCGAATAAGCGACACGGCTTGGTGTAATATTGACGGCTTCCGCCAGCACAATCGCGTCAACGCCCGCAATCAATTGGTCGGGCGTGGAATAAACTTCCTTCCAAACGGCGGCACTATTAGGCTTGTTTTTCGTTTCGCAGGATTCTTCGCCGCTAAGACGGGCTTGCTCGACCGTTTCGTGGTTTTGCCAACCTATCATCGCGGAAACCGACAACCCGACAACCGCCGCCAAAATCGTTCCTAACAAAAAATGTTTGATTTTCATTCTCGCTGTTTCCTCCTTTTTAATAAATTGAATTGATTAAGTCTCGATCGTGCGTGTTCGGGTACGGCGCGGTCAAAATCTGGTCGTTCATACAAGTTGTGCTTGAGCCGCGATTATGTTCCAGACCGAAAAGATGCCCGATTTCCTGACAGGCGACGTGCTCTTTGTTGGTGCGCGAATAGCTTCCGTTGTCGAGATAGCTTTGATTAAGGCGCGCCCGTCCGTTATAAATCGTGCAGCCGCTGATGCTGCGAAGTTCGGCAAGTCCGAGCCAGCCGGTCGAGCCGTAATAGCCGTTGTAGGCGTTCGCGTGGTCGGTCGTTCCCGAAGAAGACGGTCTTAAATAAATGTCCGTGTAGGGACTCCATGCGTTTGAGTCGGTTTTTGCTTCTTCGTTGTAGATGTTGTAATAATCGCCCGTTCCTCCGTTATACCAATTTATATCGTAATCGGCGTATTTATAACAGCCCCAACGATTCGAAGCCCAGCTTCCGAGCGGCGTTCCCAAAAAGGCGGCGATGCCAAAAACCGCTATCCAAATAGATAATGCGTATCTTAGTTTCATTCTTTATTTTTCCTCCTGAATTTAGAAAGTATTTTCGAGTCGGACTCGAATCGCACGAATAGATTTCGGTTGAAAACTACTGCCAAAAACAAATTTTCGGCGTTCGCAAGAAGTTTCGGATTTTAAAGATTGTCGCCAAACCCGACGTTCGGCAGTTAGATAAAGTGTTGTTAAAATACATCACAAATTATCGAGAGTCAAGGAAGTTTCGTTAATTTTCCAAAACGCCGGAGAAAATATCGTCAAGATTTATCAAAGCGCGTTCGTTGAAGTTATACCTATGCAGTCATTACACCTTCGATGCTTTTCTCATATATGCAGGTATGAGGATGTTTTCAAGCATAATGCAGAAGCCCGCACGATAGTCGAGGGCGCCAATCCACACTCGACTATCGTGCGTGTTTCCGCATTTATACTTGAATACATAGCCTGACCTGCATAGTATAAGTTTGCACCATTTGGAATCGGGAGATTTTAATGGAAACTCTTTGTCGTCGGCGCGATAAAATGTGCCGGTTTTGTAGGTCTCGTCTTCAAACGAAAAGACGTTCGGCTGCCCTTTTTCCGAGTCGGGTGAGAAGGCTACTTTGTCGCTATCACGCTCATCGGCGAAAAACATTTCGGTTCCCGTACCTTGCTTCCAATCGAAAATTCCTTGTTATTTATTGATGTTGAAACGGCGCTATTCGCTAATCTAAAAAGGTTACTCTAATTTAAAGATTTATTAAACAAAATAGAAAGACCGTTGATAAAAAACCATTTCGTTTGCGGTGAATTTCCGGCGAATGATAAGATAAGTTTTTTAATTAGGTAATCATTTATGGAATTAGCTGTCGAAAAATATAAAGTTGAAAACGAGCCTTACTATCTGCCGATTGGAAGGGAAGTCGAACTTTTTGAAGCTGCTTATGCGGGAAAACTGCCTGTGATGCTCAAAGGTCCGACCGGTTGCGGCAAAACCAGATTTGTCGAATATATGGCTTACAAACTCGGTCGCCCTTTGATAACGGTCGCTTGTCACGAAGATTTGTCCTCAACTGATTTGGTTGGGCGATTTCTGCTCGAAGGCGACGAAACCGTTTGGCACGACGGACCGCTGACGAAAGCCGTTCGGACAGGCGCGATTTGCTATCTCGATGAAGTCGTCGAAGCCAGAAAAGATACGGTTGTAATTATTCATCCGCTGACCGACGACCGGCGGCGTTTGCCGATTGAAAAGCGCGGAACGATTGTTGACGCGCCGCCCGAATTTATGCTCGTCGTGTCGTATAATCCGGGCTATCAATCAATCTTGAAAGATTTGAAACAATCAACTCGGCAGCGATTCGTAGCGATGGAGTTCGATTATCCGAACGCCGAATCCGAAACGGAAATCGTCGCTAAAGAAGGCGGCGTTGACGAAGCAACGGCAAAGGATTTGGTAACCATCGGGCAAAAGGTGCGCAATCTGCGCGGACACGGACTCGAAGAAGGCGTTTCAACCCGTCTGCTGATTTACGCGGCGCAGCTAATTGCCAAAGGCATCGCTCCCATTGACGCGTCGGAGGTCGCGCTCGTGTCACCGATTACCGACGACCGAGATTTGCAGAGAAGTATTAGGGAGATTGTTACGACGATTATTTAAAAGTTTTGAGTTCCGCCTTTAGGCGGCGGTTTTTAATTTTCAAGAAAAGCCGATTTTTTGCAGAACACAAAAAACTTTCCGGTAATTGTCGCTTAACTTTCATTAATTTTTAGCGGATTTAAAGTTGAAATAATTTACAAGTAAGGGAAATTTTTATGCACAATACAAAAAACGATTTAGCGAAGGGAAAAAGGGAAAAGGTTATCGAACATTTAAACGCGCGACTGGCAGATGCGATTGATTTGAAAACGCAAGCCAAACAAGCGCATTGGAACGTCAAGGGACATCATTTTATCGCCTTGCACGAACTCTTCGACCAAGTTGCAACGGCGGTCGAAGCGCACGTTGATTTGATTGCCGAACGAGTAACCGCGCTCGGCGGAACGGCGATGGGAACGGCTCGGGTCGTCGCGCAAAGGTCTTCGCTCTCCGAATATCCGCTCGAAATATTTGATGGCACGGCGCACGTTGACGCGCTCTCGACGGCAATGGCGGATTTCGGTAAAAGAATTCGTCAAAACATTGACGACGCGGACAAACTCGATGATGCGGATACGGCTGATTTATTCACGGAAGTTTCGCGCGAAATTGATAAACTTTTGTGGTTTGTCGAAGCGCACATTCAAGCGTAATTGGTGTCAGTAGCCCAAACGGCAACGCGGGCATATTTGTCAAGCGAGGAAGATTTATGAAAGAAGTCAAACAAACAAGAGCCCAAATGGAAAAACGCCGCGACGAAATCAACCGGCAATTAAATCTTGTCAACGACGATTTGCAGATGGAACTTGACCGCGATATGGAAGAGCAGGCGACGCAAGTCGAACAGGAAGAAGTTTCGAGCGCAATGGAAGCGAATCTGCGAACCGAACTAAACGACATCGAAGAAAAACTGGCGGCGATGGATGAGGAATAATTTTTAGAAATTAACCACGAAGAAACACGCGAGCGACACAAAATTTATTTTAGTGTTGCTTTGTATTTTTTGTCTGAAAATTAAAAATATCTATTCCGAATCTTTTTCGTGAATTATTCTCTCAACCGGCGTTCGACCTTGAGAATCGCAAGATTTGACGTTGCCGTCGAACTGAACCGCCGAAAGTTGCGGTTCAGATTTTCCGCCGAGCAAATTCAGCATTTGAAGTCGAGGCTCGCTTCGCAACAATCGCGGAAGAATCCAGAACCATTGAACCGAGCCTAGAACAAAAAGCAGAAAAAGATTCAGATACATTCCCTGCATCGTATTCGGATTCACGTCCAAAGCAAACTGCGCGAAAAACATAACCGGCAATCCGAAAAGACTCGACGGAAAAGACAAAATAAACATCGTCACCGTCACCGTGCCGATAACATTTGCAAGAAAGTTTTGCGGATTGGCAGACGACGGCAGAAAAACCGGCAAAAGCAGCGAAACCGCACTTATCAGCAACCAGATTTGCCAAAGACTCAACTTAAAACGCTCGTTCATTTTACGCCTCCTAATGTTTGATAGTTTTTAGACACCGTTGTCGCCTTTTTTGTTCCCAATTTCGCAAAAATATTCCTGATATAATTCTCTCAAAAACTTGTCTCAAACAAATTAAATATTCCTATATTCTGAATCCTTATTCTGCAAAACTCTATCGAGCGGCGTTCGCCCGTTGGAATCGCAAAACGAAATATCATAAATCGTAAAACTTCTATTTCGATTTTCCTGTAAGCAAATCGAGCATTTGAAGCTGAGGTTCGATCGGAGACCAAACGCGGATAACCCAAAACCATTGCATAAATCCCAAGATAAATAGAAAAAACGTATTGAGATAAATTCCTTCGGTTGAAACGGGATTTATCTCAAGGTAATAATTTGCCAAAACGACCACCGGAATGGCGAAAAGACTGCACGGTAAAGACAGTATCAGCATCAGACCGTTAAGAACGAGAATCGTGTTTTGAAGATTTTGTGAATCATAACCGAACCACAGAAAAATCATCAAGCTCATCGCAAAAACTCCAATTGCCAACCAGATATACTTCAAATTAGATTTAATATCATCTTTTTCGCCTCCTGAAATTTGATAACTGATTAGACACCGGTTCTAATAATTTGTTCCCGATTCGGTTAAATTTTCGTGATATAATTTCCCCGAAAACTTGTCTCAAACAAATTAAATTTATGACCACAACAGATTTTTTAACAGGCACGGTTAAAGGTCCGGGCGAATTGCCGCACGAGTATCTTTTTATCACCAAAGACAACAAGCGGACGCGCATCGGCGAATTCGTTTATTACACGGCGAAAGACGGCGACAACGAGCGGCAGATTATCGGCACGATTAAAGGCAGAAAGCTCGTGCGAAATTTGCCCGACGCTTTTTTGTCAGACCCGAACACGCCGCCGTCGCTAGTTTCTTCTTTGATTGGGTTGAACGGCGACGCTTGTGAGATTTATGAGATTCAGGTCGAGACCATCGGGTTTTTTGATAAATCGGTGAACGATTTTAACAACCCGCGCATTCCGCCGAATCCGGGCGACGCGATTTATCTCGCATCGTCGGAGACGCTCGCGCAGATGTTGAGCGCGAAGAAAATGGCGGAGGTCGGCTCGGCGCATATCGGTAGCCTTTTGACGAGAAAAAAAGGCGAAGTTCCCGTCGTGCTTTCCATCAAAGATGTTGTCTCGACGCATCTGGCGATTCTGGCTTCGACGGGTTCGGGCAAATCCTACACGGCGGGCGTTCTGGTCGAAGAATTGATGAACCAATACAACCGCGCCGCCGTTTTGATTGTTGACCCGCACGGCGAATATCATACGATGTCTTCGATTATGGGCGACGCGCAGTTTTTCGGCGTGGACGGCTATAAACCCGAAGTCAAAATCTTCACGCCCGACAAAATAAAGGTGCGCTTTTCAACTCTGACCGAAGCCGACGTGAAATATCTTTTGCCCGAAGGAACAAGCGACAAAATGCTGCATTTTCTCGCGCAGGCGTTTCGCAGTTTGAACGAACGCCTTAGAGCCGAGCGGCGGCAGGATTACGCCTACGCTTATCACGATTTGCGCGACGAGGTGAACAAGCAAAAATTCGGCTCTGAGAATCAGAAAGACGGCGGCGGCAATGTGTCTTCGATTGACGGTCTTCTGTGGCGAATGGATTCGCGTTTCGACAAGCTCGACACGATTTTTCACGCGACCGAACACATCGAATTAAAAGATATGTTCGCGCCCGGACGCTGCACGATTCTCCAACTCTCCGACATCGAACAGCACGAACAGCAAGTCATCGTCGGAACGCTTTTGCGCCGCGTCAACAAAGCCAGAGTTTTGACCGTTCGCCAGGAAGCGCAGCCGAACACGGAAAATCATCTGCCGTATCCGGTCTTTACCTTGCTCGAAGAAGCGCATCGTTTCGCGCCCGCCGGCGCGAGCGTCGTGTCCACCAATATCCTGAAACAAATTTTATCCGAAGGCAGAAAATTCGGAGTCGGCATCGGGCTAATCACCCAACGTCCGGGCAAACTCGACCAGGACGTTCTCTCGCAATGTATGACGCAAATCATTATGCGAATCGTCAACCCGATTGACCAGCAAACCGTCGCCCAATCGGTCGAAGGCGCCGGACGCGCGATGCTCGCCGAACTGCCCGCCTTAACCAAAGGTCAAGCCGTCATCTCAGGTGTCGGCATCAACACGCCCGTGATGTGCCGCATCCGCCAACGCCTAACCCAACACGGCGGCGAAACCTTCGACGCGCCTTCGGAATGGATGCGCTGGCATTCGTCCGATTCGCAGGACAAGCGCGAACAGGCAAACGCGCCGTATCTGAAACCGACATCAGATAAAAAGCCCGAAAAAATTGGGAATGTTAGAATATAATTCCAACTAAAATGCTCTTTAAAAGGAGTTAATTAATAAATGTCAAAGAAAGTACAAATTATACCTATACCGAACGGTAACTCTACTAAATATTTCAGCTACAGAGAGGCTTGGGGAAGAATTAATGGAGCTATTGCACGTGGCTTTTATTTAGAAGCCGTAACCCTGGAAGAAAGTATCATCTCAGATAGGCTTATCTCTTACCTTTGTAAAACCAAGGTTTTAGTGGCAGATGAAAAAACCGAAAGGAAAAACTTTAGTCAACTTATTGCAAAATGGAAAAAACAAGTTCCTAATCCAATTAGTGATAAGTATTATGATGATTTACAAACCTCACTAGACAACTGGCGAGAAAGTAGAAATAAAATAGTTCATGGAATGGTTAAATCAATTCCCGGTAAAGACCATCAAGATATACTAGACTTTAAAGAAGAAGCAAAAATTGCGGCTATTCAAGGCGAAAGATTAGCAAGGTCTCTCTGTAATTGGTCTAAAAGAATTAACAAGCAACTCAGTAAAGAAAATCTTGACTGCGGTGACTAAAAA
>MWVV01000500.1_pt1 | contig 14294 bp, 17 predicted proteins | sample 1047281 | NCBI WGS metagenome assembly MWVV01 (sample SAMN06349986, study PRJNA376086) | soil metagenome | isolation source: PT-2 sample Antarctic (ecotone) soil | place: Antarctica | collected 2015-01-13 | reverse complement strand
CACGCTCCTGCCAAAACCTGCGCCGCTCCTGCACCTGCTTTGCGGTGTGAACTCGCGCGTTGTCTAAGACCACAACGGTCGTCTGCTTGATAGAAAATGAGAGTCGCTCCAACTGCTCAATGATAAATAAAGTACTCCCCAATGTCTAGACCACAGATCGGTCAATTTAAGGTGGTCTCCGCTGCTTGTCTTAGCCCCTGCCGATAGACCGCTTCCGGCGTTTGATATTCCAACGACTGGTGCAATCGCTCGCGATTGTAGAATTCAAAATACTTTCGCAATCCGCTCACTGCATCAGGCATCTGGCGATAGTCTTTCAGGTAAACTTCTTCGTACTTGACGCTGCGCCATAACCGTTCGACGAAGATGTTATCAAGTGCTCGCCCTCTCCCGTCCATGCTGATCTCGATACCGCGCTCTTTCAACCGCTGGGTAAAAACGAGGCTCGTGAACTGTACTCCCTGATCCGAGTTGAAAATCTCCGGCGTGCTGACCAGCAGTGCGCGCTCAAGTGCGGCGACGCAGAAACTGCTCTCCAATGTGTTCGAGACTTCCCACGCCATCACATACCGGCTGTACCAGTCGATGATCGCCACTAAGTACACGAACCCGCCCAGCAATCGAATGTATGTAATGTCCGTACTCCACACATGATTGACTCGCGCAATGGAAAGCCCGCGCAACAAATACGGATAGACTTGCGCTCCCACACATGGCTGACTCAATGAGGGATGCGGATAAATCGCTAACAGCCCCATTTCCCGCAGCAATCGCCGCACGCGCTTCTCGTTGACCGTGTGACCTTGTCGCTCCAGCCATGCTGTCATGCGTCGCACGCCGTAAAATGGACAGCGCGTGTATTGCTCATCTAAGAGCCGCATTAACTCCAAGTTCTCAACTGTCTCTGCTTGCGGCGCGTAATAGAGGCTCGTTCGATTCAGCCCTAACAACTGGCATTGCCGTCGCACGCTGATCTGTTGCTGCTGAGGCTCGACTAACTCGCGCTTCACCTCAAGCGAAGAGTCCAGCTTTTTTTTTCAACCAGTCCAACTCGACTTTGAGTTGACCGATCTGTTGGTAAAGTTGCGCTTTGAGTTCTTCATCCGCCTGCGCGTCACGCACCTGCCGTGACGCAAATAAATCTGGGATGGCGTCGATGGCGTGCTTCTTCCATTTCGTCACTTGATTGGGATGAACGCTATAGATCGCAGCGATTTCATTGATCGTGTGCTGCCCTTTGATGGCAGCTAAGGCGACTTTCGCCTTGAACTCGGCGTTGTAAGTTTTTCGCTGCTGGCTCATTTCTGCTCCTCGTTGAGCAGCGAGTTTACCACCTTAGTGTCTGGTCCAGATTTTGGGGAGTATTATAACTCCATGTACAACTTCAATAGGTTATCCATCTCCGAACCTACATGAAGCGGAGGACAATATTCATGTACTGAGCCATCAGGTCGTGTTGGATTATTAGGCAATTCTTTAAATGCCCCATGCTTCAGCGGAAACGCGACCGAGTTCCCAAACTGATCTAAGCCATCAACAGCTTCTTGATGTCTTGTCAGAGTAGAGTGTAATTGATTTATAAAGCCTACCGTCAGTGGGCGTGCATTTGCTACACAATCCTGAACCAGATCAACTGCCGACTTGTGGTCACGAAGGATTTCGATTAACTCTGTTGGGTCTTTGTCTGTGCTAGATCGATCAATGAGGTCAGCTATAAAACCTCTTTCGATTAGTACAAGTGTAGTGCCGCGATCAAGATCATAGATTCTCTCAAGAATGCCTGTCTCAATACTCCATTGTCTTGCCAATCTTTCATTAAAATTCTCTAGATTAGATGGGCTGGATTCTGCCAGATTAGCTCTGACTTCTAACCAAGCAGATTTCAAAGAATCCACATCATTAAGTTCTATGGTCTTATCTTGTTCCGATAAAGGTGCGATAGGTTGCCATTGAATATCCATGTTCCACCTCCTATAGGATCATAAGACTTTAAAACAACCCCCGCTTTTTTGCTAACCATCATCCGTCGAAAATTATAAGCGGCATAACGCCGGACTTCAGCCGCCCCGCGCGAGCAACATCCGACATGGTTGAACAAAGCATCTTGAGAAGCACGCTATCGCGGGGTCGGCTGCAAGGACTTGTTGGGCGGCGGCATGGCACTATCAGCACGCTCTAAAACGATCTCTAATTCTTTCAGATTATTCGCCTCTTTTCCCGTCATTCTCTTGGTATATATTTTGTAGCCATCTTTAGCAGCAATAACGACAAACTCGAACTCGCATGGGCAAGAATTTTCAAAGAACTTGTATTCGCCCGCTTCATTAGACTGTGTTTCAGAACGGTCGCTCGCAGGTTTGCCATCGAACAATATTTTAATCTGCGCGCCTTTGATTGGCTTCCCCTCTGTATCTTTAACGTGACCTGAGAATTGAACCCACGAATCACCAAATGGTATGCACGACATCTGTATTCCAAGCAGGAGCATAGCGAAGATAAGAAGAATAGTTGTCTTACGCTTCATGTTCTTTACTCTTTACATAAATGATTCAGCCGCCCAACTTTGTATTATACGGACCGGCGCCGGTCAGTATAAACAGACAATTGTCTGTTTATAGGTAAGCATCCTTGTCTCTAAACCGATATAGCTGTACCCAGACATCCACCATTCTACGTCAAGCTGACCGTTTCGCCGCCCTTTTTCTCTGACCCTTCCCTCCCCCATCCTGCTCCTGCTTTATCAACCCTTCTATTGGCAGGAGATTCACGATGCCTAAACTTCTCCAACAGGTCAGGGACCTGATGCGCCGCCGCCATTACAGTCCACGCACCGAACAAACCTATCTGCATTGGATGCGTCAGTTCATTTTCTTCACTAACAAACAGCATCCCTCCACCCTCGGTGCGGCTGAGGTCACGGCTTTCCTCTCTCATTTGGCCAGTGCACGCCATGTCTCAGCTTCCACTCAAAATCAAGCACTCGCCGCGATCCTCTTTCTCTACCGCGACGTCCTCAATATTACGCTGCCTTGGCTCAATGACATCGAATACGCCAAGCGCCCTCAACGCCTCCCCATCGTGTTCTCCGTCGAGGAAGTTCGCAATATTCTCTCACGTCTCGAGGGCACGGCGTGGTTGATGGCATCGCTGCTCTATGGCTCAGGGCTTCGTTTGCAGGAATGCTGCACGCTGCGGGTCAAAGACATTGATTTCGATTATCACCAGATCACCGTCCGCGATGGCAAAGGAAGCAAGGATCGCCGCACCATGCTTCCCGACTCACTGCGCGAACCGCTTGAGCGCCATCTCATGAGAGTTAAAACACTACACGAGAGCGACCTTAGTAAAGGCTTCGGCAACGTCAGCTTGCCGATGGCTCTCGCCCGCAAGTATCCGAACGCTGTCAAAGAGTGGACATGGCAGTACGTCTTTCCATCAGCAATTCGCAGTCCCGACCGGACGACGAAAATTATCTGCCGATTTCATACGGCCGGAAGCTTTCTTCAACGAGCCGTCAAGAGAGCGATGGCTTCGGCTGGAGTGGCAAAGCATGGAAGCTGCCATACTTTTCGCCACAGCTTTGCCACTCACCTGCTTCAGCAAGGCAATGACATCAGAACAATCCAAGAACTGATGGGCCATAAGGATGTCTCAACGACCATGATCTATACGCATGTCTTGAATCGTGGCGGGCGGGGCGTCAAGAGTCCAATGGATGTCAACCAATAACCAGTGACAGAGCTGAACCTGGCCCCTCACATCAGTTACTCACGTGAGGGGCACCCATATCAATCAATAGCTGATATCTCTCTTGATCCTTAATTTTGATACGTTATGAGAGGAACTTAATAGCCGCGTTGTTTTCCAATCCTCTTACGCCGCGATGTTCTTTGTTTGGCTGTGCTTAGCCCACCTCCTGAACAGATACAGTCAATGGTAACTATTCAGGTAACTGCGCGAGTTGTTGGACTTAGCGGCACTCCGCGGCACGCCCTGTCGAGGACATGTAGGACTCCCCTGCCCTGCTTTCTCATCGTTGATAGGTAGCTGCGAATGCGGCAGAAGTGTTGAGCTCCTGCGGTGCTGCGAAAGCACCCACCGATCTTTTGCTGCAACTTCACCATGCGGAGGTCTCGTTCAGCTTGATTGTTATCGAAAGGTACTTGGAAGTCCGTCATGAACTTCAACACTTCCTCACGTCGACGCTCCATCCGCAGCAACAGATTGCGCGCCTGCTTCTCATCAGAGGTGCTGGCGGTTGTGGCTTCCTCTTTCTGATCTTTGGGATGGCCGCGCTCGCGTGCGCCTCCATTGATCACCATGCCCGCTTTTAACAACTCTTCATAGCGGGCGATGAACTCGGATTGTTTCTCAGCCTTGAGTGAGCGCTCTTTCGCCTCAAGCGCACCCGCAACCGCCGCCTTGATCTCCACGAGTAACGTGCCTAAGGGTTCAGCCCACGACTTCTGCTCATCACTTAACTCGGCGAAGAACTTCAACTCGCGGAGCAGATGTGCGCCACACAAACTGTGCCGACATCGAGTGTACTGGTTGTACGCCCACCAGCCATCATGCACCAGATGGCCGCGATACTTCGGCAGTATTCCGATCTCATCGATCGCCGCCTTGCCACGCCGTGCATCGTATCCATAGTGCGTCAGGTGCGCGGTGCTCGCCACATGAATGTAATGGAGTTTCTGCGTCACCCGCAGCCCGGTCTCATCAGCATGAAGGACAGTTGCGCGCCGCAACTTCTGCTTGATCTTGAGTTCGGTTTCCACCAACTGCCTGGCGCATTCCTCGACGCTTCTCGCCACGGTTCCCGCCGACATCTGTAACCCGAATAGATCAGCCATCGCTTCTTTCGTTCTGGCAACGGGCAGCAGTTGATACTGATGCAAATAAAGCGCACGGGCTTTGACTGCCGAACCGTATTGCACGGGTGCGCGCACGCCATCTGGGAATGCTCCTTTGGTCACTTTGCCACAGGCACCACAGCGGCGCACCTCAGCACGGTGTTCGATCACCCTGAGCTTTGCCGGAACAATCTCAATGACCTGTCGTCGTTCGCAGTGCATGACCTGACTTGCTTCCAAAGAAGTGCGGCAACTGCGGCATTGCACCGGGCGATGCATCACGACGCGCGTCGGCTTGTTTGTGAGCGGGCGCGTGTGACCTCGATGACCAATCTGCCCACCCGGTGCTTTGCCGCTCCGCTCACGCAAACTCTTCGTCCGCTTATGAGCCAAAGGATCAGAGGAAGGCGGGCGTGACGAGTTATGCGAGTCTTTGGTGATGCACGCTTCGAGTTCATGGTTACGACGCCGCAATCGAACATTGTCGAAGACGAGCGTGGAGTTCTCAGCTTTCAGCTTTTCGACCTGTCCCTGTAAGCGGGCGATGTGCAGGCTGAGGTCATCAATGGTGCGATGCTGCTGATCCGGGGTTGGTGCTCCGTAAAGAACAAGCGTGCCAAAGACGCGTTCAAAAAGACGGATCACAGCGGCTGGCCCTTTGCGCCAGGTATCGAAGATCTCGTAATCGGAAACTGCTCTTCCCGCCACGCCTGCCATGATCTGCTCCCTCAGGCTAAAATGCGATACGTTATGAGAGGAACTTAATAGCCGCGTTGTTTTCCAATCCTCTTACGCCGCGATGTTCTTTGTTTGGCTGTGCTTAGCCCACCTCCTGAACAGATACCGTCAATGAATTAATTCCGAAAAGGAGTATTATCGGAAATACCCTGAAAGACCATCAACAACGTTTTTTAACTTCAGAAATGGATTAACTAGCGGGCGTGAAACCAGAGCGTGAAACAAATTCTGAGAGGGTGGTTTCAGAGGTGGATCGGGACACGACTTCGGCCCGCGCGAAAGATTGGACCAGTAATATCCTTCAAATGTAGTTCAGTAAAATAAGTGCGAAGTCAGTGGAATATCTGACAATCCAAGCCTGATGCTACCGAGTTCAGTGAAATCTATGCCAACGAAGCCGACTTTTGTAACTCGATATAACTGATTGATGCGTAGCACTTTGCTGGCAAATCTAGCTTGATGACTTCACTACTCTGTTCAGCAAATTATCTGAAGACGTACAGCCTGCCAATTCTGTTCTCTGATAATTTAGTTCAGTGATCTCCCTACCAACTAACTCGATCTCTTTAATTCAATATAATTGATTGTTGAGCCGAATTTGTTAGGGAACTTTAGCTTCGCTGACTTCCTTACTGCCTCTATATAGCAATTGTCTGAAGACTTTAATCCGAACTAAATGTCTGTCTTATCCCAGCGCAAGGCAGTGTCGAGGCCTCAGATTCCTTGTAAAACATATTCACCGATTCAGCTAAATGTCAGTTTTGAAATGATTGTAAAGTAGTAATCACAAAGAATAAACCTTTGTTTTTAAGTTTTCGAGAAAATAACTCTTGAGATTAGAGGAAAGAAGTGATAAAAGGCGTTAGTTATGAAGCGTAGAATAAGTCCCTTCTCTATCTCTCCTAATCCCATCACCTTGTACCTCACGCCCGCTTTGGAAGCGGCCGCCTATCGAATCAACTACACGGTAGAACATAGACAAGGTTTGACAGCCATTCTTGGTGAAGTTGGGACTGGCAAAAGTTCAATTATCAGGCGCTCTCACGCTGAGCTAGATGCCATGTCAGATGTAGTATCCGTCTTAATTCCCTCCCCTACCTTCAAAACCGAATATGCGATGATCCAAGGGATCGCGCAGCTTTTCGGTTTGCCCGCGAGAAAAGGCACGCAGCAGCATTTAAGGGAGTTGGAAACATGGCTCGGAGAACAATTCATAGCTGACAAGGTAGTAGTCTTATTTATCGACGAGGCTCAAAAACTCGACTATAAAATGCTCGAAATCGTAAGGGCTCTTTTGAATTTCGAGACTGATGAAGCCAAACTTATTCAAATCATTTTGGCAGGACAGTTGGAATTAAGGGATCGACTCGTCAGTGAGAGGCAGAAGCCTTTATATACACGCCTCACCATGCCGACCGTTTTGGCACCGCTCTCCCCTTCTGAAGTGGAAGAAGTTATTGATTTTCGCTGTAAGCACGCCAAAATTAATAACCCCTTCTCCTCCGACGCGGCGCGTCAAATTTATGACCTCTCAGGCGGGATTCCGAGGGAAGTTTTGAGGCTTTGCACAGTCTCCTATGAGATGGCACAGATCGTCAAGATATCCAGTGTTCATCCTGATTTAATTGACTCTGCCTTTAGAGAATTGCAGCTAAGAGACGGAACCGGCGATGAGTAGTGAACCTAAGAACATTATGACGATGGCAGAATTGCTCCGTGCTGCCAAACTGAAAAGAGAGCAAGAGGAGAAGAACGACCAGGAAGATACTATACCAACCCCCACTATAGTGTCTCACACCATAGTGGGCGATACCATACCAATTTCTACTATACCGCGACCTACTATAGTCACGAATGCTAAGTTAAAATCACACAAGGTAAGCCAAGCCATAACGCTTGACACTATACCGCCAGGCGTTACAGTAGATTCTTCAAAAGGCTATTTTCAATATTTAAATGATTTAACGGACAGAATAATACCTGAGCTCAAATTGAAGCCTCTCGAACAGGTAGTTTTGAACCGTCTCTACAGGCTTTCACGCGGCTGGAAATCCGAAGAGTGCACGGTGGGGTTAGGTGCTCTGGCGAAGCAGTGTGTGATGTCACGAACCAGCGTCCAAAAGAGTATCGGGATCCTCGTCTTGAAAGGATTGATCGAAGACCTCGGGGAGGATAAGAAAGGGGGGAAGGAAGGAAAACGCTATCGCGTTTTGCCAGGTACTGCTATACCGTCTCGCACTATACCTAAAACCACTATAGTAGAAGGCGAGAAAACTATAGTGCAGGACGTTACAGAGGTGCCTGACACTATACCGCCAGACACTACCAATAAAGATAGTATTAAGCAATTAAAGACACACACAAACACAGGGGTGCGTGTGCGCTCCAAATTCACTCTGGAAGAATGCCAGAGGTATGCGAAGCATCTGCAGGCAACAGGGCAGGGAATTAACAACCCCGGAGGCTACGCGACAACCATTCATCGGACAGGCGAAGCCGATCTCATGATTGAAAGCTTCCTCAACCCAATCGCGCCAACTCAACCATCTGATATTTCGCAGTGTCCGGATTGTCAGGGAAGCGGGTTTTATTATCCGAAGGGAATTGATGGTGGCGTGACACGCTGCAAACACGAGAACCTTCAGGGAAAGCCGAACAGCGACGTATAGTCCGAGATAGCTTAGAGGCTAAAACAAGTAGCTTATGAAATTATCAAAGAAAGATTCAATGCTTGGTCAATCAACCATCAATCTACTGCGTGCCATAGAGCAGGGAACACAGGTCTTCGCTCCCACGCTATCTACTAAAGAATCACTGGCTGAGTTCCAGGAAATCGTTACCCTACTTAGAAAGATAGAGACTCTGTACTGCACCCCTGAAACGAACCAAGTAGTTAAGCACTGTTTGGTTGACAAAGCTGCTGCTCAAACTCTGCGGGCGGTACATAGCCGAGAGAAGAGTGCAACCGCTTCTGATTGTAAACCGCCTCGATGAAGTACGCGATACTGCTTCTCGCTTCAGCAATCGTTTCGTATTCTGAGAGATAGACTTCTTCCTCTTTCAGCGTCCGCATGAACCGTTCGCATCGTGCATTGTCATACGGATTGCCACGCCGCGACATGCTGATTTGGATCGAGTGTTCTTTGAGCAAGCCAGTGTAACCATCCGAAGCATATTGCACACCTCTATCCGAATGATGCACAAGGCAATCGCTGACGGTGCGTGTTGCCAGTGCCATTTGCAATGCGGCGAGTGCCACTTCCGAACCCAAAGAACGGCTGATTGCCCATCCGACACAGCGGCGGCTGTAAGCATCAAGGATAGCTGCCAGATAAAGAAAGCCGCGAGTCATTCGCACGTAAGTAATGTCGGCGACCCACAACCTATTGATGTCGGTTACCTTCATCTCGCGCGCCAAGTTCGGATAGACGCGATGCGCGTGCTGACTATCAGTGGTGCAAACGAAACGGCGACGCCTTTTGCACAACAGATTCTGATGACGCATGGAACGCAAGACCGTTTTGCCATTGAAGCACTGTCCGCCTCTTCTGAGATGTGCCGTAACTCTGCGGTAGCCATAAGAGGGCATCTCAAGGGCTGCTGCGTTGACTGCCTTGTGTAACGGCGAATCGCTTTGTTCAACTGCGACGGCGCGACGATGCCGATAAAACTGCGCGCGTGTGATCTGGGCCAGACCGCACATCCGTGCAACGCTCAACCTGCACGGTGGACGTTGAAGTTCCGAGTTAATCAATTGCGTCATGAGCCGGACTCGCTCGCGCTCAGTTAGGTCTTTTCTTCGAGCACCGTCAAAGCTTTTTTTAAGAAGTCGTTCTCCATCGTCAAACGACCCACCATGCGTTCGAGTTCGGCAATGCGAGTTGGCTCGGTGTAGGCGTGGCCGTTACCGGCAAAGGCGCGATCTTTGTACTGACGATGCTGCTTGCGCCATCTCGTAATCGTATTCGGATTAAGTTGGTGTTGGCGTGCGACTTCTGCATGTGACTTTCCAGTTTCGATCTCGCGGATGACTTGGAGTTTGAACTCTTTGGTAAACTGTCGGCGCTTGAGACTCATCTGGTTGCCTCCTTTTGGGCTATTAGAGGCTTAACCATCTGTTTCGTTCAAGGGGTGCAGTACACTCAGAAGTACATTGCAGAAATCTCAAGCTTGAATCTGGTCAACTCAGAGGGAGAGAGTCACATTGATAGAGTTCGCGTCAAAGGCGGTTTGACAGAGAAGGGGCGCGCCGTCTTAGCACATTACGACGGCAGCTTATCCGAAACAGAAGACCAGATCAGGGAAGCTGTGTAATGCAAGACCGACTGTATACCTCAAGGTGGTGATTCATTTGGATAGTGTTGCAAATAATATTTTGGCCACAAGATGTGACAGCTAAACAACGTTAAAACCACATCGAATTGTATAGCTCAAAACTTTTTGCAACACAACCCAGGAGAGTAGATATGCTGATCCGTCATAGTAGATTTCAGGATGAGTTTGGCAAGCTGAACTGGGTTCACCCATGTCATAATGCCGAACTCAAGGGAACTTGTAGCGATAGAAGTAATACACACGCAGCAAAATCACACACGAAATCTATACGATGCTCGACCTAACCCGGGCTTTTGGCTGTGTTAAAGCCAGCATTATAGAAGAGAGAAGTGAGCGCGTTCGGTACGGTACGGAACTTGTGAATATTGTGAGGTACACGCTTTAGGAGTTTGAACATTCTTTCAAGGAGAAGACCACGATGCGCACACGGATCACCACCCACCTCTTTGGCCCTGCCCTGGCGATGTTACTGCTGACTGCAGCCTGTTCAAGCGAGTCAAGCGTGAACGAGGCTGTTAAGACCACGACCAGTTCAGGCAGCTCAACTGCGCCGCCGGCTGCTGCAGAGAAGAGTAAGGGGAACGCGCTCGTGCGTGTCATCCACGCAGTGCCGGGCGGTCCGGCGGTGGATATCTTCGCCGACGGTCAGAAAGTCTTCAGTGGCATCACCTTCAATAAGGTGACTCCCTACAAAGAAGTTTCGGGCGAGCGTCACGCCTTCCGTCTCCGCGCCGCCGGCCATGACAGCGACCAACCGCTAGCCGAGAACAGCGAAGGTTTAAGTGACGGTAAGCACTACACCGTGGTGGCCGAAGCTGGCGCGGATAACAAGCCGACACTCTACATCTACAACGATGACCTGACGCCGCCCTCCTCAGGTAAGGCGTCGGTGCGCCTCATTAACGCTTCGGATGCGGAAGTTGATGTCTATGTGCGTGAGAAGAACAACAAGCTCTTTAGTGGTATCAATGCGCTGAAGGAGACGAGTTACTCGAACTTCGACCCCGTCACTGGCACGCTCGAGGTGCGTCCGGCGGGCAAGAACAACGCGCTGTTCGCCATGCCCAGTGCGAAGCTGGAGGCGGGCCGTATCTACACGGTCCTCGTCACAGGGCGAGCAAATGGCGCACCGAAGGTTGCAGCGACAATGATTGAGGATCAGCTCATGGGCGGCATGCCTGCAAACGCGAACGTAAACGCAGCAACGCCGGCAATGAACAGGAACACGCCTTAGTCTGGATATGTTCGGAGCGATTGTGCGCTGCGCCTGACATTAGTGTGCATGAGCGAGCACCAGCTACAGCGTATTCCAATCATGTGACGGGCAAGAACCGACTCCGTCGGCATCATCGCGCAGGCCGACGTCGCCACGCGCACCGGCCATAATAAGCAGACCGGCGAAGTGCTTGTGCAGATCTCAAAATCCAGCGCTATCGGCAAGTGACCAGGCGTTTGGAGGGAACTTGGAGTCCGGGTTAGTAAGGAAAGTGTTAAGCATTTAAGAGCGCATGGCTGGTATGAAGCTATCGCTCGTGCAAGGCCCGTAAGATTTAGCGGGGTCGAATAATTAGCAGAGTTTACAGGAGGTGAAAAGAGATGGGCTGGATGGACCAAATCGGTGGCATGCTGCAACAGTACACGGGCGCGAGTGGCGCAGAACCACCGCAGAATGTGCACAATGATTTTGACCAAGTCGTGCAAGCTGCACCACAATCAACTCTCGCCAATGGGCTCGCAGCGGCCTTTCAGTCGAATCAGACGCCGCCATTTGGCCAGATGGTCGGACAACTTTTCGGCCAATCAAATAATCAGCAACGGGCGGGCATTCTCAACACACTCATCGCAGCAGCCGGGCCCGCTATCCTTTCGCAGGTCTTGCAAGGCAGAGGTGGTTCCGGGCTGGGCGGGCTGCTCGGCGGTGGACAATCGCAGGTCACACCAGAACAGGCTGCGCAGATTCCACCGGATGCGGTCGAGCAGATTGCATCACAGGCTGAGCAAAAGGACCCTTCTGTGATCGATAGGGCGAGCGAGTTTTATGCGCAGCACCCCACCCTCGTCAAAACCATCGGTGGCGGGGCACTAGCAATTGCTCTTGCAAAAATTGCCCAAAATCAATCCGGGGGTGGCTGAGATGTGGAGTTGAGGAGTCCCAAGACTATCTCTATAGCCCTCATCGGACCTACTCAGCGCACGAACGAGTGATCAAGAGCACGCAGTTATGAGGCCCCGGTCAACTTTTAATTGTAGCCATTATACTGATGAAAGCCTGTGGCTAATTCCTCTTGTAAACATGACGAAATAAGGAGTTGCCTGCCATGCAAATCAGAGATACCACGGATGCCATCTGGGTTTCGTTCGTGAATACGCTTAACAACTTCATGACCTTTCTGCCCGCGCTGATCGGTGCCATCATCGTCCTTGTAATCGGCTGGATCATTTCTGGCTTCCTGGCCCGGATAATCGAGAAGGGGTTGCGGGCCATCGGCCTTGAGCGTGCCGTGCAGAGTTCAGGGATCAACGACTTCATCGCGCGCTCTGGCACTAGATGGACCACTTCGCAAGTGATCGCTGAACTGATCAAATGGTTTATCCGTCTGATCTTCATCCAAGCTGCGGCCAATATTCTGGGAATGCCGCAGATCACCGCGATCATAAACAGCATTGTCTTGTTCATTCCGAACATTGTGGTCGCCTTGGTAATCATCGTCATCGGTGCGCTGATCGCGAAGTTTCTGTCAGGATTGGTGCGCGGGTCGGTGTCGGAGATGGGCGTCGGCAATCCAAATCTGTTAGCGACGCTTACCAAATATGCAGTGCTTGGATTCGCGATCATCGCCGCGGTGAATCAACTGGGGATTGCGACGGCAGTCGTCAACACTTTATTCATCGGACTTGTCGGGTCCATCTCACTGGCTGTCGGGTTGGCGTTCGGACTTGGCGGGCGCGAAGTTGGTGCCCAGATTACGCAGTCGCTGTATGAAAGTAGCCGGCGGATGGCCGATCAAGTCCAGCAGAAGGCAGACAACGATCAGAGTCGCCCTGGGCGAGCGACCCCGCCGACCGACATACGCGGTGGTTAGATAGCCTTGTTGTGACCGACTAATGCTTTAAGGAGCCTAAGATGAGCAACCGCATGAGAACATGCATGATTCTCCTTGTCGCAGTAACGCTGCTTTTGGCTGCCGGCTGCGCCTCGGAATCTAATCAGGGCCAGCCGGTGACAACCATTACCGCAGTCGGTAGATCGACTGCGCCGCCCGCCAAAGAGGTCGCGCAACGGAAGAACACCCTAGTGCGAGTAATCCATGCTACTCCTGGCCTCGCTGCAATTGACTTATTCACTAACGACACTAAAATCTTTGTCGAAACCGGCTACAAAGCTGTGACGCCCTACTCAGAAATTCCGATAGACAATCTGACGTTGCGGTTGCGTTTGTCCGGGCAAGAGGGCGCAGAACCGCTTGCCGAAGAAAAGAAAAGCTTCAGTGCGGGCAGCCATTATACGGTGCTTGTAGTTCCCAAGAACGCTACCGCAATCTTCTCCAAAGACACCGGTCAGGGCGCTGAACTGCGCTTTATAGACGATGACTTCGTAGCACCGGCCTCAGGCAAAGCTAAAGTGCGTGTCGTTGATGCCTCACCCGATCTGGATAAGGTAGATGTGTTTGCGACGGGCCGCTCCGTAGCCCTTTCCCAAGGTATCGAGTTCGGTGGAGATTCTAAGTATGCAGAGGTGGAACCTTTAAATGGCGCACTAGAGGTGCGGCGGGCAGGTGAAAACATAGCTACGCTGACTGTGCCCGACGTGCGATTTGAGGCAGGCAAGTTTTATACGATTACTGTAGTCGGGCGGACTAAGGGGGCTGCGAAATTAGAATCGATAATAGTCGAAGATGAATTCAGTGCAGCGCCAGCGAAGTAATGCTGTTCTAGGGTGGTTTGGGTCTGGGCTTAGCCCTGACGCGGTTCAGGAGATCGTGGCGCAGGCGGAGCAGAAGAACCCATCTGTGGTTGAGAGGGCAAGTGAATTTTATGCGCAGCATCCGACGCTGGTTAAAACCATTGGCGGTGGTGCATTGGCGATCGTTCTCGCGAAGATCGCTCAAAAACAATCGATAAGTTAACTGGGGTGGTTAAACCTAAAGGAGGTAAACGTTATGGGATTATTTGACAAGATGTTCGGACATAGTAAAGTACTCCCCAATGTCTAGACCACAGATCGGTCAATTTAAGGGGGTCTCCGCTGCTTGTCTTAGCCCCTGCCGATAGACCGCTTCCGGCGTTTGATATTCCAACGACTGGTGCAATCGCTCGCGATTGTAGAATTCAAAATACTTTCGCAATCCGCTCACTGCATCAGGC
>MWVV01000499.1_pt1 | contig 14311 bp, 8 predicted proteins | sample 1047281 | NCBI WGS metagenome assembly MWVV01 (sample SAMN06349986, study PRJNA376086) | soil metagenome | isolation source: PT-2 sample Antarctic (ecotone) soil | place: Antarctica | collected 2015-01-13 | reverse complement strand
GTTAGCGTCTTTGCGGGGAAAGGCGGCAGCGTTCGATACAGCAGCATCGGCAATGTCAAAGAAGCGAAATTTGAAAGCAATTCCAGCAATTATCGCTACACTTGGAACGTTGCCGCGAAGGGAAAAAATCCGCACTTTTTAGTTATCGCGCGCGGAACGGACAAAGAGTTTCTTTCTTCGTATTCAATCAAAAAATTCTGATAAAATTTCGCGCTTTACCGAATCCGACGAATGTAGAAAGCAAACAATCGAACTTGCCGTTCACTTAAACAATTCTTGAAAAACCCGCCTGGTTTCCGGCGCGGGTTGGACGCCGAGTTCTTCTTTTAATAATTTTTGCAGTTTATTATATTGTTCTTTGGCGGCGCTGCGCTTATTTTGCGCGGTGTAAATACGCATTATCAGCGTGTGAACGTCTTCGCGATATGGGTCCTGGCGCAAGATTTCCGAGGCGAAGCTCAAGGCTTTCGTCCAGCTTTTTTCTCGGAAAGCGAACTTCGCCATACTCTTCAAAATCCGCGCGTGCTGTTCGCGGTAAAATCTGCGTAACTCTTCCGCCCAATCTTCATAAACTCCAGCCATAAAATCGCCGCGATAAAGCCGGTGCGCTGCCTCTATGTTTTCCCACAAACGGTCGTTATCCTTGTCATGGTTAGCTTTTTCGGCTTCGGCAACGAAATGGCTGAATTCTTCAGTGTCTATTGAATATGTAAATTCGGGATTTAACTGGTAAGAACCGTCTCGATACAAAAGAAAATTCTGCTTGAGCGTCTGGCGGCTGTTGAGAGCCTTGCGAATATGCGAAATCGTCGGGTGAAAATTTTTCTCAATCACATTCAGTTCCGCTTCGCCCCAAAACGCTTCGATTAAAGTTTCTTTTTCGACGCGGCGATGGCGGCTCGTCGCAATGTAGCAAAAAATATCGCGGGCGCGTCTTGTCCTCCATGCGTCGGGCGCGAAATGGCGCGTCGGGTCGCGGTAAACTTCAATGTGACCGAGCAGTTTCAAAGTCAGATCGACAACAGGCGTAGGTGTTGTAACGACGGCGGGCGCGCGATTGTCGGCAGCTATTTGTGCTTTCTGCTCCTGACCGTTGTTTTTGTATTCCCGACTCTTTTCGATATTTTCGCGCAAGTCAAGCGGCAATAATTCGATAACCGTTTCATCTTGGAACAGCGGCGGATTTTGTTTGATTTGCTCGCGCAGCCAGTATTCATAATCAAAGCGCGCAGCCAAATCCAAAGCTCTCCGAATATGTGGCAGCATTTCCTTGCGTTTTCCTTCGGTGAGCAAGGTACCGGCTAGCGTAATTGATGTTGCCGCTTCATAATAAAAAAGGCTGTGCGCGTGAAAAAAAGCTAGAATTTTTTCGAGTTCGCCGACAATTCCTTCCGTATCTTTTTGTATAAGGCGTACTTGACACAAAGCGAGCCAGACAGTTTTGCTGCCCGTTTCGTTCTTATTTTCCTGCCGGACTTCAAGCAGATTTTCGAGCAAGCTTCTGGCTGTGACCAAATCACCGCGCATTACGGCGAGCGCGGCACGTTCTTCGTCAAACTCGCGGCTTGCCGGGTCAATGTCGTGTTCTTCATAATCCTTTCGCGCCCGCTCGTAAAACTCTGCGGCATGCGCAAAATCTCTCTTTTCACGGTAAAAATTGGCGTAGGCTTCAAAAATCTCGCCGCGCAGATGTTTTAAGTTATAAAGCTGACACAGCTCGAGCGATTTAGCGAGATGCGTTTCGGTTTCCGAAAATTCGCCGCGATAAAGATGCAGACGCGCGACGTTTAAGTGTCCGATTGCTTCCTGCGGCAACTGCGCTTCGGGCTTATCGTCGCGGAAAATTCGCTTGAACCAGCGCAGAGCCTCGCCGAAATCGCCTCGCAAACCGGGCGGTAATGCGAGATTGTGCGTAATGAGCCGCGTATAGCGTTCGTTTGAATGGCTTTCGGCAAGTTCGAGCGCAAACCTAAAATGTCTTTCGGCTTCCGTCCACGCGCCGCCGGAAATCAAACAAAGTCCGCGCGTGTTTTCGCATTTCATCCGCACTTCGGAATTTTCGCCCGTCAGATTCTCGGCTTGCTCGAGCAGCTTGAAGGCTTTCGCGCCATCGCCCTTGCGCCTTGCGATACTCGCCAGCGAATGCAGAGCTTCGGCTTCGCCTTCCGAGTCATTTTGCGCGTGAAGTAGCTTAACCGCACACTGCAGCAATCTGTTTGATTTGTCCGTTTCGCCCTGCTGACGGGCGACTTCTGCCGCGTGCAGCAAAGCTCTGGGAAATTTATCAAAAATCTCTTTTGGAATTTGGTCGGCAAAAGTGCCGAGCGAAGTTACTACGCCTCTGCCGATCCATTCGTCGCCCGTTTCGGCAATCGTCTGCGCCGCCCGCTCGTAATCTTCGGCGGCGAGCAGATAAGGCAGAGCCTTTTCCCAATATTTTCGAGTAAGAAAAAACTCGGCGATTCTGACGCGCTCTTCTGCAAGTGCGGCTCGACCCCGTTCGATGCGAAAACGGCGAATCAGAAAGTCGCGGAAAAGCGGATGCAGACGATATTCTTCGCCGGTGCGACGCTCGCCCGCCACGGTCAGAAAAACATTTTGTTTGACGAGTTCAGGCAAAACCGCCGCGCAGCGCATTTCGGGAAAAAGCGAGCTGCAAATTTCCGCCGGCAGCGAATCGAGCAGGGAAAGATGAAGCAGCAGATTTTGCGTTTCTTCCGGCTCGCGGGCGAAAACTTCTTCGGCGAAATAATCGAAAATATGCTTTTCCGATTCCCGAAGCATCTCGCGAAGATTAGGCTGTGCGGCGCTGCTCGAAGAATGAATCTGCTGTTGAGTTACCTGGCGGACAAGCTGCAAAGCGGTAATCCAGCCGTGCGTCCGCTCGCGGTATTCGGCGATTTCTTCAGGTTTGAGTTCGAGATTGAGAGTGGTTCGAAACAGTTCGCGCACTTCTTCGTCAGTGAAAAGCAAATCCTCGCGGCTGATTATCGCTGCTATCGCCTGTGAGCGGCGGCGGACGATTGCCAGCGGGGGTAAATCGCGCGTTGTAATTATCAAATGCAGCATATCGGACGAATATTGCAAAAGGCGATCAACCAATTTATGAACAATTGTTTCACGTCCGATGTGATGATAATCGTCTAAAATTAAAATAAGCGGCTGTTCTATTGATTCGAGAATTTCGTTGAGCAGTAAATCGGCGGCGCGCTCCGGGTGGACAAGCAAATCGGCACTCGCTTCATTCAGATATGAAAGAATAGTTTTACCGAAAGCGGGCGCGAATTTTTTTATTCCCTGACAGACATACCCGAGAAAAACAAACGGGTCGGCGTCCGTATGGTCGAGCTGATACCAGACCGTTTGACGCGACTGCCGGCGGACGAACTCAGCAACGAGCGTCGTTTTTCCGCTACCCGCATCAGCAGTGATAACCGTTACGGGCGCGTCGAGATTTGCCTGTAATTTTTCGGTCAGGCGCGGGCGCGGCAAAATCTCCGGCATCTGCCGCGGCGGAAGCAGTTTTGTCCGCAGAAAAAAATTCGGTCTGTCCATCTTTCCAATTCAGTTCTTGCCTGATTCCGATGTATCTTGCAACTATTATAAGGCTTTGGCAAGCTGGACAAAAATGCAATTCTAGCGAACCGCCTTTTTTTCGGCAATTTCTCTGAGTTTGGCGACTTTGCCGTAGGCGCGTTTATGCGCGACGCGAGCCGCGTTTTCCGACAATTGATAATGACGAAAAAGCTCGATTGTTTCCGGCACGGTAAAAGCCAGCAGCCCCTCGTCCACTACGTCCAAGACGTGCTTTGAACGAAGTCGCAAAAGCGGAAACGAAGGCGCGGAACGGGCAAGCATCAGAATGCGCACGTTCGGTGTCGGCAGAGACAATAAAGCGTTAAAAAATTCCGTGAACCAATCGGCGTCATAAACCGAATGCAAATCGTCAAGCACGACGAGCAACGGTTTTTTCGTTTCGATGGCGGCAAATCGGACAGCAAGCGATTCGGTCACGGACAGATTTTCGATTTCGCCGAATTGCGCTTCGCAATCTCTTAGTGATTTGGAATCATCTTGGCATCGGCACAAACTCTCCGTCAAATAACCGAGAAAAACTTTCCAGTCGCTATCGATTGTCTCCGTATTATACCAGGCAACGGCGTAATTTTTCTGTTTTACAAATTCGGCGGCAAGTGTGGTTTTTCCCGTTCCGATGCGTCCTGTAATGAGTGTCGAGGAAAATTGCGCCAAAGATTTTCCCAGGTGTAAAATCAGCCGCTGACGCTCAATTTCCGCATGGGTTTCAGGCACACGAATTTTTTCGGCAAAGATTTTTACCGCGGCAGTCTTTATGCACTTTGGAGCGGAAACATATTCAAAACTGTGGTTGATTTCGCTTAATCCGCCTAACTCATTTGAAGCAAAGTTTACCATAGCTCTACTTTAACCGCGCAGACTTGAGTAAAACTTGAGTTCAGTCGCCGCAAATTTCTTGCCCGTCTCCGCAACTATGTGTTATTAACTATAACATTCTTTACTTTTACAAACATTTACTCTCCAAATTGCGACAAATACTGAAAATTATTTTCCTATTTTCAAATTAACCTATGCACCAGGCAAAAAAAACACTCTTGATTTCAATCGTGCATCTTTCCGTAATCTTTGGCTTGTTTTTGTTTGCCGCCATTTTTTTGTCATGTTCGGTTCCGGGCGAAAGCGAGCCGTATTTCGGAAATACAACCGCGCCGCAGAACAATGTTTTGCGCTATGTTTCCGGTCCCGAACCGGAATCGCTCGACCCTCAAGTCGGCACCGGACAAGTAGAACAACGTATTTACCTCGCATTATTTGAGGGTCTTGTCGAGTATGACCCGCAAACTCTCGAACCGATTCCGGCGATTGCCGAAAGCTGGGAAACAAACACGGACTCGACCGAATACATTTTTCATTTGCGGAAAAACGCCCGTTGGTCAAATGGTGAGCCGATGACTGCCCGCGATTTTGTTTATACCATCCGGCGCGGACTCGACCCGACATTTGCCTCGCGTGCCGCCGGACAAGCCTATTACATTAAAAATGCAAAGGCTTTTAACGAAGGCGAAGTCTTCGTGCAGGACGGGCAAACCGGCGAATTTCTAATGAGTGATGAAACTGCTGTGCCGACCAGATTGACCTTACCCGCCGACGAAAAGAAAAAGGCGTCTTTTTTCGAAGCTAATCCGGAACTTGAACAGAAGATAGCGGGGAAAAATTTAGTTCCGATACGCGCCGAAGATGTCGGAGTTGAAGCAGTTGATGATTACACGGTGCGGATTTCCTTAACTCAATCGGTTTCGTTTTTTGTCAAACTTTTACCGTATAATTTTTTTCGTTTCGTGCCGGAAAAAACCGTCGAGCAATATGGTAAGCAATGGACTAAACCGGAAAATATTGTGACAAGTGGTGCTTTTCGCCTAAAAGAATGGAAGCCGTATGATGAAATTATCGTTGAAAAAAACGCGAATTATTGGGACGCGGCAAATGTTCGGCTCGAAGAAATTGATTTTTATCCGGTCGAAGAACAGGCAACCGTGATGAACCTTTACAAATACGGCGCGATTGACGCGACTTATAATCATTCCGTGCCGCGCTCCTGGCTTTCTATGATGCAGAAAAAAGGTGACCACCAGGACGCGCTCGAAGCCTCGGTCGAATACTACATTATCAATACGACCAAGCCGCCGATGAACGATGCTCGCGTTCGCCGCGCTTTCGCACTGGCGATTGACAAAAAGATTTTGACCGCGCAGCGCCGTAACGCGAAACCTCTCTCGTCGCTGATTCCGCCCGGAATTTTTTACGGCTATCCAGCGCGGCAGGACGCAGAATTTAATCCCGAACTTGCCAAAAAACTGCTGGCTGAAGCCGGTTTTACAGATGCGGAAGGAAATTACGACGCAAGCAAATTTCCCATCGAAGAAGTAGCGATTACTTACAACACGAGCGAGGGCAATCGTTTTTTCGCCGAACTTGTTCAGTCGCAATGGAAGAAGAATTTAGATTTGACGGTGCCGCTCAAGAATATGGAAACAAAAACTTTTATCAGCACAACCGCAAAACTCGATTACAAAGGTTTTGCGCGTTTCGGCTACGCGGCGGATTACATTGACCCGTATAGTTTTTTGAGTATTTTTGCAACGGCTGGCGGCGATAACGGCACGGGTTGGGCGGATGAACGCTACGCAAAGCTGCTAGACGAAGCAAATCAAACGCTGGATAACGGCGAGCGCAACCAGCTTCTCGCCGAAGCTGAAAATTTATTGATGAGCCAGCAGGCGATTATCCCGCTGACGACAAGTTCAACTAACTGGCTCAAAAAACCTTACGTTAAAGGAATGCATCCAAATGCTTTAACGCTGCACCCTTGGAAATTCGTTTATATAGAGCGCGATACGGCAAAATGGTGAAAAGTAAAAACCGCGAGCTTTCGATACTCGCGGTTCTGAAACAATTACTTTTTTGAAAATTGTTTTACTCAATCGCCAATCTGTCGAGGCAAACCATTGCCTGCGCTAGTTCTGCGCGGGTTAGAGAACGATTCGGATTAAAATTTCTACCGTCGGCTGAAAGCAAACCTTTTTGCAGAGCAACCGCGACGTAACCGCGCAACTCAGACGGAATTTGAGCGGCATCTAAAACAGTTAAAGGTGTTGAAACCGCAAGTGATTGTAAATTTGCTGCTTTAATTAACGCAACTGCTGCAACTAGTTTTGTTGCACCAGTGCCAGGTCGAAACACGCCGCCGTTTGTAACGTCAAAGAAAAGTTGTCCGCCGGGAAATTTATAGACGCTTTCAACCGCACCGCGTGTCGTCAAATCCGTTACGTCAGAAAAAAGCGGACTTGCAGCGACATATTGCGGAACACGCCCGCCGCGCACCAGTGTTGCCGCCAATTCACCGCGCGACACCTCCCAAGACGGTCGAAAGAATTTCTTTTCCGGCAGCATCACAAATGAGCGCAAACTGTCTTTGATTGCCGACTGCGCTTCAACTGAAAGAGTTTGCACATCAATGAGCGGCGCAAATTCTACTCGCGTCGTTTCGACAGCGCCAACAAAGTTTTGGTTTGTGCCAATACCGCCCGTGTGCTGGACGGCAGCCTGCCACGTTCCGGCAGACGGCGCGTTGAGCGTTACTTTTTCACGCCGTCCCGTAATGACCGGCAAATTCAAATAATTTGATTCTCCGCGTAAAACGCCGTTTCCGTCGCGCACGCTCAAAGCCAAATCGTTCAGACTAAAAAGGCTTCCCCACGCTAGATGAACAGTCGCCTGCACCGTGTCGGCGGGAACGGTTACACCAGTTTGAGAAACCACGCCGGGAAAAGCTGTGCCGCTGAAATATTTGGGCGAGTCGTTCAAAAATCTGACTTGTCCCTGGTCGAGCGTTGCTCGAAACAATCCCATTCTTCGCGCCGGAAATGCCGATTCCAGAACCGCCGCGTGGACGTTCAGCATTCCTGCGCCGACTTCGTGTCGAAAATAAGGCGGCAGCGGCGTTGCCGTGCGCTGCAGAATATCTTTAATTTGTGCCGCGTTCAATGCAGGATTCGCTTCGAGCATCAGCGCGATTGTTCCGGCAACTTGCGGCGCTGAAAACGAAGTGCCGCTCGCGGTTGTGTAGTAAGGAATTTCACCGGGACTTAAACGGCTTGAATCCGCACCGGCGGCGACACCCAGAATACCGGTTTGCGAAGAAGAGCCGCGCAAGCTAATGACGTTTACGCCGGGCGCGACAAGCGACGGGCTAAATTGACTGTTTCCAAAAATTCCGCGCGAAGAAAAACCGGCGATTCTGCCTTTCTCGTCCGTCGCGCCGACGCTGACAACCCAAGGCGCCGCGGCGTATGGATTCAAAGTCGCATTTCCCGCTCCGGTGTTACCGGCGGAGAAAACGACGTTTATGCCTTTTTCGGTCAACATTTTTGTCGCCACGTTGACCGGGTCGTTAAAATCAAAAATTGTGTCAGCCGAAAAACTGCAATTGACAACGCGGACGTTGTAATTTGCGCCGTGGTCGAGCAGGTAGTCAAAACCAGACAATACAAAAGCTAAATTGGCATCGCCCGCGCTCAAACCTAAAATCCGCGCGCCCGGCGCGACGCCGTTGTATTTTCCGCCCGAAGCCACTCCGCTGGCGGCAATTACACCGGCAACGAATGTTCCGTGTCCGCTTACCGGGTCGGTATTCGGAATATTTTCGATAGGTGCCGGATAGACGAAACCGATGCCTGCGCTCTGCGTGTCGCCCAGCCGCACGTTTTGGGCGACTCTGCCCGCTAAATCGCTGTGTTGAGAATTTACTCCGGTATCTAAAACCGCAACCGTTACATTTCGTCCCGAAACCGGCATTCCCTGATTATGCGTTTGCAAATCGCGGTCAACCGCAATGCGGTTCACGCCCGTTTGATTGAAGTACGGGTCAGCATTGAAGTTTAATGTTCGGTTTCCATAAATCGAGCGAACCTGTGGCAACCTTGAAACGGCAATTAGCCGGTCGCGTGTCGTGGTAACCGCGGCAATCGGTAAGCGGCGAAACCGTGTTCCGCCTAAAATTCCAATTTGCTGAAGCTGTGCAAAATCCGCATCCGTCGGGTATTGATGAAAAACGATGACGGCATTTATGTTGCTGTCATCAGTTGCTTGATTGAGTCGTAATGCAAGCTCCGGGTCAATGCTTTGCAAACCGCTTGTTTGTTTTTGCACCTGGTCTGCACCGGTTAGAGTAATACCCTTCGCACCTGTTAAAGTTATGCCGTCCGCGCCTGTTAAAGTTATGCCGTCCGCGCCGGTCAGCGTGATTCCGTTTGGCGAAATTAAATTTGAAATCGTACCGTCCGCGCCGGTTAGAGTAATACCGTCTGCTCCCGTTAGAGTAATACCGGCGGCTCTCGCCAGCGTAATTCCATCAGCACCGGTTAAAGTGATGCCGTCTTCAGCAACTCGCCGATAACTGTCTGCGCCTGTCAAAGTAATTCCGTCCGCTCCGGTTAGAGTTATTCCATTCGGTTGGCGCACAATTACCGAATTGGCTTGTCGCGTTACGCCGTCTGCGCCCGTTAAAGTAATGCCATCCGCTCCGGTTAGAGTAATGCCATCCGCTCCGGTTAGAGTAATGCCATCCGCTCCGGTTAGAGTAATGCCGTTTGTGCCTGTATAAGTCGAACTATCCGCCCCGGTCAATGTTATACCGTCGGCGCCCGTCAAGGTTATACCGTCGGCGCCGGTTAAGGTTATTCCGTTTGCTTGATAATTAAGAAAACTGTCCGCTCCGGTCAAGGTTATACCGTCTGCGCCCGTCAGAGTAATCCCGTCCGCTCCGGTCAGAGTGATGCCGTTTGACTTCGACACAAGAATACCGGCTTGAATGCCGTTTAATCCAAACACTATTATTAAGAAAGCGCAGACAATTGTTCGCCAAATCATAGTAAATTTATTTTTTTATCGACTTATTTATCTTCAACTAATACTTCTTTCTACACTTTCGCCGCATTACCGTGCTTTATAAACCCGCGACGCATTTATAACTGCAATACGTTAGTTATTGTTGTTTTTGCTACGAACTCGTTTCACAAAACCGAAAATTCAGATATTTTCAATATTCGAATTCACTTACTTGTGGCGTTTGAAACCTTATCTGTTTTTATTATTGTAATGCGCAGCAAGATTTCGCCTTGCTTATATCTCAGATATAAGTTTTACATTCTAGAATACCATGAAAACACAAAAGAATACAAACCAAAACAAAATAAAAATACGAAAGTATTGTTTCAGATAAAAGGAAAGCCTCGTAATCACAGGCTTTTATATGATTTATTATTTGAGTTGTTTTTGATGCTTATCAGGCTTTACCCCCCCCTTAATTAACAAGTTAATTTTGTTAATTGCCGGCTGCACATTACCACCCAATCCGAGCTTCTCAAGGTAATTGCGGACGGTATTTAAGTCATCACAAAGATATTTTATTGATTGATTATTCTCTTTTTTGTAAGCGGTTGGTTTTGATACAAAGATTCGCAGTTCGGAAAAGTCGCCACCTGTAAATTTATGAAAAAATTCAACTACCCTTTCTTGTTTTATATCTTCCGGTCTTTCCAATCTGCGAAAGGTCAATAGCATTAAAGCCAAAACCTTTTGGCGCATCGAAAAACCTTTACCTTTTTCCTCTTGTTCGGTTTCAACTTCCTTCGTTTGTTGAGTTAAAGCCTTTCGCTCGGCAAGTTCATCTTCCAGCTCATCTCTCACTTCTTCGAGAGCAGCGAGTTTGAAACGCTCGCTGTCAACGTCGAACTCTTTAATCTCGTGAGAATCCATGCCCTTTATTTCCTTTTTTATTTGCTGGATAATTTCCAGTAGGTGGTCGTTTGGTATTTTCTCGTAGGGAATGATATTAAATTTGGTCTTAAAATATTCAATTCCCGCTCTTTTTAATTCGGGCAAAAGGTGGCTTTTGTTGCCATACCGCGTGCGTATTTCGTACGCTACCGTATCAAAAACTTCGCCAGCCCAGCCATCGGAGAATCCTTGCTTGCGTATAATACTTGATAGAGCGTGAAATACTATTGAACCGTTCGATGCGGTTTCAAGTTGTCGTAAAGTTTTTGCCACTAACTCGTTGACTAAGGCTGTGTCCTTAGCAATATCTGCTATTGCTTCGGGTGTGTCGCCTATGAGAGTCGTGCGGCTCTTAGTAATTTCTTTATCAAACAATTCTTCAATATTTATAGACTCCATAATTTAATACTCCTTATTTTAATTTAATTTTATTCGCTGCTTCGCGTTTCTTTTCGTCGATAACCTTTGCGTATATCTGTGTAGTTTGCAGGTTTTTATGTCCGAGCATCTTTGAAACTGTGTATATATCACTTCCCAGAGTTAATTGGAGCGTGGCAAAAGTATGCCGGAAAGAATGGAATGTAATCTTTCGGTTAATTCCGGCTTTTGTTGTCCAATCATTCAGATAGGCACATTGCCAATACTTCAACCCTTTGAAAACCCTTTCATCTGGCGAGGCGCGTTCACCAAGTAATTCAAAAGCATTTTCGGAAATCGGCAAGGTTTCTGTGTCTTTGGTTTTCTTTTGCCGGAAACGAATGTAATAGCCTTGCTCTTTACTGTGTTGAATTTCGCTCCAGACCAGTTTTTCTATGTCCGAATAGCGCAAGCCCGTCAGAACTGAAAACAAAGATGCACGACGCAAATCTTCATATTGAAAAGGTGTTACTGCTAACTTTTGCAGTTCGTCGAGTGTTAAAAATTCGCGCTGTGTTTCGGTTGGTTTGATGGATTTAATACGCTTTGCCGGGTTGTCGGACAGCAGTTTGTCATCAAAGGCAGAACGGATAGCAACTTTGAATTTATCAAAATAGCTTGCTGCTGTGTTTCGTGAAATTCTTTTCTGGCTTAAAAGAAAGTCTTTGAAATCCAAACAGAACCTTTCGTTTATATCACCCAATCTGCAAACCCCATTTGTGAACTCTTTTAAGTATTTCAAAACAGATAACCAATTGTCGTAATTACTTTTTGAGCCTTGCAGTTTGCTTTCGGCTAACTTTTTGAAATAACTGATGAAATCCTTTTTCTTATTTTGCGCGGAAACGAAGCCGTAAATACCCGATTGAAATTCAAGCTGTCGCTGCGCGCGGATGTTTTCAGCAAGCAGCCGCGTTTCCCTGTTATGCTCTTTTTCGGTTTCCGTCTTTGGCTTTTCAAACACATAAAGCCGCAAATGTTCACGCCGGGTTTGCCTTTGCGTTTCCGGGTGGATAATCGGCGGATAAAAATCAAGATAAAGCCCGCGTTTACCGTGCATTAGCTTTTTATCTCGCAAGAAAACTTTAATCATAATCAATTCTAAAGAGTGGTAAAAGTGGTAAAAGTGGTCAAGAAAAAAACATTTTCTGGCTCTTTTAGGAAAACAAGCGGTCAATTTCAGTCCGCTTGATAACGATTCGCTTTCCGAGATACACGGCTTTCAATCGCTTGTCCTTTATCGCACGGCTCAAAGTCCAACGGCTGACACCTAAAAGTTTGCAAGCGTCATCAATACTCAAAAAATCTTTGGCTTGAATTTTGGTTATTGGAATCGAAACAGTTTGTGTCATTTCTTTATTACTAATTTTGATTTTTGTGTCTCGTGTCCGTGCTTTGTAAGCCATCGAAGCGCAGCGATGCTGGCAGTATTTTGTTACGGATGTCCGAGCCGTGAACTCATTTCCGCAAAATTCGCATATTCGTTGTATCTGAATGTTTGAACTCATTTTTGTTTCCGCAATCTTGAAATCGTTTGTGTTGTTGTATGTAGCATAATTTCGCCAAATCCTTTTTCAATGACTTACTCCTTTACATAAAACACAATAGAGATACAAAAAGATACAAACCAAAACGAAACAAAAACAAGTAATAATAAAAACGGATAAATGAAAAAGCCCGTTAATGCAGGCTTTTGTACGATTTATTATTTTGATTGTTCTTGTTGTTTATTGCTACTTACTTTCCAATGCAGAAAGTGGAAAAAATGCGCGTAAGCATGTCTTCAGTAGTTGTCTCGCCAGTGATTTCGCCCAAAAATCGCATCGAGTTATGCAGACCAATCAGGATGATTTCTTCACTCATCCGTCCGTCCAGCAACCGGCAAGACGTTTCAATTTCCAAAATCGAGCGGCGGAGCAAATCGTTGTGGCGGGCATCGGATATTAAAAATCCGGTATTTTCAGCGTCGTGCGCGGAAAAAGGTTCAACGATAACTTTTTGCAGTTCGTTTAGACCTTCGCCTGTTTTAGCAGAAATGTGCAGAACTTTTTCGGTTTCGTCAAATTTGATTTTTGTCTGCTCCAAATCGCTTTTATTTACTGCAATTAGATGATTTAAGTTTTTGACTTGATTGAAAATTTCTTTATCTTCGACGGTTAAATTCTCCGAACCATCCAGCAGCACGACAATCAAATCAGCGTCCGCCATTGTGCGTTTTGAACGCTCGACGCCGATGCTCTCGACCGTATCGGAAGTTTGGCGCAAGCCTGCCGTGTCAATCAGAGAAATCGGTATGTTGTTTATCGTAAATCTTTCATGCAGTTGGTCGCGCGTCGTTCCGGCTATGGAGGTTACAATAGCGCGATCGTGTCCGAGCAAAGCGTTGAAAAGACTGGATTTCCCCACGTTCGGACGACCGACGAGCGCAACCTTTAAACCTTCGCGCAGAAGTTTTCCGGCTTGAAAAGTCGCAGCCATTTTTTCTAAATCATCTAAAATTACAAGAAGTTTTTGCTTGATGTTTTGAGCTTGAAAATCGGGCAAATCATCTTCGACAAATTCGAGCGAAGATTCTAAAACGACGATAACGTCGAGCAAATCGTCTTTGAGCGGTTGGAGCGTGTTAGACAGTTCGCCGCGAAGCTGACGAACGGATTGGCGCGCCGAAGCAATCGATTGCGCGTCAATCAAATCTCGAATTGCTTCAGCTTGGCTCAAATTCATTCGCCCGTTTGCCAGAGCGCGCAGGGAAAATTCGCCCGCGTCAGCCATTCGCGCGTCTAGCCGGAGACAAAAATCTATAATTTGACGAAGAATTACGGGCGAACCGTGACAGCTTATTTCAATAACGTCTTCGCCGGTAAATGATTGCGGAGATTTGAAGTAAGTAATTACCGTTTCGTCAATCAGGTCGGAAGTTTCGAGGTCGTAGATTTTTTTCAGCGAGGCGAAACGCGGTTCGGGTAAGAAATTTTCATCGCGCGCGAGTTTTCTTACAATTTTGAGCGAACCCACGCCGCTCAAGCGAATTACGCCGATTCCGCTTCGTCCCAAAGGCGTGGCTAACGCGACGATTGTATCTGACATAGTTCAAAGTTTTTCAAAGTTCAAGGCTGCAAAATCAAACTTTAAACTTTGAACCTTAAACTTTGAACTTATTTCAAGCGGACTTGAAGTCGTCTGTCTCTGCCCGCGCCGACCGATTCGGTAATCAAATCTTCTTCCGCTTGCAATACGAGATGAATCACGCGCCTTTCGGTTGAATTTAATACGCCGAAGGTAAATGGTTTATCGTTTTTGCGCACGTTCTGCGCGGCGAAACGCGCCATTGCCTGGAGTTCGGCTTTGCGCGTGCGGCGAAAACCTTCGGCGTCGCAGATAAAACGCTGCGTTCGGTCGAGTTCTCTGCCGTAAATCTGGAAAGCCAGGGTTTCAAAAGCGTCGAGCATTTCGCCGTTTTCGGTCAACAGAAATTGTACGTCGTCGCCCTTAAAATCCAACCAGCAACCTTCATCCGTCC
>MWVV01000498.1_pt1 | contig 14316 bp, 7 predicted proteins | sample 1047281 | NCBI WGS metagenome assembly MWVV01 (sample SAMN06349986, study PRJNA376086) | soil metagenome | isolation source: PT-2 sample Antarctic (ecotone) soil | place: Antarctica | collected 2015-01-13 | reverse complement strand
ACGATTTTGTTTTACGATACGAAAAAAGATACGCGGTCAGTTGACTGACCGCGTATCTTTTTTTATAAAAAACGTCGTTTCTTCAAATACCGATATCTGTTTTTTATCTAAACAGCAAATCTGCCTCGACGATTTTTCTTTGCCAATGCGTTAAGCGTTTAAATTGAGGTTTATAATTGGCTGGTTGGAAAGCTCGTGGGAGTTACCGTTGCCGATGCTGCTTTTTTGAATTCCTTCGATTAAAGTTTTCGCTTTTTCGGCATCGAGCGGTTTCGAGAAATGATAGCCTTGACCGTATTCGCAATTGATTTGTTCTAAATACCGGAGCTGGTCTGCGGTTTCGATTCCTTCGGCGATGACCTTCATCTTGAGGTTTTGCCCGAGCTTGACGATTGTATAAACGATTTCGGCATTTTCCGGGCTGTCGGTTAAACCGTTGATAAACGAGCGGTCGACTTTTAAATAACTAACGGGAAGGCGGTGCAGGTAGCTCAAAGAAGAATAACCCGTGCCGAAATCGTCGAGGCTCAACTCGATGCCGCGAGCGCGCAGGCGTTCCATAATGGTTATCGCCATTGTGCTGTTTTCCATAATGTGGCTTTCGGTTATTTCCAGCTTCAAACAATGTGGTTCGAGTCCTGTCGAAGCGAGTGTGGCGGCGATTTGCTCGGCAAGGTCGATTTGCAGAAATTCCTTGCACGAAAGATTGACGGCGACCGTAAGCGACGCCGCCGCCGGATTTGTTTTTTGCCACTCGCGCAAACGACGGCAGCTTTCGTGAACCGTCCATTGCCCAAGGCTAATTATCATTCCGTTTTCTTCGGCGAGCGGAATGAATTCGGCAGGCGAAATCAGCCCGCGCGTCGGGTGCTGCCAGCGCAGAAGGGCTTCAAAACCGACCGGAATTTTTGTTGCGAGGGTGTAAATCGGTTGGTAGTGAATGCGAAATTCGCCCCGTTCGAGCGCGTATCGCATCTCGGTCTCGAACTGCAATTGCGCCATCATGTTTTTGTGCATCTCGACATCGAAGACTTGATGCTGTGCTTTGCCCTTTGCTTTGGCGCGATACATTGCGATGTCGGCGTTGCGCAGCATCTCTTCGGCGCATTCGTGTTTGGCGGTGCTGAGCGTGATGCCGATACTGACGGATATAAAAACTTCGTGTCCGCTCAAATCGAACGGCGTTTTCAAACTTTCCTGTATTCGCTCGGCGACGCGCAGAGCGTCGGCTTCGTCAACCAGCTCGCTCAACAAGATAACGAACTCGTCGCCGCCGAGCCGCCCGACCAAATCACCCGTGCGCGTGCAGGTTTCGATACGACGCGCGACCAATTTTAAAAGTTTGTCGCCGTCGGCGTGTCCGAGCGAATCGTTTATCAGCTTAAAGCGGTCGAAATCAAGAAACAAAACCGCATACATATTACTGTGCCGGCTTTTTCCGCGCTCGATGGTCAGGCGCAGGTGATCCATAAAAAGCGAACGGTTGGCGACTCCGGTCAAGCCGTCATGAAAAGCGTCGTACAGCAGCTGTTCTTCGGCGAGCTTGCGCTCGTTGATGTCGGTGTAAATGCCCATCGAGCCGACGACTTTTCCTTCGTGGTTGATGACGGGTGCGCCGCCGATTATAACCCAAAGAATTTCGCCGGATTTCCGCTTTAATTTCATTTCGTAGCGGTCGGAAATTCCGCGCCGCCGCCGTTCGTTGACCCGCTCGATAAAGTTTCGCCCTTCGTCGTCGAGCAGCAGTTTGGTCCAGTCCGCGCCGATTAGCTCTTCCTGAGTGTAGCCGACCATTTCGCAAAGTCGTTGATTGACAAACTCCACGCGGTCGGACTGGTCGACCTGCAGCAAGCCTTCGCTCGTGCTTTCGACCAGCATTCGATATTTGCCTTCGCTTTCTCGCAAAGCAGCGTCGGTTCGCTTGCGCTCGGTGATGTCGGTCGCAAGAGCGAGCCGCGCCGAGCGGCTGCCGAATTCAATCGGCTGCGTCGAGATTTCGACATCGATAATCGTTCCGTCCTTTTTTTGATGACGCACGAGGCGCGTCTTTTCGGCTTTTTCGGCAACAACTTCATCGACGTAACCGCGAAGAAGCGCCACATCCTCCGGCGGGTGAATGTCGGCGAGCGTGAGACGAAGAAATTCTTCGCGCGCGTAGCCGTAATGTTTTATCGCTTCCCGATTGACAGCCAAAAACCGGAGCGTCTCCAAATCATAAACCCACATCGGATGCGGTGTGCTGTCAAACAATTGCAGATAACGCTCCTGACTTTCTCGCAGGCTGCGCTCGGCTTGCCGCCGCCCGGTAATGTCGCGCACGCTGATGACGCGCCCGACCACTTCTCCGTCAAGCATTTGCGGCTGGCTGTAGCGCTCGAAAATTTTCCCGTCCTTAAATTCCAGCAGATAAAAACTTTTCGTTTCGGGATGCACATTCAGCTTTTTCGCGGCGGCGGCGAATTCCGCGCCGTTTTTTAATTGCGGCACGATGAACTTAACGATTTCCGAACACTCGCGCGTCCTGATGACGGTCTCAGGAATTTGCCACATTTCGACGAATTGTTTATTGAAAGTTACGATGCGGTCGTTCAAATCAATGACCGCGATGCCGTCGGCAGTCGCTTCAAAGGTCGAAGTCAGCAAGGATAAATTCGAGCGGAGCGCGTCTTCGGCGTGCTTTCGCTCGGTTACGTCGCGGTCTGCGCCGCGAAAACCGGCAACATTTCCGTCGCGGTCAAACACCGGCACGCAGTCGCTTTCTAGATAACGCAAAGTGGCGTTTTTGTGTCGCCAGCAACAAACCAAATTCGTCCAGCCGCATCTCTTTTCGACCGAATCCGGCAGCAGGCGTTTAAATTTGGCGCGCTCACTTTCGTCCATCAAGGGCAGAAAACTTTTTCCCAAAAGCTCTTTGACAGTAAAACCCAAAATCGTTTCAATCGCTGGATTGCTATATATCAAAACGCCGCGCGCGTCGATTGCCCAAATCCATTCCGAAGTGGTTTCGACAATCGAGCGAAACTGTTCTTCGCTTTGGCGCAGCGCGCTTTCCGCCGATTTCTGCTTTTGTATGTCGGTGTTTGTGCCGAACCACTTAATAATTTTTCCGCGCCCGTCGCGTCGCGCCGTAGCACGCGCCAGATGCCAACGGTATTTGCCGTCGGCGCGCCGCAGGCGAAATTCGATTTCGTAAAAATCGCCGGTTACGAGAGAATGCTGCCAGCGCTTGATGCAAGGCTGCAAATCGTCCGCATGAATAAAATTCTGCCAGCCTTCGCCGAGCATCTGCTCGTCGGTGCGTCCGAAATAGTCGAGCGCGCGCCGATTGATGTAATCGATTTTGCCGTCCGGCGATGCCGTCCAGACTTGATGCAAAATCGCTTCGCCCAGATTACGATAGATTTGTTCGTCTTCGTTTGCCGCAATCGAAGCGGCAACAGATGACGCCGACGATTGAAAATCGGTTTGAGCCGCGGCGGAATTTTTCGAGAGCGATGTGGTCGAATTTCGCATAGCGTGCTTCTTGAAATTACAAGAGACTTTGATAAGGGCGGCAATTTTTTGCCGCAATTTTGGAATTGTTGTGTCTAATATTCGCTTCTGAAGTTCAAGCCTGAAAACGGTTTAAGCGGATGTTTCGTGAGATTACGGAAATCTAAAGTTTCGATTTCCGTTTTATTTTATATGAAATCGCTCGTGTTTGTAAATGTTTTTATTCGCAAACGGTTCGCGCCGCCGTCAAAATTAAAATTCAATAAAAAAACGGGTTGTAATACCCGCCTTTTTTCGTTTCTATTTATTTTTCTTAAAACCTTTTCCCCTTTTTCACGCCGCTTCGTCAATCTCGCGGACGATTTCGAGCGTCGGAGCGCGCCGCTCGATTATTTCTCGGGTGATGATTAACTCCTTGATTTTCTTTTGCGACGGTAGTTCATACATCGCCTGCAGCAGAATTTCTTCCATAATCATCATCAGACCGCGCGCGCCGACTTTTCGGGCAAACGCTTGCTGCGCGATAGCTTTGAGAGCGTCGTCGGTAAATTTCAAGCGCACGTTGTCGAACTCGAATTTGCGCTGATATTGTTTTATCAAAGAGTTTTTCGGCTCGGTCAAAATTTTGACGAGCGCCGCTTCGTCCAATTCGTGCAATGTTGCGAGAACCGGAAGCCGCCCGACGAATTCGGGAATCAAGCCGTAATGAATCAAATCTTCCGGCTCAAGTTTTTCAATCGCGTCGTTCTGCCGCTCTTTGCTCGATTTGATTTCGGCTTGAAAACCAAGGGATTTGTTGCGAAAACGTTTTTCGACAACACGGTCTAAACCGATAAACGCACCGCCGCAGATGAATAAAATATTCGTCGTATCGACCGGCACAAACTCTTGCTGCGGATGTTTGCGACCGCCTTGAGTCGGAATGTTGGCGACCGTTCCTTCGAGAATTTTCAATAAAGCCTGCTGCACGCCTTCGCCCGAAACGTCGCGCGTAATCGACGGATTGTCGTCTTTGCGGCAGATTTTATCAATCTCGTCGATGTAAATAATTCCGGTCTGCGCTTTTTCGACATCGTTTCCGGCGGATTGCAGAAGCCTCAGAAGAATATTTTCAACGTCTTCGCCAACGTAACCGGCTTCGGTCAAAGTCGTCGCATCGACGATGCAGAACGGCACGCTCAAAATTCGCGCTAGGGTTTGCGCCAGCAAAGTTTTCCCCGTTCCGGTCGGACCAATCAGCATTATGTTCGATTTCTGAAGCTCGACATCCTGCCGGATTTTGTGCATCTCAATTCGCTTGTAATGCTGATAGACGGCGACCGAAAGACGCTTTTTCGTTTCGTCCTGCCCGATAACGTAATCGTCGAGAAACGATTTCAATTCCTGCGGCTTCGGCAAAGTCGAGCGAACCGTCGCCGTCTCGGACTGCTCGTCGTCGTTGATTATCTCGTTACAAATGTCTATACATTCGTTGCAAACGTAGACGCTCGGTCCGGCAATCAGCTTTTTCACCTCGTTCTGCGATTTACCGCAAAACGAACAGCGCAGGATTTCTTCGGGTCTTCGTATCATAAGTGATAACTGATAACTGATAAGTGAAAGGTGAATGATTTTACTTATCACCTATCACTTATCAGTTATCACTTTTCGCGGTGTTCGATAACTTCATCAATCAAACCGTATTCTTTGGCTTGGATGGCGGACATAATGCGGTCGCGTTCTACGTCGAGTTCGACTTGTTCATACGGCTGTCCGCTGTGGTGCGAGATGATGCGCGAAGTCATTTCGCGCATTCTCAAGATTTCCTGCGCCATTATGCGAACGTCGGTTTCCTGTCCCTGCGCGCCGCCGGACGGCTGGTGAATCAGCACGCGCGAATGCGGCAGCGCAAAGCGTTTGCCTTTCGTTCCGGCAGTTAAAAGAAGCGCGCCCATCGACGCGCATTGCCCGACGCAAATTGTCGTTACATCGTTCTTTATAAACTGCATCGTGTCGTAAATTCCCATTCCGGCGGTTATCGAGCCGCCCGGACTGTTGATATATAAATTGATGTCGCGCTCCGGGTCTTCGGCTTCGAGAAATAAAAGTTGCGCGACGATTAAATTCGCCACCTGATCATCAATCGGCGTGCCGATAAAGATAATGCTGTCTTTTAGAAGACGCGAGAAAATGTCGAAGGCGCGCTCGCCGCGCGACGTTTGTTCGACAACCATTGGAACTAACATAAATTTTTTCCCTTTGTTTTAATGCTTGCGAAAAGGCTTGCGCTCCTTCGTTTATAGATTACTTTAACTCGGTGAAGATAAACCGTTGAAACAATAGTCATTGCTACCGGATTTCGATAATACAATTTATCTTCGGTTTTGCAAACCGTCAAAGCGTTTTTTCACGCTTTCGAGCCGAAACTTTAAGCTATGCGGTTTTATCTTTTTTCGCCGCCGCCTTTTTTTCGGGCTTCGGCTCGCTTGATGTTTCTTCGCTTGCCGCCGCCGCGCTCTTTGCCGCCGGTTTATTTTTCTCCGCTTTCGGTTTCTTTTCTTTCGGCGCGTCTTCGGATGCTTTTTCTTCTTCCGCTTTTTCCGTAGATTTCTTTTCGGCAGTTTCCCTTGTAGCTTGGCTTTCGTCAATCCATTCGCCGTCAGTTATCCGCGCGTTTTTGAAAATAGCATCAACGGCTTTGCGCGTGCGCAGATTGCTGGCGATGTTCGCTTCGCCGCCCTGCTCGGTCAGAGATTTGCGGATCTCTTCGGGCGTCGTGCGGTAATAGTGCGCCATTCGCTCGATTTCCGCCGCGACTTCATCGCCCGAAACTTCGATGTTTTCCATCTCGGCTACTTTCTCAAGCAGCATCGCCCCGCGCACATCTCTCTCGGCTTGTGAGCGCATTTGCGTGTAAGCCATCTCAATAAATTCTTTTTCAACCTTCTGCAAATCAACACCGCGCTGCTGCAAATCCTGCGCAAAATTGTTTAAAAGATTTCTCGACTGCGATTCGATGAGCGCGTCGGGAACTTCAAAAGCGTGGTTTTCGATAAGCCGCGTGATAAGCTCGTTCTGAACTTTAGCGTCGGCGCTGCCCGTCGAATGTTTTTCCAAATCCGCGCGCAGTTTCGCGCGCAAATCGTCCATCGATTCAAAATCTTCGCCCAGACTTCGCACCCATTCGTCGTCGGCTTCGGGCAGTTCGACCGCGCCGACCGATTTGATTTTCGCACGGTAATTGACGGTTTTTCCGGCAAGCGCGGGCGACGAGAAATTCGGCTCATACGTTACGGTGAATTCTTTTTCTTCGTCGGCTTCGACGTCTGTGAAATTGTCGGTAAAAGATTTTTCAATCGAAGCGTCGCCCAAAGCTATCTCCAAATCTTCGGCGCGAATCGGCTCGGCGTCGGGTTCGTTCTCAAACGCGCCTTCCAAATCGACAATCACGGTGTCGCCTGTCCGCGATTTGCGCCCTTCGACCGGAATCAAAGACGCTTGCTCGCGCCGCCGCTCGTCGATAAATCTTTCGACTTCGCCGTCCTCAAGCGGTTTAACGCGCCTAACCGCTTCCAAGCCTTTATATTCGGGCGTCGGAATCTCCGGCATAATTTCGACGTGAGCATGCAGGACGAGCGGCTGCGAACCGTTGAGCTTCAAATTTTCCGCGTCGTCCAAGTGCAAATCCGGCTGGACGAGCGGCGTCAAATCGTGCTGACGAATCGCTTCGGCGACTTTATCGGCGAGCAGTTCCTGTAAAGTTTCCTGTTTGATTTCTTCCTTGTAGCGCAGGCGCACAACGTCGAGCGGCGCATTGCCTTTGCGAAAGCCGGCGACTTGCGCGCCCCTCGCATATTTGCGACTCACGTTGTCGTAAGCTGTGCGAACCGCTTCCGGTTCAATCTCGATTTTTATTTCCTTGCGCGTCGGCGACACGTCGATTAGTTCAGTTTTCATTTAGTTTAATAAGAATTAAGAATTAAAAATTAAAAATTTTGGAATTTGTTTTCTGATTCTTAATTCTTAATTCTCGATTGATTAAAAGAATGCCGAGGGCGAGACTCGAACTCGCATATCTTTCGACGCTAGATCCTAAGTCTAGTGCGTATACCAATTTCGCCACCTCGGCACAAATTTTCAAGCAAAAAAGAGCAAGTTTGAATTTATCGAATCGGCGGGCGAATGTCTAGCGAGGCAAATTCGCCGGACGAACAAGCAAAAATCCCCTATCGGTTGAAAGCCGGTTTCGACGACAGTTAAAAAATACGTTTCAAACGTTAAACGGCGGCGGCAAAACGTTGCCGGAAATAAAGTAAATTTCGGCAAAAAAAATTCTTGGCAAATCGCGGTCTTTAATGCTAGAATGCCTGTAAATCAATTTGCGGTCGAATCAAAAGAGCGACGATAAGAGGAACAAAAGGGAGGCTTTGAGTTTGTATGATGTGCTGGCATTGTGAAGGAGAACTTGAATTTAATGTTCACGGGGCGGCGACCGATGCGTCGAAGATTTATCATTGCGCGGCTTGCGGCAAATGGTATGAAATGCGCAAGGAGCGAGAGCGCGTCAACGGCGCTGTTCCGGTTCGCTTCGTAGAATTGGACGCCGCGCCCGCCGCTCAAGCAAGATAATTTATCATTCTGACTTTTAAAGTTAAAAATTCAAGGATTTAGAATTTCAAGATTCTAAATCCTTGAATTTTTTATTTAGAGATTCAATCTGAAAAGTTACCCGCGATTTAACAATCGCCGCAGAACGAACGGCAGAATGCCGCCGTGCCGGTAATATTCGACTTCAATCGGCGTGTCGATGCGCAAAATCAACTTCACTTCCTGCGTCGCGCCGTCAGCTCGATTGACGCGCAAAGTCGCCGTTTGCAGCGGTTTGATTTCGACGTTTTCAAGTCCCGTCAAATCAAACGTCTCCGTGCCGTCGAGTTTTAATGTTTCCGCGCTTTCGCCTTCGGCAAACTGAAGAGGCAGCACACCCATTCCGACCAGATTCGAGCGGTGGATGCGCTCGAAAGATTGCGCGATGACGGCTTTGACGCCCATCAACCTTGTGCCTTTCGCCGCCCAATCGCGCGAGCTTCCCGTCCCATATTCGTGTCCGGCAAAGATGACGAGCGGCGTTTTCGTTTCGGCGTATTTCATCGCCGCATCATAAATACTCATCTGTTCGCTTTCGGGTTGAAAGCACGTAAAACCGCCTTCAGTCGGCGCGACCATTTGATTTTTGATGCGGACGTTGGCGAACGTGCCGCGCACCATCACGCGGTCGTTGCCGCGCCTTGAACCGTAGGAATTAAAATTCATCGGCTCGACGCCTTTTTCCTGCAAGTAAAGTCCGGCGGGCGAAGTCGGCTTTATCGAACCGGCGGGCGAGATATGGTCGGTCGTTACCGAATCGCCGAAAACGGCGAGCGAGCGCGCGTTTTTTATATTGCAGTATTCGCCTGCGTCCATCGAAAAGTTCTCGAAATACGGCGGCTCCTGAATATACGTCGAATCTTTATCCCACTGATAAACATTGCCTTCGCTCGTCGGAATTTCGTTCCACAGCGGATTTTGCTCGGCAAATTCGCTGTAAAGTTTTTTGTATGTTTCGGGGTCAAACGCGGCTTCGAGAACTTCTTTTACTTCGTCGAGCGTCGCCCAGATGTCTTTCAAAAACACGTCGTTGCCGTCCGCGTCCTGTCCGAGCGGATTTAAATAAACGTCCTTTAAAATCGTTCCGGCGAGCGCGTAGGCGACCACCAGCGGCGGCGACATCAGGAAATTCGCTTTGATGTTTTGATGAACGCGCGCTTCAAAATTGCGGTTGCCCGATAAAACCGAAGCGGCAACCAAATCGTGTTCGACAATTCCGTCTTCGATACCGGCGTCGAGCGGACCGGAATTTCCGATGCAGGTCGTGCAGCCGTAGCCGACGAGATTGAAACCGAGTTCGTTTAAATACGGCTGCAAACCGGTTTTTTCTAAATATTCGGTAACGACGCGCGAGCCGGGCGCGAGCGACGTTTTGACATACGGCGGAACTTTCAAACCTTTTTCCACCGCTTTTTTGGCGACGATTCCGGCGGCGAGCATCACCGACGGATTTGACGTGTTCGTGCAGCTTGTGATTGCGGCGATAAGAACGTCGCCGCTGCCGATTGAAGTATGCTGCGTCTCGGTTACCACGTCCAAATCTTCAACGCGGTCGGGCGTCGGGCGGTTGTTCATCATCTCGACTTCGGTGTGAACGTTTGTATTGTCGGGCGAGACGGTCGAATGGATTGATTCTGGAATCGTTTTGGAGTTTTGCTCGCCGCCGCCCGCCGCGTGCGCCATTGCCTTTGCGCCCATCGTTACCATAAAGCGTTTTTCCAATTCGTCGCTAGTTTTACCGTAGCCGCCGTTGGCAATCGATTTTGTAAAAAGCTCGACAAACCGGTCGTCCAGATTCGACAATTCGATTCTGTCCTGCGGGCGTTTCGGTCCGGCAACCGACGGCGTAATCGTCGCCAGATTCAAATCCAAAACGGTTGTATAATCGGCTTCGCCCTCTTGCGGAATGCCGAACATACCTTGCGCCGTGTAATAATTTCTGATTGTTTCAATGTGCGCTTCATAACGTCCGGTCGCGCGGAAATAATCGAGCGTTTTTTCATCGACGCCGAAAAAGCCCATCGTCGCGCCGTATTCGGGCGCCATATTCGCAATCGTCGCGCGGTCGGTTGCGTGCAGGGTGGTCGCGCCTTCGCCGAAAAATTCGACGAACTTGCCGACGACTTTAGCTTTGCGAAGCATTTCCGTAATTCGTAAAACAAGGTCGGTCGCCGTCGTGCCTTGCGGCAACTCGCCCGATAGGTGAACGCCGACGACATCGGGCGTCAAGATATAAACGGGCTGCCCCAACATCGCGGCTTCGGCTTCGATGCCGCCGACGCCCCAGCCGACGATTCCCAAACCGTTTATCATCGTTGTGTGCGAGTCGGTTCCGACCAAAGTGTCCGGGTAAAAAACATTGTCTTTTTCAAACACGCCTTTTGCGAGATATTCGAGATTGACTTGGTGAACGATGCCGATGCCCGGCGGCACGACCGAGAAACCGCTGAACGCCTGCGTTCCCCATTTCAAAAATTTATAACGCTGCTCGTTGCGCTTAAACTCGGTTTCCATATTGCGCCGATATGCGTCTTCGCTGCCCGCGTAATCGACCTGAACCGAGTGGTCAATCACCAAATCGACGGGGACGAGCGGCTCGATAAGGCTCGTATCTTTCCCCATACGCTCGACCGCCGAACGCATCGCCGCCAAATCGACGAGCAGCGGAACGCCGGTGAAATCCTGCAAAATAACGCGCGCCACTGTAAACGGAATTTCTTCGGCGCGCTCGTCGTTTGCTTGCCAGCCCGCAAGATTGCGCACGTCTTTTTCCCGCACTTTTTTCTCGTCGAAATTTCTTAAAACCGATTCCAAAACGATGCGAATCGAAACGGGCAGGCGTGAAACCTGCGCGATGCCTTCGCGCTCCAATTGCGGCAAAGAGTAAAAACTTCCGTCCGCGCCTGTGCCGGTTTTGAATGTTTGTCGGGTGTTGAAAAGATTATGCGGCATATTTTGATTTTTGATTTTTGATTTTTGATTACTCGTTCAAGTTTATGGCTTTTCCCTTAAAAACTCAAAACTTGCGGCTTTTCGATTTTCGGCTGATGCAAAAAAACTTTCGGCAAAATACTTTTTAAAAAATTTTGCGCTTGCCGAAATAAAACTTCCGCGTTTTTATTTTTCAGACAATCCGCGTTATATTCGAGTTTCGTTAAAACCAACAGCCGAGCGGCGATTGCCGTAAGTTTTGGCAGCACAGCGGAAAGAAGTTAGTCGAAGCGATAGAAAACTATCAATTGTTCGCTCTTACTTATTCACTGTTTTCAATAAATAACGCTTATCGAAAAACAACGAACAGTTTATCGGGTGATAGCGAACAGCTTTTTCAACATAATTCGTCTAACATCTTTTTCACGGCGCAGACGGATTATTAACCGCAAACATTTACCGAAAAATAATAATGAACGACGGCGACAGTAGTTTTATCTGCAATGAATTTTTCAGCGTCTTCTCTCCGAAAATTTGGGTCGAATGTCAGGCGTCTGCGCTCGCGCGTCAGGCGGCGGAAATTGTCCGAATATAAATTTCTCGCCCTTTTCGCGCTCCTCGGTCCGGGCATTATCGCCGCCAGTTCGGGCAACGAAGCGAGCGGCATCGCCACATACTCTTCGGCAGGCGCCGATTACGGTTACACGCTTCTTTGGGCTTTTATTCCGATGACCGTCTGCTTTGTTGTCGCGCAGGAGATGTGCGTGCGAATGGGCGTTGTAACCGGACAGGGCTTGGCGGATTTAATCCGCGAGCAGTTTGGGGTGCGCTGGACGGCGGTCGTGATGCTGGCTTTACTGATTGCAAACACGGGAATCATCATCGCCGAATTTGTCGGCGTCGCGCAGGCGGCGGAGCTTTTCGGCATCTCGCGCTACATCGCCATCCCGATTACGGCGATGGTGATTTGGTGGCTCGTCGTGCGCGGAACGCCGAAACGGGTCGAGCAGGTTTTTCTGCTGATGTCGCTGGTTTTTTTAACTTATATCGTTTCGGCTTTTCTCGCAAAACCCGATTGGGCGCAGGTCGGCAGCGAATTCGTAACGCCGAGCTTCAGTCTTGAAACCGGCTATTTATTTACAATCGTCGCGCTTATCGGCACGACGATTACGCCGTTTATGCAGATTTTCGTGCAGTCTTCGGTTGTCGAAAAGGGAATGACCAAAGAAGATTATCCGATTGCGCGCGCCGACGCGATTGTCGGCGTTTTCTTTGCAAATCTTGTCGCTGCGTTTATCGTCATCTCGACCGCCGCAACTTTGCATTCGCAAGGAATAAAACTAGAAAGCGCCGCCGATGCCGCGCAATCGCTTGCGCCCATCGCCGGACAATACGCCAAATACTTGTTCGCCGTCGGTCTGTTCGGCGCGTCGATGCTGGCGATGGGCGTTCTGCCGCTCGCAACCGCATATTCGGTGAGCGAAGCGTTAGGATTTGAAAAGGGATTGTCTCATTCTTTCAAAGAAGCGCCGATTTTTCTCGGCATTTTTTCATCGCTTATTTTAATCGGTGCAGTCGTCGCGCTCGCGCCCGGCATTCCGCAAATAAAACTTCTCGTTTTAACGCAGTGCATCAACGGTCTGCTGCTTCCCGTTCTGCTCGTCGCCATCGTTTTGCTCTCCAGCAGTCGCGAAATTATGGGCGACTATAAAAATTCGTTTCTTTATAATTGTCTGGCGTGGTTTATTACGATTGTCGTCTCGATTTTGTCGCTTTTATTAATTGGCAGAACAATTTACGATATTTTTTAAGATTTTAATTTTTTAGATTTTCGGCGGCGGATTTTCTAATGTTCGCTCGCTTTCGCGTTATGGATTTTACGGGTTTGCGAAAAAAATTTTTGTGGTTTCTCGCGCTGACAACCGTCATTTCGCTCGTGTTGATATATTTTCAGCTTGCCGAGCCGACAATAAAAAATTACGTCGTCGATTTTTTCAGCCGCGCTGACCGCGAGACGGGCGCGACCGCCGCCGTTTTGTTCGACCATTTAGTCGGCGTTTTCAGAATCATTTTGTGGATGAGCCTTGTCATCGCCGTCGTGCGTTTTTTTACCGCGCTCATTTTCAACGCCCTTCTTCATTCGGCGCAATACGAAGCGACGAATCTTTTGAGAAACGTTTTTTCAATCGTCATTTTCATTGCCGCTTTTTTCATAATTTTGCAATCGCAATTCTCCAGCGCCTACGAAAAACTTACGCCGATATTCACCGGCTCGACTATAATCGCCATCGTTCTGGGTTTGGCGATGCAGGACACTTTGGGCAATCTTTTCTCCGGTCTGGCGACGCAAGCCGACCAGCCGTTTCAAATCGGCGACGTGATTTCGGTCGCGGGAAAAGGTTCGGGCGTCGTCGAAAACATCTCTTGGCGCGGCGTGAAAATCCGCACGTTTCAAAATAAATTGATTGTCATCAGCAACAGCGTTTTAAGTAAGGAAGCGATTGAAGTCGCGCCGCGCGATAACCTCAACGCGCGGCTCGTCGATTTCGGAACGCTTTACGTCGAGTCGCCTGCGCGCACGATAAAAATCATTCGTGAAGTCGTCCGCCAAGTCGAAAACGTCTCGGCGAAAATGCGCCCCGTCGTGCGTATAAAAAATTTGGGCGAAAGCGGCGTCGATTGGGAAATAAAATACTGGCTCGAAGATTACGCCAAATACAACGAGACGGACGCGCTCGTTCGCCAGCGAATCTGGTATGCGTTTCAGCGCGAAAAAATCGGGTTTTATTTCCCGACGCGCACCGTTCATTTGGTCGAAAAAGCGGCAAACGCCGAACTTAACGAACCGGAAAACGAAATTTTCGAGCGTCTGAGCGCAAATTCGATTTTCGCGCCGCTCTCGGACGAAGAAACGCGGCAACTCGCCGAGAACAGCGTCTCGCGCGTTTTTGCGCCCGACGAAGCGATTGTCCGGCAAGGTCAGCAAGCCGATTCGATGTTCGTCATACATCACGGTGCGGTTCGCGTGCAAATCAATGAAGACGGCAAAACCAGAGATTTAAACACGCTGCGCGCGGGCGATTTTTTCGGCGAAATGGCGCTCCTCACCGGCGAACCGCGCACGGCAACCGTCGTCGCCGACGAAGAAACCGAAGTTTTGGAAATAAAAAATCAAAGCCTCAAACCGATTCTCGAAGCTAATTCCGAACTGGTCGAAAAATTCAGTCTCCTTGTCGAAGAACGCCGCGCGATGCTCGAAAAATTAAA
>MWVV01000497.1_pt1 | contig 14343 bp, 14 predicted proteins | sample 1047281 | NCBI WGS metagenome assembly MWVV01 (sample SAMN06349986, study PRJNA376086) | soil metagenome | isolation source: PT-2 sample Antarctic (ecotone) soil | place: Antarctica | collected 2015-01-13 | reverse complement strand
AAACCGCCGACGCGCCGAACGTCTGGAACTTTCCGCGAACCGACACGCTCGAACCTTTCCGAATCTTCGCCTTTTTTAAGGTTTCCGATTTTTCCGAAAAGTCTGCAAAAACGACGAAGCCGGGAACATCGCCCGGCTCAATCACCAACTTGCATTGTCCGTCTCGTTTGACGCGCTTTTGAACTTTTCCCGAAACTTCTACGACCGAATTGACAAGTTTTGACAAGTTTTCCCGCGCCGAATCCACATCAGAACCGCGCAGAGCGTCGGCAATCGCCTTTAAGCCAAACTTCTCAACCGTTCCCTTTCCCATTATTTTCCCTTTTTTTAGGTGTTACCTTTTGTTACATTTTCGTTTCTTTTTTTAGTGCGACCTTTTGCGAACTTCGCCCGGCGGCGATGATTCCGCTTGCTCATAAAACTGCGGCAATTCCTTGCCCGACATTCGCAAATCAAATAACGGCTCGTTGCATTGCGGACAAGCACAGCCCTCGACTAAATCCCGCGCCAGACTCTCCAACTCAGACATTGCGTCGTTATCAGACGGCTCGAAGTCTTTGCAGAAGTCCCGGAACTCTCCGAACGTGCCGAACATTCTCATATTTTTTAATCCTAAAAACTCTTTCAAATCGGCCGCGCCGAATCTGCGTATGTCCAACGGTTTGGAAACGTATTTAACGACCTCTTGAAGCCCGGCGGCAAGGTCAAGAATTGGCTTTAAGTGCAAAACGTGGCTGTCACCCGTCACCGCTAACCATTCATCACGCAGAAGCTCGATGTCGAAAAACTTCCGACGAAATCCGATGATGTGCAAGTGTGTGTGATGAAGTCCGTTTTTGTCTTTGGTAAATTCGAGCGACCAAGTGCCACCTTTGAAGTATTGTTTCCAGAACGACCGCCGCGTTAATTTAGTGAAAGAGTTTCGGATTCGCGCCGCCGATTCTTTTCGGCTTTCTTTCCGATGCGTCTGCGTCAAAACCAGATGAACCGGCGTAACTTTGTTGTGAAGCATAAATGCTTTCATCAACGGCAGGTATTTAGTCTGTAGTTTCCGCGACCGTCGCCGACCGCAATCCGGGCAAAGGCGAAATTCACAAGTGAAGTTTGGAATTATCCGGGCGATGTGCCGACCGCACGTTAAAACCGAAAGACGCGAATGACAACGATCTAGTTTGTCCGCTAATTCGCCCTCGTAAAGTTCACGCGCCAACCCTACCAAGTGTTCTTTCGCCTGAAGCCGTTCCCGCGCCCTTTGTGACCTCGTGCGCTTAGTCCCACGTTGCGACTTTGTTACCCTATTATCAAGATAGGTCTGACTTGCTGATTTTGACTCCGATGCAACGGGCAAACGACGCGAATCGGTTAAAACCGTAGCTAAGGTGGCTTGTCTCATTTTCCACCTCTTACACGTTGGATTAACTGCCGAATGCGAACCGATGCGAGCGCGTGAAGCACACACAACCAACGGCGGCGATAGATGATTAAGGCTTGCTTATTACAACGGCTTGAATGGCATTTTAATTGATTTTCAGGTGTTTTCATAATAAAAAAATGAACGGGTAATTCCCACCTGAAAGGAATTACCCGTTTTCTCTTAAGAGAAAAAAATTTCTCAAAAAAAATGAAACTTCTTGTGCTTTTTTTACGAATAGTGTAAAAATAGTCAAAGGCACTAACTTTCAGGTGGGTGCTATTTTTGACTAGGCTTGTCAAATAATCTAAAAGGTTCGGTCTGATACACCGAGCCTTTTTCTATTGCTAATTCTACTACAAACTCAGGAATAAACAAAGAAAAATAAGAATTTTAAGCGAATTAAACCATTTATAAATTCTCCAACTAAAATAAGAGTATCCAGAAACATTTCAATGTCAAATCTTAGGTTTTCTTAGGTTTTCTTAGGTTTTTAATGTTGAGACTAAAAAGGTCAATTATTCGGTTAAACATACGCAAGAACTTCAACTTCTCTTTTTTGAGTGCAAGTCAGCACAACTTCACTTATTATGCGAAGAGATAAAATCTTATGAACAAAAAAGAAGCTGCCGAATTTCTTGAGGTATCAGAAAAAACCGTCGAGCGTTATAAATCAGCTGGGAAGTTATCAGCCCGGTTAAAACGCATCATCGGCGCAGACGGCAAATCACGAAAGGTTTTAGACTTCAATCAATCCGATCTCGAACGTCTGCAACGTGAAATATCCGGCAATGTCGTGTTTCCCGAAGTCACGAACAGACAACCACAGACCAAGACACAGACAGACACAGACGGACAGACACAATTAGATACGGCAAACTTTGCAGAAACTGAAATTAGCATCTACGGACAGACACAGACAGCCAATCTGTTCGGCATCATTTTTAAGAGTATTGAAACGATTTCCGAGCGACATTTACAGATTTCAAACAGGTTTCAAAAGCTCGTTTTGACGGTTGATGAAGCGGCGGCAGTTTCTGGATTGCCGAAAGCGTATATTGACCGGGCGATCAAAAAGGAAAAGACTCTGAAAGCAACGAAAATCGGCGGCAGGTATCGAATCAAAAGACAGGACTTAAACGAGTTCGTCAATAACCTTTAGAATGTCCCGGAAACGACCCTTTATGAAACACTCCATAGTATGACAAAGCAAATTAAAATTAAGTCTTATTTTTCAATATCAACTGACCTTGCCCGTGAAATGGGTAATTGGGAAGAATTTGTAACAGGTGAAGAGTATTCGGTTGACTTAAAAAGTAATGAAACTGGTGAAATAGTGACTGTAAGATATGTTGAGGTAGAAGACAGCTTTGATTATGTGATGATTGAGTCTAATTTACGGGGCGAACTTTTTGACCGAGTTATTGGCAGAGCAATTCGCGCATTGATTATGCATAGTGATAACTTGATGGTTCATCGCTAGACAGTCTTAAAAACGCTGGTTTTTGAAGTGATTGAGAATAGTTGTTTTTGATGGTGTTTCAAAACTCAAGTTAAACCATTTGTTTTGATATTTTGTTTCTGAGATTAGTTTTGTAACACGACTTTATTAAGCCTGATAGAATTTTGAATAGATTTAAGAAGTATCCAATAAACGAGCGGATACTGTTGCCCAATTCAAAAGCGTCATTAAAAACTAAAAACAAGTCAGCAAATTCGAGCGATTTTGTTGAGTTAATTTCATCCAAATTGAATTGGGCAACAGTATCCGAGCGTTTTTGAGACATTAACAAAGTCGCTGTTTCGCCCTCACGTCCATTGAATTGTTCGGCGTGCCTGACGCGCTACTTTTGCTGTCTTTCTGCTCTTATAACATCCGCTAAACTATTCTTCCCAGCCCATATTTCCTCAAGTTCAAGCCAAGCTAATCGAGAATTTGAACCAAGCCACTGAAGAAAAACTTTATTCCCAAATTCCCTCCAAGAAGCAATATTCTGTAAACCTTCGAGAAAGCCAACAACTGCCAAGTTGCGTGTCTCTTCATCACCATCAACTATCAACCCTTCGACTAACTTAAACACCGCCGGAAACATCTCTGTCTTTCCTTCGGAAAAACTATCAACTATGTAATGTGCAAAAATCGAGATGTCATTATACAAACCAGCCTCTTCGCCATCCCACCACTCAAGGTGTTCCTTCCATTTATCCAGAGCATCGGGACACGCTTCAAGAAATAGAGATATTACTTTGTCTTTGTTTATCACAGCCAATTATCTCACCAGCACGCCGAACTAGTTATTATACCGCTAATCTGCGGCATAAATCCGAAATAGGCACAAATTACCGCTCTTATGTGTCTCAAAAATGGTCGTTTTTAAGACTCAAATGTTAAGTTTTGTTAAGTTCAAAACCTTAGCATATCTTAACATCTCAAACTGATTTATTTTTCGGTTAATCAGTTTGAAAAAGATTGAATAATCAAATTATCGCCCAAACGACTGCCGCCGCCACAGCCAAAACAATCGCGTATTCGAGAAGCGGCACACGCCGACCGATTGACGAGCCACAGCGCGAACAGAAACGCGGCTGATAAACGAGCGTCAGCAACCAGCCGGAACATTGAGAGCAAAAGCTAATCATTCTCTTTTTTTAGGTGTCCAATTTGTCTAATTCGTCTCGTTTTTATCACGTTACTTTTGTTTTTTTAGGTGTCTTATTTGTCTCATTCGGCGGCTGATAATCAGCGAGAAAATGCGCCGCGTTTCGGTGTTCTTTCTCTGTTCTTTCTCTGTTTTGCCTCTCGTTTCTCTCTCGTTATCCGCGCCCGAAATAATAGGTTTTGAAAGGTTTTCTTTTTTGTCTCAAAATGCCACAAATTCCACAGCCGAAACTTCTCACGCGCGTAGAGTTGTTTCCTTTTTTAACGGTTGTGCCTTTTGTGCAGTTTGTGCATTCCGTCCGCCCGCCTTTGAGTTTTGCGCCACAGCGTTCTTTTGATTGCATGGGGTTTGTTTGATTGTATGGGGTTTCCAAATTCCGTCTTAATTATTTCTTCAATCGGCAACCACTCAAACAAACCGCCGACGCGCCGAACGTCTGGAACTTTCCGCGAACCGACACGCTCGAACCTTTCCGAATCTTCGCCTTTTTTAAGGTTTCCGATTTTTCCGAAAAGTCTGCAAAAACGACGAAGCCGGGAACATCGCCCGGCTCAATCACCAACTTGCATTGTCCGTCTCGTTTGACGCGCTTTTGAACTTTTCCCGAAACTTCTACGACCGAATTGACAAGTTTTGACAAGTTTTCCCGCGCCGAATCCACATCAGAACCGCGCAGAGCGTCGGCAATCGCCTTTAAGCCAAACTTCTCAACCGTTCCCTTTCCCATTATTTTCCCTTTTTTTAGGTGTTACCTTTTGTTACATTTTCGTTTCTTTTTTTAGTGCGACCTTTTGCGAACTTCGCCCGGCGGCGATGATTCCGCTTGCTCATAAAACTGCGGCAATTCCTTGCCCGACATTCGCAAATCAAATAACGGCTCGTTGCATTGCGGACAAGCACAGCCCTCGACTAAATCCCGCGCCAGACTCTCCAACTCAGACATTGCGTCGTTATCAGACGGCTCGAAGTCTTTGCAGAAGTCCCGGAACTCTCCGAACGTGCCGAACATTCTCATATTTTTTAATCCTAAAAACTCTTTCAAATCGGCCGCGCCGAATCTGCGTATGTCCAACGGTTTGGAAACGTATTTAACGACCTCTTGAAGCCCGGCGGCAAGGTCAAGAATTGGCTTTAAGTGCAAAACGTGGCTGTCACCCGTCACCGCTAACCATTCATCACGCAGAAGCTCGATGTCGAAAAACTTCCGACGAAATCCGATGATGTGCAAGTGTGTGTGATGAAGTCCGTTTTTGTCTTTGGTAAATTCGAGCGACCAAGTGCCACCTTTGAAGTATTGTTTCCAGAACGACCGCCGCGTTAATTTAGTGAAAGAGTTTCGGATTCGCGCCGCCGATTCTTTTCGGCTTTCTTTCCGATGCGTCTGCGTCAAAACCAGATGAACCGGCGTAACTTTGTTGTGAAGCATAAATGCTTTCATCAACGGCAGGTATTTAGTCTGTAGTTTCCGCGACCGTCGCCGACCGCAATCCGGGCAAAGGCGAAATTCACAAGTGAAGTTTGGAATTATCCGGGCGATGTGCCGACCGCACGTTAAAACCGAAAGACGCGAATGACAACGATCTAGTTTGTCCGCTAATTCGCCCTCGTAAAGTTCACGCGCCAACCCTACCAAGTGTTCTTTCGCCTGAAGCCGTTCCCGCGCCCTTTGTGACCTCGTGCGCTTAGTCCCACGTTGCGACTTTGTTACCCTATTATCAAGATAGGTCTGACTTGCTGATTTTGACTCCGATGCAACGGGCAAACGACGCGAATCGGTTAAAACCGTAGCTAAGGTGGCTTGTCTCATTTTCCACCTCTTACACGTTGGATTAACTGCCGAATGCGAACCGATGCGAGCGCGTGAAGCACACACAACCAACGGCGGCGATAGATGATTAAGGCTTGCTTATTACAACGGCTTGAATGGCATTTTAATTGATTTTCAGGTGTTTTCATAATAAAAAAATGAACGGGTAATTCCCACCTGAAAGGAATTACCCGTTTTCTCTTAAGAGAAAAAAATTTCTCAAAAAAAATGAAACTTCTTGTGCTTTTTTTACGAATAGTGTAAAAATAGTCAAAGGCACTAACTTTCAGGTGGGTGCTATTTTTGACTAGGCTTGTCAAATAATCTAAAAGGTTCGGTCTGATACACCGAGCCTTTTTCTATTGCTAATTCTACTACAAACTCAGGAATAAACAAAGAAAAATAAGAATTTTAAGCGAATTAAACCATTTATAAATTCTCCAACTAAAATAAGAGTATCCAGAAACATTTCAATGTCAAATCTTAGGTTTTCTTAGGTTTTCTTAGGTTTTTAATGTTGAGACTAAAAAGGTCAATTATTCGGTTAAACATACGCAAGAACTTCAACTTCTCTTTTTTGAGTGCAAGTCAGCACAACTTCACTTATTATGCGAAGAGATAAAATCTTATGAACAAAAAAGAAGCTGCCGAATTTCTTGAGGTATCAGAAAAAACCGTCGAGCGTTATAAATCAGCTGGGAAGTTATCAGCCCGGTTAAAACGCATCATCGGCGCAGACGGCAAATCACGAAAGGTTTTAGACTTCAATCAATCCGATCTCGAACGTCTGCAACGTGAAATATCCGGCAATGTCGTGTTTCCCGAAGTCACGAACAGACAACCACAGACCAAGACACAGACAGACACAGACGGACAGACACAATTAGATACGGCAAACTTTGCAGAAACTGAAATTAGCATCTACGGACAGACACAGACAGCCAATCTGTTCGGCATCATTTTTAAGAGTATTGAAACGATTTCCGAGCGACATTTACAGATTTCAAACAGGTTTCAAAAGCTCGTTTTGACGGTTGATGAAGCGGCGGCAGTTTCTGGATTGCCGAAAGCGTATATTGACCGGGCGATCAAAAAGGAAAAGACTCTGAAAGCAACGAAAATCGGCGGCAGGTATCGAATCAAAAGACAGGACTTAAACGAGTTCGTCAATAACCTTTAGAATGTCCCGGAAACGACCCTTTATGAAACACTCCATAGTATGACAAAGCAAATTAAAATTAAGTCTTATTTTTCAATATCAACTGACCTTGCCCGTGAAATGGGTAATTGGGAAGAATTTGTAACAGGTGAAGAGTATTCGGTTGACTTAAAAAGTAATGAAACTGGTGAAATAGTGACTGTAAGATATGTTGAGGTAGAAGACAGCTTTGATTATGTGATGATTGAGTCTAATTTACGGGGCGAACTTTTTGACCGAGTTATTGGCAGAGCAATTCGCGCATTGATTATGCATAGTGATAACTTGATGGTTCATCGCTAGACAGTCTTAAAAACGCTGGTTTTTGAAGTGATTGAGAATAGTTGTTTTTGATGGTGTTTCAAAACTCAAGTTAAACCATTTGTTTTGATATTTTGTTTCTGAGATTAGTTTTGTAACACGACTTTATTAAGCCTGATAGAATTTTGAATAGATTTAAGAAGTGTCCAATAAACGAGCGTTTGTGAGACTGTTTTATTTGCTAACCCCAACCGTCATCAGGAAATATCCTTCCACTTACTAACTCATATTCATCTTCGCTAAGCCAATTTGAAACGTCTTCATAATCTTTCCCCTCGTATGCAATCGCATTATGTAAATAAGGGTCGATAACTATTATTCTACTGCGGTTTTCTGGCTTCGGAGTAACAATCAACAAATGACTTGGAATATATTCCACGCCATCTATATACCAAATCTCAAACCACTTATCATCATAAGTTGACATAGCTATCTATTATTACAAGTAACTTATCTTAAAAAGGGTCTTTTTTAAGACTCAAATGTTAGGTTTTGTTAAGTTCAAATCCTTAGCAAATCTTAGCATCGTTGTTCTTTCTTTGTTATTTCTTTGTTTTCCCTTTTTTATAGTGTGGAATTTGTGGAATTTCCCTTTTTTTATAGTGTCAACTTTGTCAGCTTTTCTCAGGTCTTATAGTTGATTTACTTTTCGAGATTTCAAGTTTGCCGCCTGCATTTGGGAAATTCTTTTTTTACATCCAACTTCATCCAACTTGTCAGCTTACCGCGTGCGTAAAATCTCAAGTTTTCTCAAGTTTTCCTTTTTGTCTGAAAAGTGACGCAAAATCCACTTTATTTTTTTGCGCGAAGTTCCGCCTCTTTTTTTTAGGTTTCCGATTCTTCCAATTCTCTACGTCACTTCTACATCACTTTTGTTTTTTTAGGTGTCTTGTTTGTCTCATTCGGCGGCTGATAATCAGCGAGAAAATGCGCCGCCCGTCTCTGTTCTTTCTCTGTTATTTCTTTGTTTTGCGTCTCGTTTCCGTCTCGTTATCCCCGCCCGAAATATTAAGTTTTGTCAAGTTTTCCGTTTCCTGTTTCTCTGCTGTTTCTCTGCTGTTTTTCCTTGCTATTTCCTTGCAATCGGCAATTATTCAGACAAACCGCCCGACCGCCGAATGAATGAAGCCGACGAACTCGTCCAGGTCTGCTCTTTTGACTTTGTAGCCTCGACCAATAATTTTAGCTTTTAGTTTGCCTTCGTGGATTGCATCACGTAAGTTTGCATCGGATAGACCTGTTAGTAGCCGACAGTCTGTTAAATTTATTAGTAGCTTTTCACTGGTGCGAACAGCTTCCATTCGTGGGTGTTCACGGCTTGCTATTGCCTCTGCCAGCTGAGCCACGAATAGACGCGCATCAGGGGTCTTCGTAGCTGTTAATGCTGTGTCAGGCGACTCAAGTATCGTCTTTAGATTTTCGACAGCTTCACGGGCGTATTCTGCTTGTTTTCCTGTCTTTCCTCTAACGTATGTTACTTCACCGAGCCGACCTTCCGAAGCGTATTTCTCAACGATTCTGGTCGATACGCTAAGAAATTCTGCTACTTCTTTCTTGTTCATTACCAAAAATATAAGTCGCGAACACCTTTGAAGGCAAGGCTCTTGGTGGCTTTCAATAAAGTTAGATTATCGTAAGCTAAGTAAGGCGCGGGAATTAGACAAATTGGACACCAAAGGAAAACTTGAGAAAACCTGAAATTTCAACTTGAATTAAAACTGTTTGTGGCTTTCGTCTACTTTTTTTATTGATTTCTGCTATTATCTGCCCAATAATAATTTGATTGCTGCGCTTAAACGTAAATTCAAACAATCGAAATCAGGAAAATAAAAATGAGAACCCTATCTAAATTTATCTTAATGGCTGGAGTGCTTTTGGCTGCTTTTGGTAACGTAAACGCACAAATCGAAACATTAACGGCTTCTCAACACTGGAATGAGATTAACTCGCTTAAACTCGTCCAGGAGCGTAAATCATACATTAGAAAATTAACTGCTAAACAAAAAGCGGAACTAGTAATTGAACATACAAATCGTAAATTGAACAGTATGTCTTTAACTGACGAGCAACGGCAGGCTGTGATTGATGCCAGAGATTCTATAACAGCTGAATTTTTCACAGAATCACTGAAAGCAGGTGAAGATAAAAGTAAAAACCCGACAGTAGTTAAAATAATGAAAGCTTATGACCGTGCCGCAGAAGTTCTTACTTCAAAACAGACGTATGAAATTTTTTGTTTAATTGGCGATAGGGAAACTTTAGACGACCCAAATCCAGGAGGATGCTAATTTTTGGGATGATTGCTTGACGGTAGATTAAGTTTTTGAAATTTTACACACCCAAGCCGACCGCGAACCGATGCGAGCGAACCCTTGCGAATCTTACTGTTTCTTACTGTTTCCGCGTCCGATGTGCAATCAGCAAAAATCACAAAACCCCGGCACGTTATCGGATTCAATGACGAGCCTGCAAAGTCCGTCTCGCTTGACCACTTTTTGAACTTTCCCGGATACGTCCAGAGACGAACCGAGCGCGAACGCCAACGCCGACCGCGCCGACTCCACTCCGACCGCGCCGATCTGCTCAGCGATTGCCGAAACTGAAAACTTCTCAAGTGTCGTTTTTTTCATTTTCTTTTTTTAGGGCGAACTTCGGCGAACTTTTTGTCTCAAAACGCCACAAATTCCACAGTTCGTTCGTCTGCAATCAATCCCAAACAGAAAGGCTTGCTGAATCGTAAGTGCCGTTGATTGAATCAACTTTAGGCAAACAATACGGCAACAGCTTAATCAATAATTCAAGCCGTTCTTTTGCCGGTAATTGCTCAAACGTCTGCGGTAATGCGTCCAATTCGCCCGCGATAATTCCTTTGAGCGTCGTTCGTAATTCGCTCGTTAATTTGTTCGGCGTCCCCGCAACGCGCCCGCCTGTTTTCTTTCCGACCATAATCTATTTCACTCTACTTTTGATAAGGTTTCCGATTCTTCCGATTCTCTACGTCACTCTCGCGTCACTTTTGTTTTTTAGAGTGTCGAATTTGTCGAATGTTTCTCTGTTCTTTCTCTGTTATTGAGCCGAAATCCGACCAACCCAAACTTGATTTATAAATCAAGAAATCAAGTTGTCTCAAGTCCGATATTTCACTGCGGTTCACTTTCGCCGCTCAAATCACAAAAAGAATTGAATAATTCCCAATTCGACATCCGCTTAACTTGTGCGATTAGCACGGTTTTAGGAAGCGGATAAGGTGGGTTCATCGCTTTGGACGGCGTGCGATTCACTGCGTCGGCTTCGAGCGGTGCGATTTGCTCGAAATATAAGTCTTGATACCGTTTGAACTTCCAATAATTATCAGTTTCCGGGTTGTAGCCGGGTTGTTTTTCCTTTTCTCGCTGCCTCATTTCCCTGACTGCTTGCCAGCCGTAATAAGATTTACCGCTCAAATCGGTAAAAACCGAGTTCGGGAAGCGTTCCAGAAGCGCATCGCGGCGTTTGCCAATGATTAAATCTTTGTTCACGTCCAAATACCGCAACCACGTATCACGCAAACCCTGTTCGCATAGACGAATCCCGTATGTTTTTAATGGCTCGTTTTCGCCGCGTAAGACGTTATCAAACAACGAGTTGTAAGAGTTGCGGTGTGTGTTTTCAGTCTGCTGTGTTGATTGTTTAACAAGGGAGTCGGATTCGTCAGAGTCCTTTTGAACGTATTTCCGAAACGCGCCAAAAGGATTTATTAGTCTTTTGCCTTTGAAGACATTTTCCGCTTCGAGAAGTAGTTCGGGCGGCAAGTCCTTAAAAGACGCGCCCTTAGCCGTGTAACTCGCTGTTTTGGCTATCTCCCAAAAGATGCCGTTTTTCGATGCGTCGAGGTCGAAGGCTTTTATCTGTTCAAGCGGAACGTTGTCAAATGTAAAGCGGGCGCGCCCTGAGTTTGTTTTGATTCGTAAGAATTTGCCGAAAATTTCCCGGTGTGCCTTTTTAAGGCATTTAGTCCACGCCGAAACGATTCTGAGACTATTGAGCAGTGGGCGTTTTTCCTTTGCCGTTTTGCCGTTCTGGTGCATCCAGAGCAACTTGTTTTCAATCTGGGAAGTCTCGCCGCTTGCAAACGGTTTGTAGTTAATACAGAGGGCGTGACAGTGGTAGTTGATGCCGTCGAGTAGTAAATCAAATGCGCGTTTTGCTTTTTCGCGTTCTGCTTTATTGCCTAACGTCCATTCGGTTTTTGAATAACCAGCATAGAAGAAGTCTGCAAAAACTTTCGTCTGCAAAAATAGTTCCCACGCTTTTGTTTGAAATCTGTCATTGTCGGCAAATCCAATTCCTAACAGATTCGGAAAGGTCGGCGTAAGAAATGAAACATCAAGTTCGTGTTCTATGATGTCGGGTAAATGCCGCTCAAAGGCTTCGTAAATCGTTTTGCGATGCCGTCTAGCCGTTCTAGTCTGGTAATTGGTATCGAGTATTGAATTTGCTGAAATGAACGAATGAGGGCAATTAAAGGCGCGTCCTTTTTTGTCCTTTAAGTTCGTCAGCTCGCCGCTTGCTTTTGGATAAGCCGACAATTTGAGAAGGTCGGCGGTTACTTCGGCGGCTGCGTCTTTGTGAGTTTTAGCGACTTTGCCCAAATCTTTGCCTGTCTGCTCGTTTTGGTTGGCTCGTCGGCGTGATTTCTCAAGTGCGGAAATTCGCGGTTTGGGATTTGGTTTAGGCTTTTCTGCGGCGATTGTCATCAAATAAAGTGAAGGACATTCACTTAATCGCCAAAGTGAATGTCCTTACGTTTTCCGACGACGGACGACGGGAACTTAATAAGTTTTCGACCTTACTAACAATTTCTTAACAAAATTAACTTGAAATGAAACTACTTTCGTGTCTATAATCCAAAACGCAGTAGGCGATTAACTTGCTGTGTTTTGGTGAATAACTAAAAAGAACGAAGAGGCGAGTAACTTTCCACGGAGACTCGCCTTTTTCTATGCCGAAATAACGACAGAAGCAATATAACCGAATTTAAATAGATAGCGCAATAAAAAAATCCAATAAAATACAGTAAATACAAAGATTTCGGCTTAAAGGCATCTCACAAAACATTAAACAATTATTTAAGAATCCGTAAAATAGATTTTGCTGCCGTAAAACAAAAAAAGACACGCAACAATTTCAACGAATTGCTTTCATGTCTCTCCTCACCGATAAATTTTCCCTAGCCGCGTTACAACTAACGCGGACGTAAGTTGAAGCGATTTCCGCACAATAATTTCCATAGATCAAGAAAATAATTCGATTGCGACATTTCGCGCCATATCGTTTGTCATAGGGTGGCGCGACAATCAATGACACGCCTTTTGGCACGAAATGTCATCTGTGCTATAAAACTCGAATTATGAATAAAGAAGCCGCCGCCGAAAAACTTGGAATCAGTGTTAGAAGTCTGCAACGTCTCGTCCAAGCCGAAAAAATATCCGTGACCTATAAACGTGGAAATTCAGGCAAACAAGAAGCAATTTTCAACACTGATGAATTAGAAAAGTATAAAGAGGAAAGAGACGCAGAAAGTAGTAAATCCGCATCTGCGACAACGGATGACACTAGATTGGCGCGAAATGACACCCACCAATTTTTAGAGATGTTAAGAGGCGCAATCACGCCAGAACAAAAACCGCTATCCGTTCAAATTGCCGACAAGCCATTGTTGAAATTAGATGAAGCCGCAGCTCTAACAGGATTATCACGCGACATTCTGCGACAGGCAATCAATAGCAATAAATTAAAAGGAAAATTGATCGGTAAAGCCTACCGAATTAAACGAGCCGATTTAGACGAATATGTTAAAAAACTTTAGATCACTGTAGAATAGGTATCAGTCACATAAACGACCATTTTTGAGACAGGTTTGCGGTATTTTGTTCGTATTTGAGTTTTATGCCGCTGTTTAGCGGTATAATAACTAGTTAGGTGCTTCGTGGTTTAATCGAAAAGGCTTTTAATGACAAAAACTTGGTTACGAATAATCTCGATTTTGGAAATTGTCGGCGGCATATTCGGCATCATCATACTTATTTGGTGGTTTCTTGTTTCGCCATTTAACATTTACTCGCTTTTAATTGCGCCAATACCGATAGCAATTTGTATTTTTAGTATTCTTGCCGGTTATTGGCTTTGGATAGGAAATCGCTTTGGACGCACAGCTTCGATAATTGTTCAGGCAATTCAACTACCTAAAATCTTCTCATCATTTGTTATCTTTATGTTCAGCTTCGGATTTGACGTTTGGGTTCAATTTCTAATCTTAAACAATGGATTGTCAAACTTCGGAGTTGAATTTAGATTTTTAGCATTTAATCAGCTTTTCTTTAATGTAGAAAATGCTCCGACAGGTGTAGGAATAAGTATAACGGCGTTGATATTTTTGATGATGTTGATTAATTATAGACCGGAAGTTTTTGTGGAAGAAGTTGAATCTCCGCCGCAACCGCCTTCTTTTGAGCAAAATCACAATGAATGAAAACGCACCTAACAAGTAAAAATACCACCGCCAGAGGCGGTGGCTTTGTTTTTCGCCCTAGAAGGTGCGCCATTACTGGCTCGCCTTAGTTTTCATCGAATAGTTTGCCTTGCATCCGCTCGATTTCCTGTTCCTTTTTCTCCTGCCATTGCACATACTCGCGGATGCGCTCCTCATCTATCCCGACTGTGCTGACGCAGTAGCCGCGTCCCCACAAATGCCTGCCCCAAAATTGTTTCCCTAACCGCTCATACTTTTGCAGCAGCCGAATCGCTAACTTTCCTTTCAAATAGCCCATCACCGCTGATACCGCATATTTCGGCGGTATCCACACGACCAGATGAATATGGTCGCTTTGCACATTCATCTCCATTATCTCAATCCCTTCTTTCTGCCGCAGCAGATTGCCTATTTCTCCTCGCACATATTCCCGGA
>MWVV01000496.1_pt1 | contig 14350 bp, 12 predicted proteins | sample 1047281 | NCBI WGS metagenome assembly MWVV01 (sample SAMN06349986, study PRJNA376086) | soil metagenome | isolation source: PT-2 sample Antarctic (ecotone) soil | place: Antarctica | collected 2015-01-13 | reverse complement strand
GGCTTGATTGATACCGTGTAAATCATCTGGCAAATTGTTCTTTGCCAAAATCGAATCCATTGTATTGTCAAATTCATTCATATCTATCATTCGTTTTTCCCCTTAATAAGAATCCGCAAGGCACTAAACAAAATCTAGTTGCAAAACTTTGTCCGTGCCTTGCTTTGTCAGGCACTTATGGATGGAATTCCCCTGACAAAAGTTAAAATTTAGTGGCAAGCGTTCAAACGTATATGCACGTGGTTGTTCAAACGCTTACCGTTGGTTGATGCAAGCCACAATTACAAACATCAAACCGTGTGCGACGAGAGAATAAAACCGCCGCACTTATTTACGGAACAAGAAAAAATTGCTGTAGAAACTTGTCCCGTAAAACTTAAAATCAATTATTCAAATATCAAAATATCGAGTCCCAAAAACCCCCGTTATTGGGAAAAATTATTGACCCGCTAAAAAGCCGTTTATTTGCCCTAAAACGTGTATCAAAAGTCGTTCCATTATCAAAGTTCTAAAAGCTAGCCGTATTTAGCTTTTGATACCTTTCAAAACGTGCCTTCGGCTGAACCTAAAATTATTTAAGTTCAATACGCCGCATCCGATAACACTAGGCAAAGGCAGGCTTGCCTTTCGACAACAACCAATCGTTAAATCGGTCTAGTTTTTCCAATTCCAAGTTGTCAAAATGTCCGTTTTCCGCTTCAACGTCTTTTTGAGCGTCATACGTTAGTTGATACGATTCAAACTTGCGGAATGAATCCGTAGCAGGATTATATTCGGGCAATAATCGCTTTTGTTGCCTAGTCCTATGTTGTTCAGCACGCCATCCATAGAATTTTTGACCCGTGTTATCCGTGTAAATTCCGTCTGGAAACCGACTAAGCAACGTTTCCCGTTGTTGTGCTACAAGAAAATCTCTTTGACTAAATAAATAATTTTCCCAATGCGCTCTTTGACCTAGACTACAAAGACGAATTCCGTAGTCTTTTAATTTTTCATTTTCTCCCCGTAACGTATCTATAAACAACGAATTAAGCGAAAGTTCGGCGGTTTGTTCGTTCCGATAAGTTGTAGCCTTATCAAGGTTGGCTTGCACGGATTCCGCAACCTTTGAAACTTTTGTGCGGCTTTTGCCCGATGATTTATGAAACGAGCCAAAAGGCGAAATAATATGCTTATTTCGATAAAAGTTTTCCGCTTCGCATAAAAGTTCGGGCGATAAATCCTCAAAGCCACGCCCTTTAGCCGTGTAAGAACTAGCCTTTGCAAGTTCCCAAAAGATGCCGTTTTTCGATTCGTTAATGTCGTAGCTTTTGATTTCGTCAAGCGCAACATTTTTGCAATCGAACTGAACTCGCCCAGACTTTGATTTAACTTTTAATTCCGTTCCAAAGATTTCTATGTGCGATTTCTTTAAGCAAGTTGTCCAAGCGGTTATAAATTTCAATGTCTGCCGAATCAATTTTTTACTTGCACTAAATCGTTTGTCTTTGTTCATTGCCTTTAGCTGATTCTCAAGCTCAAAGGTTGAACCCGTTGCAAAAGGTAATTTATTGACTACTACTAGGTGAGCGTGATGATTTAATCCGTCAACAAATAAATCAAAGGCACGTCTGGTTTTTCGACGCAACCGCTTGTTGCCCGTAGTAGTTTCGATTTTGATATAACCCGCATCAAGAAATTTCTTGAAAATAGGCATATCTAAAAAATATGTCCAAGCGCAAGTCTGAAATTTGTCATTGTCGGCAAAACCAACGCCGAGCAGATTCGGATAGGTCAATGTTAAAAATGATACGTTCCAATCGTTCTTTTTAATAATTTTCAAATAACTATGAAAGGCGTTATAAAGCAATTTCCTGTGCCTTGTCGCCGTTCGGATGTCATAACCGACATCAAGCCGTGTGTTTGCGGTAAGCAAAGGTTTGACACAACTATATTGCCGCCCTTTGTTGTCCTTTAGATTCGTCAGCTCGCCGTTGGCTTTTTCATAACCCGACAATATAAGCAAATCCGCATATACCCCTGAAACAATGTCGTCGCACAATGCCGAGCCGATTTTAAGTTTTTCGCCTCGTGCCATATTCATTGCCGCACGGGCTTTGCTTTTTTGGTTGTAATCTCTACAACTTTTTGCTACAATCATATTGTTCATAAGTTGATGCCACCACGCTTTAACTTTGTTCATAAGGGCGATTAAAAACCGCCGTGATTGACCTGCTACAAACAGGTTGATTAAAAATAAAATGTTTTGCCCGATTTATCGGACGAAACGACAACTAAAGAAAAAGGACGGCGGGTAAGTTTTCCAAGACGACCCGCTATTTCTTTGTAAAAAAATGAATAAAATTAACTCAACTATTCAATCATACATTGAATAGTGGTAAAGGTGAAGCAAAAAATCGTTATTTGCGAAATAATTTTAATCCGTAACTACTTCAAATAATTGCACTTACATAGATTCCGCACGTAGTCAACAAATTCGATTCAGCGTAACTTGAACAAAATCAAAGACTTAAAACCGAAAACCAAAACGGTTGGCTAGGGTAAGGTTCAGGCAGATTAAGGTTTACATTTTTCCCGTTAAATTTCGATAATAAAGTTCAAAAGCAGGGTAATCGGATTCTTTGACAAAATGCGGCGTGCCTACGCCTTTTGGTTGAATGGTTGGCAAAACGCCTTTGTTTATATAATCCGTGACAGATTTTTTGCTTAACCCAAGCCGTTCGGCAATAACCGCAGTCGTTAATAATTTTTCATTGTCCGTTGTAGATTGTGTAGTAGATGCGCTTTGTGTATGCTTTACGGATTGTGTAGCAGATGCCACTTTTCGTGTAGTAGATGCAGATTTTCGTTTAAGCGATTTATATATTCGCAAATCGCCAAGCCTGACAATTTCACTTTTGTCATAATCGTGAACCAATTCATCAGGGTCAAGTTCGGCTAAATCTTCGTCGGCAAGCCAGCCTTTTGTTCTGTCCATACTAACAAGGCGTTTACGCAACCATTTTTTGTTTTGTTCATCGTATCCGACATTCCACATTCTAGTCATCAAAGGTTTTTTGAGCGACTTTTTCATAAACTTATCCAAACTTTCGGGGTTGTCTTTGTAAAGAAAGGGACGTTCACGAACCATTTCGGCATATTGCTCTTCGATTTCTTGGCGAACTTTTATCTTTGCCTCATCGAGTAATTGCAAAATCGTTTTTTCAGTATTATTGACAAAATATATATCGTTATCGGATGCGTTTTGTGTAGCAGATGCGTTTTGTGTAGTAGATTCAGATTGTGTAGTAGATTCATAAACTATTAAATCGGCGGGTTGGCAATCCAATAATTCACAAATCACGCCTAAAATGTCTAGTTGCAAGGCTTTAGACTTATTATTTTTAATTTTCGATATAACCGATTGATGCAAGCGATATTTTTTCTTGCCTTTTTTGTCCGTTTCTAAGCTCTTTATGTGCAAAGCATACGCCGACATTCCACGACTTTCTAACATTTCATTAAGTTTTAATCTAATCATACAAGCAATATACACAAATCGTATATACTACACAAGCCGCAAAACTATTTCTTTGTATTTTGTGTATTACTACACTATTCGTGTTGACAATACTACATAAATCGTGTAGTATTATTCTTGTAAGTCGGAAACGAATCAAGAAAAAAAGGACGGCAAAGAAAATGTTTATATTAGAATCAGCGGCACAATTAGAAAAGGCAATTATTAAGGCGAAAAAAACACGCACACAAGTTAAATTTATATCGTTCGGCGTGTATTCGGTAAGCGGTTCAAAGGGTGGATTTTACAGGGTTGAATGTCGGAAAGTCGGCAATGATAAACAAGTGGTTTGTGAATGTTTGGGCGCATCGAAAGGATTGGTTTGCTATCACGCCGCCAGCGCATTAGCTTTACATATCGGACTTGCAAAACAACGTCAAAGTGCCTAATTTATCTATCAAAATATGCAATTAATCAACACACACGCAAAACCTTTCTTAAAGTGGGCAGGAGGAAAAACACAACTCCTGCCCGAAATTCAAAAACGCTTGCCGCTGGAACTACAAAACGGCACGATAAAGCGATATATCGAACCATTCATTGGCGGCGGCGCATTGTTTTTTTATTTGGCTCAAAACTATAATTTTGACGAAATTATAATTTCCGATATTAACGACGAATTACTAATTGTGTACCAAACGATTTGCGATAATGTTGGCACGTTGATTGAGGAATTACACGCAATAAAAACCGATTATTTTTCGAGCCTCGAACGTGAAAAATTTTTCTACGAACAACGAAATTCATTCAACCAGATTAAACAAAAAGTATCTTTCGATAATCCTGATTCGGATTGGATTCGGGTTACAGCATTGTTCATTTTCTTAAACCGCACTTGCTTTAATGGGTTATATCGCACTAATTCAAAATCACTTTTCAACGTTCCTTTCGGCAAATATTCAAACCCGATGATTTACGACGAAGCGAACCTCCGGGCTGTTTCCGATTTATTGAAAAAAACCGTTATCCGCAAAGGCGATTTTGAAAGTTGCGGCGAATTTGCCGATGAACAAACTTTCCTATATGCAGACCCCCCATATCGTCCACTTAGCAAAACGGCAAGTTTCAACACTTATCATAAACAAGCGTTTACCGACAACGACCAAGCCCGTTTAGCCAAGTTTTACCGCACACTAGATACGAAAAAGGTTAAATTAATGTTGTCGAACTCCGACCCGAAAAACCAAAATTTAGATGACAATTTCTTTGATAACTTGTATAAAGGTTTTACGATTGAACGGGTTCAGGCAAGCCGCACAATCAATTCAAACGGTGCGAAACGAGGACAAATTTTCGAGCTACTTATAACAAACTATTAACAAAACGAAATGAAACTATACGGCGTAGGCGGCGCAAACACTAAAACGGGTTTAGTTTTTGAGGGAAAAACAGACCTTGCTACTTTCCTTAATGCACAAATTGACTATGACGTTTTAGCCGATGGAACAGTTACATATCTTGACAAAATTGTCGGACAAATTTTCAAAAAAAGCGGCTTATACAGATTTCTTGCGGAATTTAACATTGATTGGACAAAAATTCTATCAAAGCGGCTTTTCCCCGACGACAGCATCTTCGTAATAATCAATAACACGCTGTTTATAATCGAATGTAAGTTCCAACAAGTTGAGGGTTCAGTTGACGAAAAGCTGCAAACTTGTGATTTCAAGAAAAAGCAATACCAAAAGCTATTAGCACAAGCCAACATTCAAGTTGAATACATATACTTGCTGAACGATTGGTTTAGGAATCCAAAGTATAAAGATGTACTAGATTATATAATCAGCGTAAATTGTCATTATTTCTTTGAATACGTTCCCCTTACGCTTTTAGGCTTGCCAGTGCCACCCGTTGAAGATGATAAAAAAGAGGTTTAATAAATTTATGACTTTTGTTTATACCAACCAAATATCAAAACAGACTTATGAACTAAGCGGTATTGTTGACCGTGAACACGCTTGGAAATTGGTAAATTTTGTTGCCGAACGTAATGGCTGGAACGAATTTGATATTATTGTCGAACGTGTTCTAGATAAATCCGAGACAATAGACCCAAACTTCAAACTAAAATCACAAAACCTTTCCCTGTAGAAAGCATTGGAACTTTGCCCAATTTGCAACTTTGGGTAAACATCGAAAATTGAAATTTAATGCGAATGCGGCTTAGATTTAGGTAAAGGCAAAGACCCGTTTTTCGGCTTAAAAACGCCTCCCTTTACACAATTCGGCATAAATTCCGCCGCTTTATCAACTATCTTTTGAGCGTCCGCTTGCGTGATAGTCCCGTCTTTAAGTAAGCGTAAAGTTGTCGTTTCAATCTTTTGCCACAACTTATTTTGATTACTTAGCACGGCGAAATGTTGCCATTGCATAGATTGGATATATGCGATTGTTTTGTGATTTGGTTCGCCGTCCTTTTTCGGGTCACGCCAATTTTTCACAATCTCAAACCCGTAAGATGGCAAACCGTTAAATTTACTTTTTGTTATTTTTCGTCTTAGATTGAAACTCATTTTATTTATTCTTCTCCCCGTAGCTTTTTCGTTTTCCTAAATCTATCAACACATCTCTGGAATTTTTGCCTAAAGATTTTCTTTCGTCTTTGATTGGTGGCGCAAAGAAAGTTTGGGGAAAGTGGCATCCAGCGCACGAAAACCGCACGGAATTATAAAACTCGATATTACCTACAAGCAAAACTTGCCCGTCAAATTTCAAGATGCCCTGCGGCTTTCCGCATCGATGACAATAAATTTCTTTTCCCGTCCTATCGATTTCTTTAACTTTTATATTTCTCATTTCCTTTACCGCCCGACCCGTCAATATGAAAAGCATTGGCAAAAAGTAACCACCGCCTTATTAGTTAATTTGAGCGTTTTTATCCAAAACCTTATGTTTTCCTTTACGGCAACTTTCGTGCATTTACGTTCGGCACAATTAACGCTAGTCGGCTTAGATATTGACTTAGGGGGGTTAAATTCCTTTTTCTCAACTTCGACTTTGCACAAACGCCAACAAAATAAATTTGGTAGTAGCCTGTTATATATTTCTATATCGAACTTGCGCTTTAGTTGTTCGTTTGCGAACCACGCAATCTGACTTTCTTAAGTCTTAGATATTCTCTAACACTTGTTTTAATGTCTTCATCGCTTTCACTTTCACTTAATCCGCTAAATTGATTCAGTTCATCCAGACTTGAATCATTAGCAAAATTGCTATCTGTTTGCTTCGTGACATTCACATATTCCAACCATTTTTTTATTGTCAATAATTCTGTTTGGTTAAACTTTTCTTTAATTTCTTTGATATTCATTCTGTTTTCTCCCTTTTAATACTTTGATAATTGATAATTTTCATAGGCACTTGCCTGTTCCTTTTGCTTTGCGTCTAATAACGCTTGTAACTTTGCTTTACTTTCACGGATAGTTACACGGGCATTTGTTAAACGGCTTTCTGCAAGTTGTATCTGATATTCGGCTTGTCCGACTTTTTCCATACGAGCCATAAAAAGATTTTCAGCCCGACCCGCCGCAAGATTCTTTAGTTTTTTAACATTCCTTAGAATTCCGATTTCCTTTGCAATCGAAATCTTTTCAAGTTCGGCTTTATCTATCAAAGCCTTTGTTTCTGAAACGGATGCGCCGAATTGCCGAGCCGAAAGAATCCGCAATCTCGCATCAAGTTCCACCATTAAATTAGAATTGCCATCAAGCACCGCCGCTTGTATGTCGGTTTGCGCCCGTTCTATGGCTTGATTGATACCGTGTAAATCATCTGGCAAATTGTTCTTTGCCAAAATCGAATCCATTGTATTGTCAAATTCATTCATATCTATCATTCGTTTTTCCCCTTAATAAGAATCCGCAAGGCACTAAACAAAATCTAGTTGCAAAACTTTGTCCGTGCCTTGCTTTGTCAGGCACTTATGGATGGAATTCCCCTGACAAAAGTTAAAATTTAGTGGCAAGCGTTCAAACGTATATGCACGTGGTTGTTCAAACGCTTACCGTTGGTTGATGCAAGCCACAATTACAAACATCAAACCGTGTGCGACGAGAGAATAAAACCGCCGCACTTATTTACGGAACAAGAAAAAATTGCTGTAGAAACTTGTCCCGTAAAACTTAAAATCAATTATTCAAATATCAAAATATCGAGTCCCAAAAACCCCCGTTATTGGGAAAAATTATTGACCCGCTAAAAAGCCGTTTATTTGCCCTAAAACGTGTATCAAAAGTCGTTCCATTATCAAAGTTCTAAAAGCTAGCCGTATTTAGCTTTTGATACCTTTCAAAACGTGCCTTCGGCTGAACCTAAAATTATTTAAGTTCAATACGCCGCATCCGATAACACTAGGCAAAGGCAGGCTTGCCTTTCGACAACAACCAATCGTTAAATCGGTCTAGTTTTTCCAATTCCAAGTTGTCAAAATGTCCGTTTTCCGCTTCAACGTCTTTTTGAGCGTCATACGTTAGTTGATACGATTCAAACTTGCGGAATGAATCCGTAGCAGGATTATATTCGGGCAATAATCGCTTTTGTTGCCTAGTCCTATGTTGTTCAGCACGCCATCCATAGAATTTTTGACCCGTGTTATCCGTGTAAATTCCGTCTGGAAACCGACTAAGCAACGTTTCCCGTTGTTGTGCTACAAGAAAATCTCTTTGACTAAATAAATAATTTTCCCAATGCGCTCTTTGACCTAGACTACAAAGACGAATTCCGTAGTCTTTTAATTTTTCATTTTCTCCCCGTAACGTATCTATAAACAACGAATTAAGCGAAAGTTCGGCGGTTTGTTCGTTCCGATAAGTTGTAGCCTTATCAAGGTTGGCTTGCACGGATTCCGCAACCTTTGAAACTTTTGTGCGGCTTTTGCCCGATGATTTATGAAACGAGCCAAAAGGCGAAATAATATGCTTATTTCGATAAAAGTTTTCCGCTTCGCATAAAAGTTCGGGCGATAAATCCTCAAAGCCACGCCCTTTAGCCGTGTAAGAACTAGCCTTTGCAAGTTCCCAAAAGATGCCGTTTTTCGATTCGTTAATGTCGTAGCTTTTGATTTCGTCAAGCGCAACATTTTTGCAATCGAACTGAACTCGCCCAGACTTTGATTTAACTTTTAATTCCGTTCCAAAGATTTCTATGTGCGATTTCTTTAAGCAAGTTGTCCAAGCGGTTATAAATTTCAATGTCTGCCGAATCAATTTTTTACTTGCACTAAATCGTTTGTCTTTGTTCATTGCCTTTAGCTGATTCTCAAGCTCAAAGGTTGAACCCGTTGCAAAAGGTAATTTATTGACTACTACTAGGTGAGCGTGATGATTTAATCCGTCAACAAATAAATCAAAGGCACGTCTGGTTTTTCGACGCAACCGCTTGTTGCCCGTAGTAGTTTCGATTTTGATATAACCCGCATCAAGAAATTTCTTGAAAATAGGCATATCTAAAAAATATGTCCAAGCGCAAGTCTGAAATTTGTCATTGTCGGCAAAACCAACGCCGAGCAGATTCGGATAGGTCAATGTTAAAAATGATACGTTCCAATCGTTCTTTTTAATAATTTTCAAATAACTATGAAAGGCGTTATAAAGCAATTTCCTGTGCCTTGTCGCCGTTCGGATGTCATAACCGACATCAAGCCGTGTGTTTGCGGTAAGCAAAGGTTTGACACAACTATATTGCCGCCCTTTGTTGTCCTTTAGATTCGTCAGCTCGCCGTTGGCTTTTTCATAACCCGACAATATAAGCAAATCCGCATATACCCCTGAAACAATGTCGTCGCACAATGCCGAGCCGATTTTAAGTTTTTCGCCTCGTGCCATATTCATTGCCGCACGGGCTTTGCTTTTTTGGTTGTAATCTCTACAACTTTTTGCTACAATCATATTGTTCATAAGTTGATGCCACCACGCTTTAACTTTGTTCATAAGGGCGATTAAAAACCGCCGTGATTGACCTGCTACAAACAGGTTGATTAAAAATAAAATGTTTTGCCCGATTTATCGGACGAAACGACAACTAAAGAAAAAGGACGGCGGGTAAGTTTTCCAAGACGACCCGCTATTTCTTTGTAAAAAAATGAATAAAATTAACTCAACTATTCAATCATACATTGAATAGTGGTAAAGGTGAAGCAAAAAATCGTTATTTGCGAAATAATTTTAATCCGTAACTACTTCAAATAATTGCACTTACATAGATTCCGCACGTAGTCAACAAATTCGATTCAGCGTAACTTGAACAAAATCAAAGACTTAAAACCGAAAACCAAAACGGTTGGCTAGGGTAAGGTTCAGGCAGATTAAGGTTTACATTTTTCCCGTTAAATTTCGATAATAAAGTTCAAAAGCAGGGTAATCGGATTCTTTGACAAAATGCGGCGTGCCTACGCCTTTTGGTTGAATGGTTGGCAAAACGCCTTTGTTTATATAATCCGTGACAGATTTTTTGCTTAACCCAAGCCGTTCGGCAATAACCGCAGTCGTTAATAATTTTTCATTGTCCGTTGTAGATTGTGTAGTAGATGCGCTTTGTGTATGCTTTACGGATTGTGTAGCAGATGCCACTTTTCGTGTAGTAGATGCAGATTTTCGTTTAAGCGATTTATATATTCGCAAATCGCCAAGCCTGACAATTTCACTTTTGTCATAATCGTGAACCAATTCATCAGGGTCAAGTTCGGCTAAATCTTCGTCGGCAAGCCAGCCTTTTGTTCTGTCCATACTAACAAGGCGTTTACGCAACCATTTTTTGTTTTGTTCATCGTATCCGACATTCCACATTCTAGTCATCAAAGGTTTTTTGAGCGACTTTTTCATAAACTTATCCAAACTTTCGGGGTTGTCTTTGTAAAGAAAGGGACGTTCACGAACCATTTCGGCATATTGCTCTTCGATTTCTTGGCGAACTTTTATCTTTGCCTCATCGAGTAATTGCAAAATCGTTTTTTCAGTATTATTGACAAAATATATATCGTTATCGGATGCGTTTTGTGTAGCAGATGCGTTTTGTGTAGTAGATTCAGATTGTGTAGTAGATTCATAAACTATTAAATCGGCGGGTTGGCAATCCAATAATTCACAAATCACGCCTAAAATGTCTAGTTGCAAGGCTTTAGACTTATTATTTTTAATTTTCGATATAACCGATTGATGCAAGCGATATTTTTTCTTGCCTTTTTTGTCCGTTTCTAAGCTCTTTATGTGCAAAGCATACGCCGACATTCCACGACTTTCTAACATTTCATTAAGTTTTAATCTAATCATACAAGCAATATACACAAATCGTATATACTACACAAGCCGCAAAACTATTTCTTTGTATTTTGTGTATTACTACACTATTCGTGTTGACAATACTACATAAATCGTGTAGTATTATTCTTGTAAGTCGGAAACGAATCAAGAAAAAAAGGACGGCAAAGAAAATGTTTATATTAGAATCAGCGGCACAATTAGAAAAGGCAATTATTAAGGCGAAAAAAACACGCACACAAGTTAAATTTATATCGTTCGGCGTGTATTCGGTAAGCGGTTCAAAGGGTGGATTTTACAGGGTTGAATGTCGGAAAGTCGGCAATGATAAACAAGTGGTTTGTGAATGTTTGGGCGCATCGAAAGGATTGGTTTGCTATCACGCCGCCAGCGCATTAGCTTTACATATCGGACTTGCAAAACAACGTCAAAGTGCCTAATTTATCTATCAAAATATGCAATTAATCAACACACACGCAAAACCTTTCTTAAAGTGGGCAGGAGGAAAAACACAACTCCTGCCCGAAATTCAAAAACGCTTGCCGCTGGAACTACAAAACGGCACGATAAAGCGATATATCGAACCATTCATTGGCGGCGGCGCATTGTTTTTTTATTTGGCTCAAAACTATAATTTTGACGAAATTATAATTTCCGATATTAACGACGAATTACTAATTGTGTACCAAACGATTTGCGATAATGTTGGCACGTTGATTGAGGAATTACACGCAATAAAAACCGATTATTTTTCGAGCCTCGAACGTGAAAAATTTTTCTACGAACAACGAAATTCATTCAACCAGATTAAACAAAAAGTATCTTTCGATAATCCTGATTCGGATTGGATTCGGGTTACAGCATTGTTCATTTTCTTAAACCGCACTTGCTTTAATGGGTTATATCGCACTAATTCAAAATCACTTTTCAACGTTCCTTTCGGCAAATATTCAAACCCGATGATTTACGACGAAGCGAACCTCCGGGCTGTTTCCGATTTATTGAAAAAAACCGTTATCCGCAAAGGCGATTTTGAAAGTTGCGGCGAATTTGCCGATGAACAAACTTTCCTATATGCAGACCCCCCATATCGTCCACTTAGCAAAACGGCAAGTTTCAACACTTATCATAAACAAGCGTTTACCGACAACGACCAAGCCCGTTTAGCCAAGTTTTACCGCACACTAGATACGAAAAAGGTTAAATTAATGTTGTCGAACTCCGACCCGAAAAACCAAAATTTAGATGACAATTTCTTTGATAACTTGTATAAAGGTTTTACGATTGAACGGGTTCAGGCAAGCCGCACAATCAATTCAAACGGTGCGAAACGAGGACAAATTTTCGAGCTACTTATAACAAACTATTAACAAAACGAAATGAAACTATACGGCGTAGGCGGCGCAAACACTAAAACGGGTTTAGTTTTTGAGGGAAAAACAGACCTTGCTACTTTCCTTAATGCACAAATTGACTATGACGTTTTAGCCGATGGAACAGTTACATATCTTGACAAAATTGTCGGACAAATTTTCAAAAAAAGCGGCTTATACAGATTTCTTGCGGAATTTAACATTGATTGGACAAAAATTCTATCAAAGCGGCTTTTCCCCGACGACAGCATCTTCGTAATAATCAATAACACGCTGTTTATAATCGAATGTAAGTTCCAACAAGTTGAGGGTTCAGTTGACGAAAAGCTGCAAACTTGTGATTTCAAGAAAAAGCAATACCAAAAGCTATTAGCACAAGCCAACATTCAAGTTGAATACATATACTTGCTGAACGATTGGTTTAGGAATCCAAAGTATAAAGATGTACTAGATTATATAATCAGCGTAAATTGTCATTATTTCTTTGAATACGTTCCCCTTACGCTTTTAGGCTTGCCAGTGCCACCCGTTGAAGATGATAAAAAAGAGGTTTAATAAATTTATGACTTTTGTTTATACCAACCAAATATCAAAACAGACTTATGAACTAAGCGGTATTGTTGACCGTGAACACGCTTGGAAATTGGTAAATTTTGTTGCCGAACGTAATGGCTGGAACGAATTTGATATTATTGTCGAACGTGTTCTAGATAAATCCGAGACAATAGACCCAAACTTCAAACTAAAATCACAAAACCTTTCCCTGTAGAAAGCATTGGAACTTTGCCCAATTTGCAACTTTGATAGACGCGCCGACACAATCCCGGATGCCGGGAAAATGCTTTGCGTCCGCCGCCGCTTATAATCCGTATTTTTCCCGAACCGATTGCAAAGTTATCGGCGGCTTAGTTGGCACAGGCGAAGATAGAATTGGACGCGGACAAAATTCCGTGAACCGCTTCTCGATTTTCGATTTGTCGAGATTGGTAATTTCGCCGTCTTTCAATAACCGATTGAGCGTTAAATCAATGTTCAACCAAAGATTTTTTTGCGTGTTCGGTTTAACCAACAAATAATCTTTAACCGTTGCAATTCGAGCGACAGTTTTGTGATTATTTTTGCCGCCAAATTCGGCTTTTTCACGCCAATTAGATACGACCTCAAACCCTAACGCCTTGTAAGTTTTTCTTTGTATAATCCGCACACGCGCATTTTTCGACATATATTTAATTACTCCTTACTTTCTTGACCTTGCCCAGATTGATTAAAAGTTCTTGCGTGTAACCTTTTATGCTAGATAAATCTTTCGGTTCGTTTGGCTTGAATCTTATAGCGCGTCCGCAACAATGCGAAAATCTAACTTCGCAAAAGAAACTTACCGAACCGATTGTCAACACAACGCCATCGGCATCAATCACGCCAACGAAATTTCTACATTTATTACAAATAAGTTCTTGTTCCATTTCTGTTTTCCGCGTGTCGTATAAATTGCATTGGCAAAAAGAGTCAAGCCCGATTATTACTAAAATTGGCTGGTTTATCATTGATTTATCATTGATTGAAAATCATCCTTTACAACCTTTACAAGCCTTTCGCGCCTGTTTTTTTTGGCGCACAATTTGTGCTAATCCCCTTGTTTGTTGGCTTGACGGTTAACTTTCCTTTTATTCAACTTCCGTTTTGCACACGCGCACGCCCGGAAGCCGACAACCGAATTTTACCGATAGAAGGTTATATAAAATTTCTAGTTATCCGTTCGATTCCCGCGTAATCGCGTCTTTTTCAATCGCAACCAATCCAAAACATTTGCGCGGATGTCGGCATCGGTTTCTTCAGCCAACTCGTTAAATTGGTTTAATTGTTCAAGGCTTGCTTCGTCTGAAAAATTGTTATCATTTGCCGCCGTTTCGTTGACTAGCTTTAAGAAGCGAGATATGACTAATTTGTCATTCGCACTAAATTGTTTTTCTATATCTTTAATTGTCATTTTATTATTTCCCCTATGTGCGGCTTTGCTTTTAAGCGTCTGCACTTACTACTAAATTATTCAATCGGCTGTTCCATTCACGTCTGGCGACCCTTTGATTTTCCGCGTCAGTGTCCAATTGATACAAAATTAATTCAACGCGCCGAACGTCAAGACCAGCTTCTTCAACCGTTTTAAG
>MWVV01000495.1_pt1 | contig 14352 bp, 10 predicted proteins | sample 1047281 | NCBI WGS metagenome assembly MWVV01 (sample SAMN06349986, study PRJNA376086) | soil metagenome | isolation source: PT-2 sample Antarctic (ecotone) soil | place: Antarctica | collected 2015-01-13 | reverse complement strand
GTTCAATTAACTACTGGACACGGCGGGTATCCTTTAAATGTTTTTCTAACGCCGGACAAAATTCCTTTTTTCGGCGGAACTTATTTTCCGCCTTTGCCGCGCTATCAGATGCCTAGCTTCCCGCAAATTTTGACGAGTGTGGCTGAAGCGTATCAAAACCGCCGCGATGAGTTGATGCAGTCGGCAAATCAAGTTTTAGGCGAGATTCGGCGCGTCGGTTTAACTGAAGTTTCGAGCGGCGCGGAACTTTCAAAAGACCAACTTGATTCTGCATTTCAAAGTTTCGTTAAAAGTTTTGATGCGAAAAACGGCGGTTTTGGCGGTGCGCCGAAGTTTCCGCCGCCGATGTCGCTGGAATTTTTATTGCGCTATTTCAAACGCACGAAAAACGAAAAGGCGCTCGAAATGGTTACAAGAACTTGCGAAAAAATGGCGCGCGGCGGTATTTACGACCAACTCGGCGGCGGTTTTCATCGCTACACGGTTGATGCGATTTGGCTCGTACCGCATTTCGAGAAGATGCTTTACGATAACGCTCAACTCGCGCGAATTTACCTGCACGTTTATCAACTTACAAAAGACGATTTTTATAAACGCGTTGCGGTTGAAACTTTGGAATATGTAAAACGAGAAATGCTCGATGAAAAAGGCGGATTTTATTCGACGCAAGATGCCGATTCGGAAGGTGTAGAAGGAAAGTTTTTCGTTTGGACGCCGAAAGAAATTGAAGAGATTTTGGGTGAAGAAGACGCGCAGATTTTTAATTTTTACTTTGACGTTTCCGAAGAAGGCAATTTTGAAGAAAAGAATATTTTAAACATTAAAAACTCTTTGTCGGAAACCGCTGAAGCGTTAAAAATTCCCGAAGAAAAATTGAAGGGAATTTTAGAGCGCGGAAGAGAAAAATTATTCGCCGAGAGAGAAAAGCGCGTCAAGCCTTTCCGTGATGAAAAAGTTTTGACCGCCTGGAACGGTTTGATGTTGGCGACTTTTGCGGAAGCGGCGGCAATTTTGGAGCGCACGGAGTATTTTGAAATCGCTAAACGAAACGCCGATTTTATTTTGGAAAATCTGCAAAAAGACGGCTATTTGCTGCGAACATATAAAGATGGGCAGGCGAAACTAAACGCCTATCTGGAAGATTACGCAAATTTTGCCGACGGTTTAATTGAACTTTTTCAAGTTTCGGGCGAAGTGAAATATCTGAAAGAAGCAAAGCGTTTAGCTGATGCTATGATTGCCGAATTTTGGGACGAAACGGGCGGCGGATTTTTCTTTACCGCTGCTAATCACGAAGAACTTCTGATTCGCTCGAAAGATTTTTACGATAACGCCACGCCTTCAGGAAATTCGGTTGCCGTTGATTTAATGCTTAAATTGTCGCATCTTCTCGGTGATGACAAATATGAGCGTTTTGCAACGACGGTTTTGCGTCTTGTTTCTGCGCAAATCAAGCGTTACCCGCAGGCATTCGGAAAAATTTTGTCGGCTTTGGAGTTTTACTCGAATCCGGTAAAAGAAATTGTGATTGTCGGCGAAAACAGAAGTGAACTCGAAAGGGAAGTGTGGCGCGAGTATTTACCGAATAAAGTTTTGGTTTTAGCGAAAAACGCTGAAGAAAATGCCGAATTTATAACGCTTTTACAGGAAAGAAAAATGATTGACGACAAGCCGACAGTTTATGTTTGCGAAAACTTTACTTGCCAAAAGCCGGTTACTAATGTTGAAGAACTAAAGCAACAATTGATTTAATAAAAAAGCACGTCATTATTAAACGACGTGCTTTTCGCTATCGAATACCCTTAAAGGTAATTACGGGCGATTTGAGTTCATCGGTCTGTTTGAATTCATCGAGCCTGAATTCATCGGTCTATTTGAATTCATTGAACCTGAGTTCATCGAACCTGAGTTCATCGAGCCGGAGTTCATCGAACCTGAATTCATTGAACCCGAATTCATTGAACCTGAATTCATTGAGCCGGAGTTCATCGAGCCGGAGTTCATCGAACCTGAATTCATTGAACCCGAATTCATTGAACTAGAGTTCATAGAGCTGGAGTTCATCATATTTGAGTTCATTCTATTAGCATTGTTGGCATTGTTTGTAGCTACGTCACCGCAAGCCATACCCAATGCGCTCAAAACTAACATTCCTGAAAGAGCTAAAGTCTTTTTCATTGTATTTTTAATTCTCCTGTCTTCTTCAAAGATTATATTTTTATTCTTACCGACTGTTTTTTAAACAATCGTGTCCCAATACTATATTATTTTTGGGAACATTGGACAATATAAATTTCTAATTTACGATAGTCAACTCAAAAAATGGCAAAAAATTGGTTTTTGAAAAATTTTTGCAAGATTTTATTCTGGCAAAAACCAAATAAAACGAAAGTGTTTTTAATAAAAGAAATCGTCTTTGTTGGAAAAACAAATTTAAGCGAGACGATGCAAATCTGGCATCTTTCATATCCCAGCGGCGAGCTTCGGCAACCATTCCTCAGTGATTTTCTAAATTGATTTTGCTTTTACAGACAAAATGTGGAAAATCATTACGCATTTCAAATAGAAATAAACGGAGAAACGAATGGCATCAATTTCATTTTACGGCGGCGTCGGAACAGTTACCGGTTCAAAATATCTTCTGGAAAATAATGGCAAAAAGATTCTGGTTGATTGCGGACTTTTTCAAGGCTTAAAAGAATTGCGCGAAAGAAACTGGCAAGACCCGCCGTTTAAACCTAGCGAAATTGATGCCGTAATTATTACGCACGCGCACATTGACCACACCGGATTTTTGCCGCGACTTGTAAAGTTAGGTTTTGCGGGAAAAGTTTTCACCTCACGCGCGACGTGCGATTTGCTGAAAATTTTGCTGCCCGATTCGGCGCGTTTGCAGGAAGAAGAAGCGGACTATCGCAATCGAAAAAATTTAACTTCGCACTCGCCCGCGCTTCCGCTTTATGACGAAGAAGACGCGAAAGAAACATTGGAGAGGCTTGAGCCGATTCCTAACGACGGAAACTCGGTCGAAATTTGTGAAGGCTTTCGCGCTGCGTTTAACGTCGCCGGACACATTTTGGGTGCAAGTCTTGTTCTTGTGGAAATAGAAAAGGCGCGACCAAGCGGCGAAAGCATTAGATTTTTATTTTCAGGAGATTTAGGTCATTATGACCAGCCGATTGTCAAAGACCCGTCAATTCCGTCGGACTGCGATTATTTGATGACCGAATCAACTTACGGAAATCGTCTGCACGGCGAAGTTTCTTCGGACAAACAGCTTGCCGAAATTATTAACGAAGCTGCGAGAAGAAATGCGCCGATTTTGATTCCGGCGTTTGCTATCGGCAGAACGCAGGAAATTTTGTATTTGATTCGAGAATTGGAAGACGAAAAACGAATTCCGGTTTTACCCGTCATTGTTGATTCGCCGATGGCGGCGCAGGCGACGCAAGTTTACAACCGATTCAATGAAGAATATGACGAAGAATACGCTTCGATTATAACTAAAAAACGACATCCGCTCCGCACGGCTTCGATGCAGACAACCTCGACTCGTGACGAATCAAAAAAACTAAATGATATGAAAGGCGCGCGAATTATTATTTCCGCTTCGGGAATGTTAACCGGCGGGCGCGTTTTGCATCATGCGATGCGGGTTTTGCCGAATGAAAATGCCACGATTGTTTTTGTCGGTTATCAAGCAGCCGGCACAACCGGACGCAGAGTACAAGACGGCGAAAGGGAAGTTCGCATTATGAAACAATGGATTCCGGTGCGCTGTCACGTCGAAAAAGTCGAAGGTTTTTCAGCCCACGCCGATTGGAAAGGGGTTTTACGCTGGCTGGAAGGATTGAAAACCACACCGAAAAAAGTTTTTACAACTCACGGCGAACCCGAAGCCGCCGAAGCTATGGCGCAACATATCCGCGAAAGATTTGGCTGGAACGTGGTTGTTCCCGAATACGGTCAAACCGTTGAACTCATTTAAATAACGGTGAAGTATGAACGGTGAGTGATTAGTGAAAACCAAAACTTACCACTCACCGTTCATACTTCACCACTATTCATAGCTTTCCAAAACGTCCAAAAGAGTAGCTTTTTCGGTTTCAATATCTAAAATTTTTGCATTTTTTTTCGCCAGAAAAGAAATAATTTTCCCCAGCAAATCGTCATCGGCTTCGCGCGTAAAAGTTAACTTTAAAAAATCCCTTTCCGCTTCTACCGTATAGTTGTGTAAAAAATCACTTAAAGTTTCGTGTAAAACGCTTTCCGTCAAGCTGTTAAGATAAATTTTCACCGTCTGAGTTTGCATATGCGAACGGCGAAGATTTTCGGGCGTATCAACAGCACGAATTTCGCCATTTGAGATAATGGCAACGCGGTTGCAAAGCTCTTCGACTTCCGAAAGATTGTGTGATGTCAACAAAATCGAAACATTTTTGAATGATTTTATTTGCTGGCGCATATTTTCAGCGGCGAGCGGGTCGAGCGAGCGCGTCGGTTCGTCGAGAAGTAAAATCGGCGGCTGCGGAAGCAGGGCGCGTGCAACGGCAAGACGCTGTTTGTTTCCGGTCGAAAGCTCAGAAAAACGGCGTTTGGCTAATTCCTTCAAATCAAGCTGCTCGAAAAGCTCGCCGATTCTTTTCCGCGCCGGTTTATCTCGCATTCCGTAAAGCCGCGCGAAAAACATCAGATTTTGTTCCGAAGTTAAACGCCAGTAAAACGAGCGTTCTTCCGCCGTTGCTAAACCAACCAGAGAACGCACCCGTACTTCATCTTCAACAGAATTGAAATTTTTGACCAAAACCTTTCCGCTTGTCGGATGGACTAAGGTTGCGATAATTTTGGTTAAAGTCGTTTTTCCCGCCCCGTTTTTCCCAATGAGTCCGAAAATTTCACCCGGTTGAACGTCAAAAGAAACATTTTTCAATGCTTCAACCGAAGGTTTTATTTGCAAGTGAAAGAATTTTTTCAAGCGTGGAAAAGGCGGCGGAAAAGTTTTTGAAAGATTTTGGATGGAAATCATAGAGTAAGTGGTAAGTTTATTAGTGGTAAGTGAAAAGGAAAATTCCCATCACTTACCACTAGCAACTTACCACTATCTTCTCCTCTGTTTTGGGTCGAGATATTCGCGCAGTCCGTCGCCGATAAAATTAAAGGCAAGCACAGTTAAGGCTATCGCTATAGCGGGAAAAAATAAAACGTGCGGAGCATTGTATAAAATATCAAATCCGCGGGCTTCTTCAATCATTGTTCCCCAGGAAGGCGCGGGCGGCGGAATGCCTAGACCTAAAAAAGAAAGCGATGCTTCCGACAAAACCGCTCCTGCCATTCCGAGACTTGCCTGCACGATTAAAGGCTGAACGGCGTTCGGCAAAATATGCGTGAACAAAATTCTCATATTGCTTGCGCCTAAAGCGCGAGCGGCTTGAACAAAATCGTATTCACGAACCTTTAAAACTTGTCCGCGCATCACTCGCGCGTAACCGACCCAGCCGATAACACACAAAGCTAAAATCAATTTACCGAGTCCCGCGCCGAGAAACGCAACCAACGCAATCGCAAGCAGAAGCCCCGGAAACGCGAGAAAGACGTTGAAAATATAACCCGATAAAATTTTATCAACCCAACCGCCGTAGAATCCGGCAATCGCGCCGATAACCGTTCCGATAATCGAAGAAACGACGACGACAATAATTCCGACTTCCAGAGAAATTCGCGCGCCGAAAACAACACGCGAAAAAACATCGCGTCCGAGCGCGTCCGTGCCGAACCAATGCGAGGCTGAAGGCGCAGCGTAACGCGCCATCAAATTTTGCGCTGTAACGTCGTGCGTGGCAATGAGTGAAGCAAAAATCGCCGTTAAAATAAAAATTATGGCAACAGCGATTCCGATGTATGCGAGCCTGTTCATAAAGAGTGAAAAGTGAAAAATTGTTGTTACACACTACAACTTAATTAACCCAAGTTGCTAGTTATAGAATTTGATATTTGAAAACAGAAAAGTCTTCTCCTAAAATTTTGTGACCAAACAAAAACCAAAGGAGAAGACTTAATATGTGCGACAGCACTCTTGCAATATACTGTTTTATTGACGATTTTCTCAAGGCGAGCGGACACCAGGAAGACCTTCGCGTCGAAGTGACGGACGCGGAAGTCATCACCATTGCGCTGGCTGCAATGCTGCAATTTGGCGGTAACTTCGAGCGTTCGCGCCTTGTCCTTCACCAACTCGGCTTGATTCGCAGGCTTTTGAGCCGGTCGCGGTTTTCGCGCCGGATGAATCGTCTGATTGATTTGATTTACCGTTTGTTTCATCAATTGGGCAGCGTTCTCAAAGACCTGCATTGGGAGTCTCGCTACTTGCTTGATTCGTTTCCGGTCGCACTCTGCGATAACATTCGCATCAATCGGTGTCGAATAGTTCGAGATGAACGCTATCGCGGAAAGATGTCCTCGAAACGCCGGTATTTTTACGGTGTGCGCGTCCAGCTTTTGGCAACCAGCGATGGCATTCCATTGGAGTTTTGTATCTTGCCGGGCAGTTATGCGGATTTGCAGGGCTTGGCGGAACTGGCTCTGGATTTGCCTGAAATGGCGGAGCTTTTTGTTGATGCCGGATACAATTTCTACGAGTGGGAAGATTATCTGCGAGAGAGACAACAAATGCATCTGCAAGTTCCGCGCAAAAAGAACTCGAAACGCGGGCGCGAACCGTGGCTGGAAATTTACAAATCGGTGATGCGAAAATACATTGAAACAACGATTGGCGAGATTGGTAAATTGTTTCCGAAAAAGATTCATGCGACTAATCTCAATGGTTTCTTGTTAAAAATCGCGTTATTTTTATTCGCCTATCAAATTGATAAGGCGTTCATTCAATAACTGGCAACTTGGGTTAATTAATTATTTCTCAAAATTCATCCGCCGCATCAAATCAACAAAACGCGGCTCGGAGCGCAGGTTGTTCCATTTCGGCTCGACTTTCAGAAAAACCATTCGCACATCTTTTTCCGCAAAACCTTTTTCTAAATAATCGAGTGCTTTTTCACTTTCGCCAAGCGCGTTATAAACCAGCGCAAAATTGTACGGCGGAACGTAGCGCGTTTTTGATAATTTTAACAATTCGTCAAGCACGGCTCGCGCTTCGTCGCGCCTTCCCGCCTTCGCCAAAGAGTATCCAATCAGCGCGATTGCTTCCGAATTTCCTCTGGAAAGTTCTTTAGCTTTTGTTGCCGCGGCAATTGCTTCGGCGTACATTCCTTTTTCGTTATAAACTCTTGAAATGATGAGATGCGCCAACCAAAAATTGGCTTCTAAATCAATCGTCTTATTTAGTTGGTCGAGAGCTTCGGCGTGTTTTCCGGCGTAAAAAAGAAATTGACCTTCGAGGGCATTGCCGATGAGCGTCGGCGGGTCGAGTTCAAGGGCGCGTTTTGCTTCGGCGAGGGCTTCGTCGTGCCGTCCGATGTTTGACAGTAAATGCGCGTAATTCCCATGAGCGGTTGCGTTGTTCGGGTCGAGTTCTAACGCCCGCCGAAAGTATTTTTCAGACGTTTGCCAATCCCATTCATACCAGAAAGCGATCGCCCCGAGCGTGGTATGAGCTTCGGCAAGCGTATCGTCAATCTCGATTGCCCTTTGCGCCGCCGCTTTTGCTTTCGGTAGCGCTTCGTTTGACGGCACATCACTCGTCAGCGTGAACCTGCGAACGGCGTTGGCGAGCGCGACGTAGGCGAGCGCGTAATTCGGGTCAATTTCGATTGCCTGCTGGAAATAAGCGATGCCTTTCTCGGTTTCCGCCCGCGTTAATCTGGAATCGTGAAAGCGTCCCTTCATATAAAGCCCGTAAGCCTCGACATTCTCGGTATAACGCTTTTTCTCTCTGCCTCCGAGCCTGGTTTGCAAAGCCGCCGCGACTCGTTCCGAAATTGAGTCCTGAACGGCGAAAATGTCGTTAAATTTTTCGTCAAATTGTCCAGCCCATAACTGTTTGCCGTCGCTCGTGCGAAGCAGCCGCGCCGAAACTCTGATTCTATCGCCCGAAGTTTGAATGCTTCCTTCGAGAACGGCTTCTACATTTAGCTCGCGTCCGACGATTAAAGCATCCCGTTCCGGTAAAACCGAGCGGCGAACCGAATCGAGCGAACGCACAGTAATTTCTTCGCCGCCCGACAATTTTGAAATAAGCGTGTCTGCCATTCCGAGTTCTAACGCCTCATTGCGGTTTTCAGCAACTAAAGGCTTAAATGGCAAAACAGCGACGGTTTTAATCGGAACACCGGCGACGGGTTTCGCGTTTTCGCGCCAGAGATAAAATCCCATTGAACTGAGTCCGAGAACGCTGAAGACGATCAAACTGACGAGCCATTTCCGATTTTGGATTTTGGATTGCGGATTTTGGATTGCAATTTTGTCCGCCGTTCGCCGTAGTTGGCTGATTGGTTGGTTTTCGGGCAGTGGTCTTTGGTCTTGATTAGTTCCAAATTCCAAGTCCCAAGTCCCAAGTTCTTCTCGTTCGGCTTCCGCATTTTTCGGGATTTCGTCAAGGTTAATTTCATCGGCAACTTCTGGCTTGAGGCTTGAGACTTGGAACTTGAGACTTTCTTTGACTTTGGCGACAAACTTATAACCGCGACCGGGAACGGTGACTATAAAACGATGTTCGTCGTGTCTTTCGCCGAGAATGCGGCGCACGGCTGAGATACTTTGATTGAGATTATTTTCTTCGACGATTGTGTCCACCCAAATCGCTCGCATCATTTCTTCTTTTTCAAGCAGTTCGCCGGGATGACGCACCAGATAAAGCAAGGTTTCAAAAGCCTTCGGCGCTAAAGGCACAACTTCTCCGCCGCGATTCGTCAGCAGTCGTTTAACCGCGTCAACGCGAAATTCGTCGAACTCGTAAATGTCAGTTGGTGGCGAATTCATAAAACTTCATAGAAATTCAGGCGAATTCTAAGGACATTCATAACATTTCAAACATATTATCACACCAACGCAGACCGAGTTTATCTCGATGCGAATTCTAAAAAAGAGGAAAAATAAAATGAACAAAAAAATACAAATACTCGTCATCGCGCTGGCAATGATGCTCACTTTGACATTTGGATTTTCAAATGCCTACGGTCAAAATAAGGAGGATGATAGTTCTTCCCTTTTGTTTCAACAAAACGACAACGACGAAATTGTCGGAACATGGGTTTCCGAGGTAACGATTCGTAATTGCCAAACAAACGCCACGCTCGTAAAAGTTCAAGCACTGAATACATTTAATCAGGGCGGAACAATGACAGAAGCCGGCAATGCCTTATTCCGCGGTCCCGGACACGGAGTTTGGGAGCGAATTAGAGGAAACCTAAGAATCGGAGGAAACCAATACAGTTCGGTCTTTATGTTCTTCCGCTTTAACCCGGACGGAACTTACGCCGGATTCCAAAAAGTCCGACGACAACACACGCTAATCAATAACACTTTGAACACTACTGCCACGTTTGAAAATTTCAATGCCGCCAGCGTGCTTATTTCAACCCTATGCGCCGCCGAAACGGCTTCTCGCTTAACCGAATAGCTGCTAACCGTGAGTTCGACGCCGCGACGCGCATGCCGATGCGTCGAACTCGCTTTTAACTTTCACCCGCTTTACTGAAAATTAATCCGCTTTATTAAATCAACAAAACGCGACTCGTTTCGCAAATTATTCTATTTCATTGTTTAATCTCATTGCGGCAACCCGACACGGCGCATTAAATCCTGAAAACGCGCGTCGTCGCGCAAATTATCGAGGCGCGGGTCTACTTTGATGTGGACAAGCTCGCCTTCGCGTTCTTTGTATAATTTTTCCAAAATGGCAAACGCTTTGTCCTTGTTGCCAAGTTCGGCGCAGAATGTCGCCAAGAGATATCCGTGCAGGTCAAACGGAGAATTATCGGCGGTCGCGTCGCGCAAAAAACCTTGCCAGCCGCTACGCTCGAAACTTTTTTGCATAGCTTCGCCTCGTTCGCGCGAGTTAGTAATCTCGTTGAGTTTGACCGACTCGGCGATTCTCGCGGCGTAATCGCCTTTCATCTCGTAGTTGAAGGCAAGATAACGATGCGCCGGAAAATAATTCGCGTCCAGATTAACGACTTTTTTCAAATGCGCGATTGATTCGTCGTAACGCCGCGCAAAAAATAACGCTTCGCCGTAAGCGGAATTGGCTTGGAGCGACATCGGGTCTAGCTCCATCGCCCGTCGAATTTCGGCTAATGCTTCTTCGTGCCTGCCTAAACTGCTGAGAAGCCGCCCGTGCCACAAATGCACCTCCGAGTAGTTCGGATTTAGTTCGAGTGAGCGTTGGTATTCGCGCTCCGCACCCGCGGGATCGTAATCATACAAAAATAAGATACTGCCTAGCGTGGCGTGCGCTTCGGGTAGTTGGTCATCGAGCGACACGGCTTTGAGCGCGTATTCACGCGCCATCTGCATATAATTTCGCTGCGGTATGTCCCTAAAAGCGGTCAGCCTGCCCGTAGATTCGGCAAGCCCGACGTAGACAAGCGCAAAATTCGGGTCGAGCGCGACCGCCTGCTGATAAAATTCGATTGATTTATACAAATCCTGCGGCGTGATTTTGTATTGCAGAAAATGCCCGCGCAAATAAAGCTGATAGGCTTCCGCGTTTTCGGTGTAATTCTTCGCCAGTTTTTGCTCTTCCGCACCCGACAATTTCAGACGCAGTTTTTCCGAAGCTGTCCGCGCGATTTCCTCCTGAAAGGCAAGCGCATCGGTCGCCTTTCGATTAAATTGTTCGCTCCACAATTGACGGTTTTCTCGCGTGTCAATCATCTCGACGCGAATCAGCAGATTCTCGCCGCGCTGTGTGATGCGTCCCGTAACAATCGCCTGCACGCCGAGTTTCGCCGCCGCTTCCGGCAAATCAACGTTCTGCCCGCGATATTTGAAACTCGAATTGCGGGCGATAACTTTCAGTTGCGGCAACCCGGAAAGACGATCAATCAAACTCTCGCTCATGCCGTCCGACAGATAATCCAAATTCGCATCGCCGCTGGCGTTCTCAAACGGCAAAACGGCGATTGATTCGATTGGCGCGGCGAAAGACAACCGACCGGCGAAGAACAGATAACCCAAGCTGATTGACGCTAGAAGCAGAATAACTAAGCCGACGGCGAAGCCGAATTTGTGGCTTTTAATCTCGCCGATTAAATACTCCGCGCTTGAAGTTTTGTGTGATGCATCTTTAGTTGTTGTCTCATTGATGGTCTGCGTTTTTGACTCTTCAGGATGTGGCGTTGTTGTCCTCAACTTATTTTGAGATTCCGATTTCTGTTTAACATCTTTCAAATCAAGCAGTAAATCCTTAGCCGTTTGATAACGCTCGTCTTTGTTTTTGCGGAGCGTTTTGGAAACGATGCGCTGTAATTCATTTGGAATATTCGTAGCGAAACGCGAAAGCGGTAGCGGTTCGGCGTTTATCAAATTAGCAAATGTTTCCGACATCGAATCGCCCGCAAACGGCGTCCGTCCGGCAATCATTTCGTAAATCACCACGCCCAAGCTAAAAATGTCGGTGCGCTGGTCAACCCGTTCGCCTTTCGCCTGTTCGGGCGACATATAATTGACCGTTCCCAAAATGATGCCTTTCGCCGTCTGATTTTGTTTCACCGTCTCTTCTTCCAAACCGATTAGCGATTTGTTTTTCTGCTCGACGAGTTTCGCTAAACCGAAGTCCAAAATTTTTACAAAACCGTCGGGGCGAATCATTATGTTTTCGGGTTTGATGTCGCGGTGAATGATGTGCGCAGCGTGCGCGACGGTCAAAGCATTGGCGATTTGGATTGAAATGTCCAACACTTCTGACAATTTCATCGAAGATTCGCTGATAATTTCGCGCAGGGTTTTGCCTTCGACAAACTCGCTGACGATGTAGTTTGCATCTTCCAACTCGCCGATTTCGTGAATCACCAGAATATTCGGATGATTTAAGCCGGACGCCGACTTAGCTTCCCGGACAAAGCGTTCGAGATTTGATTGGTGCCGGTTGAATTTTTCGTTGAGAATTTTTATTGCTACTTTTCGGTCGAGTTTTTTATCTTTCGCCAGATAAACTTCGCCCATTCCGCCCGCGCCGATTTGTTTGACGATTTCGTAATGTCCGAAACCCTGCCCTTTTTCGAGCTTCTTGCCGTTACTTTCGATTACTTCCGTCACTTCGCCGATAGCGGGACTTTCCAAAAAACTCTCGGAATCGTCAAACGAAACAAGCAAGGACTCGACTTCACGACGCGTTTCATCGTCTTCGCAAGCCCGTTCGAGAAATTGCAAACGCTCTTCGGGTTTTTGCTGCAAGGCTACGTTAAAGATATTTTTAACTTGCTGCCAGTTTTCGTTCGCCATCTTTTTAACTCCCAGAAGTCTCAAGTCCCAAGTCTCAGAAGAGGTAAGCATTCCTTATAGTTACACATCAGCGTTTTCCACTTGGGACTTTTTATCTTGTCAATTCACGGTGAAGCCAAGCCTTTGCCATACTCCAATCGTTGGCGACGGTCGTGCGGGAAACTCTTAACGCTTCCGCCGTTTCCTCCAAACTCAAACCGCCGAAATATCGCAACTCGACAACACGCGCCTGTTGCTCGTCAATCTTTTCCAATCTGGTTAAGGCTTCATCCAGCGCCATCAAATCAACATTTCTCTCTTTATCTGAAATCAGCAACGCTTCCTCCAGAGGCAATTTCACGGCATTGCCGCCGCGTTTTTCCCGGTATTTGGCGCGGGCGTGGTCAACCAAAATTCGCCGCATTAAGTTCGCGGCGATTGCAAAAAAATGCGCGCGGCTTTCCCAGTTCGCTTCGCGCTGGTCAATTAACTTAATGTAAGTTTCGTGGATTAAAGCCGTTGCTTGAAGCGTGTGGTCAGCTCGCTCGCGGCGTAAAAACCGGGCGGCTTGTTTGTGCAGCTCGTCATAAACGAGCGGCATTAAATTTTCCAACGCCTCGCGGTTTCCGTCGCTCCACTCGCACAGCATCCGGGTTATTTGACGGGTTTGACTCATTCCAAATTTAAGCCTGATTTATTGTAATTAACTGCAAGAATATACCCGACAAATTGTTAAGTCAATCACTTTACTCGTACGGCAAAGCAAAAAAAGTTGAACGGTTTTCCCGCCGATGACGCGCTAATAGATAGAGCCGCAAAAAACTTTCGGCTGAAATAAATTAAAAAGAGGAAAAAACAATGAAAAATACATTCTTAAAAACAATTGGCGGAGCGGCATTGGCAATTTTGACGTTGGCGATATTCGCGCAAGTTTGGGTGTCCGCGCAGGGCAGCATTAATGGAAGACAAAACCAAGAACTAATACAAGATAATGAGCGCGGAGGCGCGAGAGCTTTAGAAGGTTCGTGGAGCGTGCAGGTGACGATTCGCAATTGTCAAACCGGCGCGGCAATCACGAGCTTTCCCGCGATGGATACTTTTATTCAGGGCGGCACAATGCAGGAGTATAGCGCCGGCTCCGGTATATTACGCGGTCCCGGGCACGGAGTATGGAATTACGAATTCGGACGACAATTCGATTACGCCTTTCAATTCTTTCGCTTCAATGCCGACGGCACTCTTGCCGGAGTAACGAAAGCGAGACGGCAACTTGCATTAACGTCCGACAACAGCTACGCCGGTAACGCATTGATTGAAATTTTCAATGCCAGCGGCGTTTTGGTTGCAACCGCCTGCGCCACCGAAACAGCCACGCGCTTTGAATAGAAGATAAAATGAAGCGTAGATTTAGCGGCGGTTTTTCCGGAAACTCACCGTTAAATTTACGCTTCATTTCGATTATTCCGGGCGAGCAATTTTTTTTACAAAATTCACATAAAGCCCGACCGCTTCTTCCAAATCTTTTTTCAGCACAAACTCGTCTTTCGTATGCACGACGAGAATCGAACCCGCGCCGAGAAGCAAAAGTATTTGTAATTTCTCAATTTATTCAAAATTCATTCGACGCATCAACTCAACAAAACGCGGCTCGCTTCTGAGATTGTTCCATTTCGGGTCAACTTTCAAAAACACCATCAGCAGGTTTTTTTCGGCGAAGGCTTTTTCCAGATAATCGAGCGCTTTGTTGCTCTCGCCGAGTCCGTTATAAACGAGCGCAAAATAATACGGCGGAACATAACGCTCATTCGATAGTTTAAACAATCCGTCAAGCACGGCTCGCGCTTCTTCGAGTTTTCCCCATCTCGCCAGAGCGTAACCGCGATAAGCCTCCGATTGATAGTTGCCGGAAAGTTCTTCGGCTTTTTTGAGGGCGGCGACAGCTTCGGCATGCATTCCTTTTTCGGTATAAACGCCGGA
>MWVV01000494.1_pt1 | contig 14361 bp, 15 predicted proteins | sample 1047281 | NCBI WGS metagenome assembly MWVV01 (sample SAMN06349986, study PRJNA376086) | soil metagenome | isolation source: PT-2 sample Antarctic (ecotone) soil | place: Antarctica | collected 2015-01-13 | reverse complement strand
CTTCAACGACGCGCTCGGCATCACCGGCATCATTTTGACGAAACTGGATGGCGATGCCCGTGGGGGCGCCGCGCTCTCCATGCGCGAAGTCACGCAAAGACCGATCAAATTCGCCGGCATCGGCGAGAAGCTCGATCAATTCGAGACGTTCGTGCCGGACCGGCTCGCGGGCCGCATTCTCGGGATGGGCGACATCCTCGGCCTGGTTGAGAAGGCGGCGGAAGCTTTCGACGAAGAGGAAGCCGCTCGGATGGAGCGGAAGCTCCGGACAGCGTCATTCGACTTCAACGATTTCCTGGCGCAATTCAAGATGATGCGGAAGATGGGACCGCTGGAGAATATCCTTGGCATGATTCCCGGCATGAGTAACGTGCAGGGCCTTTCGGTCGACGAGAAACAAATCAAGCGCACAGAAGCGATTGTTCTCTCGATGACGGGGAAAGAACGCACGCGGCCCGACATTTTAAATGCCCGACGCCGGCAGCGCATCGCTCGAGGAAGCGGCAGCAGTGTCACGGAAGTGAACGATCTGCTCCAGCGTTTCAATCAGATGCGCAAGATGATGAAGAACGCCGGCAAGATGAAGAAGATGATGGCGCAGATGGCGCGAATGAAGAATTAAGACAAGCCCTCACCTCAATCCTCTCCCTAAGGGAGAGGAGGACGCGTCAGCGCCAGGTGAGGGGAATTACCGACAGAACCAACGACATGGCAGTTTCAATCAGACTACGAAGAGAAGGCACGACCAACCGTCCGTACTATAAGGTGGTGGTGGCAGACAGCCGCAGCCCGCGCGATGGCAAATTCATCGAGATCATCGGCACCTACGATCCGAAGAAGAAGGACCATAACAGTACGCTGAAGCTGGATCGCATTGATCACTGGATTTCGAAAGGCGCACAGCCCTCCGATACGGTGCGCAGTCTGATCAAGAAGAACAAGAAGGTCGCGGCGACTCCTGTCGCAGAAGCGGCGGTGTAGCGGCGGGATGACCGCCGAAGTCTTCTGCCCCGAGTTCGCGCTTTCGGCGGTCACACCCCGCCGCAACAATAGAGGGCCTTAGATGAAGCAATTTCTCGAATTCGTCATCCGCCAGCTCGTCGAGTTTCCCGACGAGGTGATGCTCTCGGAAATCGCAAACGGCAAGACCTTCCTCTTCCGTCTTCAAATGCGGCAGAGCGACGTCGGCCGGATCATCGGTCGCAACGGACAAACGATTCAGGCTATTCGCGCGCTTCTTTCCAGTTCCGCCGCACGGCACGATCAACGCGCCACACTCGAGATCATCGAGTAGTTGCAGACGCGCTTGTCCCAAGCGCCGGACTCGGCAAACACCTTCCCGCGTCAGGCGTTTGACACAAACGCCTCTACAAGTTCAACCTCGGGTCGCGAATGCGCATCGACATCCTGACACTTTTCCCCGAGATCTGCCGGGCTCCGCTGGGCGAAAGCATAATGAAGCGCGCGCAGGAAAGTGGTGCGCTGGAGCTGAGAATTCATAACCTCCGCGACTGGACGACGGATAAGCACCGCATGACGGACGACGCGCCGTTCGGCGGCGGGCAGGGGATGGTCATGAAACCCGAGCCCATTTTTGCCGCCGTCGAATCCCTGCAAAGAAATGACAGCATGGTCATCTTGATGACCCCGCAGGGAAGGCGTTTCAATCAGGAGATCGCAGCGAAGTTCTCCTCGCAGCAGCACCTGATTATCGTTTGCGGGCACTACGAAGGGATTGACCACCGCGTGACCGAACAGCTCGCGGACTTGGAAATTTCAATCGGAGATTATGTCCTGACGAATGGTGCCATCGCCGCGGTTGTAGTGGTCGATGCAGTCACGCGGCTGCTTCCACGCGTGTTAGGGCACGAGCAGTCCGCGGCGGATGATTCGTTCTCCAGCGGTCTGCTTGAGGCGCCGCAATACACGCGCCCTGCTGAGTTTCGCGGCTGGAAAGTACCGGACGCGTTGCTCTCCGGAAATCACGCTGCGATTGCGGCGTGGCGCAGAGAACAGGCGCTAGCCCGAACCGAACAAAACCGGCCTGATCTGCTCTCGAAAGAGGATCGCTGAGTTCTGGGGAGCGCAGGCTGCCATCGACTGCACGCTAGGCTAGACCGATGGCCGAAAGACGTTTCCGGTTCGGGCGAAGTTGTAGCCGGGCACGCCGAACCCGGCCTTTTGTGGGAGCCACGTCGGACCCGCCGGGGTCAACGCCTCCGGCTACAAGTGTCCCGGACCGGAAATGATTTCGGCAATTGCTCTGGCAGCGTGCGCTCGCCCAAAAAAATAGGTCCCCGGTTAATGAATCCGGCCGAGGACGATGCAGGCGTTAATGCCGCCGAAACCGAACGAATTGCTCAGGACATGATTGAGCTTCGCGGGCCGGCCCTCGTTAGGCACGACGTCCAGATCACAGGCAGGATCAGGGTGCACACGATTAAGGGTGGGCGGGAGCCAGCTTTCCTCGATGGCTAACGAGCAAATGGCGGCTTCGATCGCGCCGGTCGCGCCGAGCGGATGGCCCGTGAAGCTCTTCGTGCCGCTTACCGCGAAGCGCCTCGCGTGCTCACCGAAGACCTGCTTCAAAGCCATTGTCTCCGTGCTGTCGTTGAGCTGAGTGGAGCTCGCGTGCGCATTCACATAATCGATCTGCTCCGGTGCAAGGCGCGCGTCCGCCAAGGCATCACGCATCGCGCGAATAGAGGATTCGCCGCCCGGCAGTGGAGACGTCATGTGAAAGGCGTCATTGTTCAGACTGTAGCCGAGCACTTCAGCGTAGATGTGCACGCCGCGCGATCGCGCATGTTCGAGCTCCTCAATCACGAGAGAAGCGGCGCCTTCTCCCATGACAAACCCGTCGCGCGCCAGATCGAACGGCCGGCATGCCTCGGCCGGATCACCGGTTGATTGGCTCATCGTCTTGATGATAGCGAACGCGCCGAACGTGAGCGGACTTAAGGGGGCTTCCGCGCCGCCTGCAATGACGACGTCGGCGAAATCATCCCGGATATAACGCAAGGCCTCACCGACTGCGACCGTCCCGCTGGCGCAGCTGTTCGAGTTGGTGGTGCCGACACCGCGAAAGCCGAATTCAATTGCGATGTTTGAATGGGCAGACCCGCCGAAGACCTGTAACGCGAGCGTTTGATTCACTCCACGCGTGCCCTTCTTTAAAAAGTGAGCGTGTTGATCTTCCGCATTCGCGATCCCGCCGAGGGCGGTGCCGAAGCTGACGCCGACGCGGTGCTGCGGATTCTCGCGCGACCAGGAGAGACCAGCGTCCTCGAGCGCCATGCGCGTGGAAGCGACAGCGAACTGCGCATAACGATCAAGCCGCTTCAACCGGTGCGGCGGAAAATGATCTTCCGGAATCCAGTCGTCGATCTCGCCGCCACAATGCGCATGAAACGCTGTCGTATCGAAGCTAGAGATGCGCTTGATTCCACTTTTCTCCGAGCGAAGGCCGCGCCAGAATTTTTCTCTCCCGGTCCCAATACAGGTGATCGGACCGATGCCGGTGATCACCGCCCGGCGGAGAGTTCCATTTCGCATTCGCCTGCTTTAACCCCGCGCTTCCAGATGAGTTTTCATGTGCCGCAACGTTTCGTTCGCGACGTGATGGATGAAGAAATTACCGATTACCTGATCCGCGATGGGCGCGAGTGCCGGGAGACGAAATTGCAGGTCGTGCACAATCTCCACCAGCACGCCGGCCGGTGTCTCGTTGAAAGTCCAGACCACGCGCATGCCTTTGGTAAAGGCCTTTAGGTGATGAAAGCGGACCTCGAGGTTGGCGCGGTCAATGATCTGCTCCGAAGTCCACGCGATCGGGATTCCGGAACGAACAGCGCCCATCATCACGATGTTACGCCCCGCGCTGCGCTCGAGATAATGGATGTAACGATAATGCGGGAGAATTTTCGGCCACAGTTCCAGGTTGGCCGCGGTTTCGAAGATCGCCATCCGCGGGGCGTGCATGACGATGGAGTTGCCGTTGTGCATCTGTGAGGGGAAACGCTCGCGCGCATCTGTGTTCGACGTTACTCTCGCCAGCACCCGCCAGCAACGCAGGAGACTGCTTAATGGCATTCGACGGTGAGGGGGCCTTGCGAAAAGTGCAAGCGCAAGTTGGAGCCGCACAACGCGGGTTATATCTGTAACCTTTGAGTGCACCTTTTGCGGACCGCACGGTGGAACGGCGAGCGGGTTTGTTCGGACCAATCCGCGGGAGGCGAGAGTCTGCGGCGAATGCGCGAACGCGGCGTCAATGTCCGCCATCGCGCCGGAGTGAAGAGTCTCATCGCTCGACGTACGAGGAGGTTTTATTTGTTACGGCGTCGTCAAAGTGGGAAAGCGGCAAAAACGAAAATGCACATGCGATTGCTGACCCAATCTAATGATGAGTCGTCAGAGTCAGTCCTGTTGCTTTTGGTCGTACGGAATGATGTTATCCCATTCGTCGGCAGAGGAGCGGGCAACAAACGCGACAACGGGTTCCGTGTTACTCAGGTTAAAGACACCATGAGGCACGTCGGGTTTGATGAAGATGAAATCGCCTGCTTCGTTCTCCAGCACCTGCTTGAGCCCGGGCCCGAATTCATGGCGCACTTGTCCTTCGACGATGTAAAGGATCAGCTCGAAGCCGACGTGAATATGGGCGTACGCGACGCCACCGGGCGGGATCGTAGCAATGTTGGCCGATAGTTTGGTCGTGCCCACATTTTTGGATGACATGCCTGCTTATAGTGAATCCCGTTCCAATCCCGGCGGGCGCCGCCGCCGCCTCGGATCGTTGATATGTCCTCGTGATCTTCTACCGCGCTGAGTTGGATGTTGCTTTTGTCGTCCTTCATAAAGAGTGACCTTGCATGCTATGCGGGTGAGGCGTTGCCGACAACAGTTACCGCCTTCGTCGAAGGGGCGGAAAGCAGTGCGAATCGCGCGGGAATCATTCTTGGCTCAAGCCGAACCGCTCACGTTCGGGCTTCAGCGGCTTCCGCTTTCGCCGAACGTGCGTATTGCGATTGCTGCGCGTCGCTCGGATTGATGTAGAGATGATCATGCGTGCAGCGACTCCATCTCGGGAGCAGAGAAGGGGAGTGATCGATCGTTATCGGGAGTTTCTGCCCGTCTCCGAGGCGACACCGGTCGTCTCGTTAGGCGAAGGAAATACACCGCTGATTCCGTGTGCGCGCTTATCGGAGAAGGTCGGGCGCGGCTGCCAGGTTTTCGTGAAGTACGAGGGGTTGAATCCGACTGGCTCGTTCAAGGACCGTGGGATGACGGTCGCTCTTTCCAAGGCACTGGAGCGCGGGGCGCAGGCGGTAGTTTGCGCTTCGACCGGGAACACGTCAGCCTCCGCTGCCGCGTATGCAGCGCGGGCCTGCATTCGATGTGCCGTCATTCTCCCCGCGGGTAAAATTGCGAGTGGGAAATTGGTTCAGGCCTACGTCTATGGCGCGAAAGTGGTTCCGATCGAAGGGAACTTTGATGCCGCATTGCGCGTGGTGCGGGAACTCGGAAGACGACCCGAATTCACGATCGTGAACTCCATCAACCCGGACAGGATTGCCGGCCAAAAAAGCGCGGCCTTCGAGATCGTCGACGAGCTGGGCGATGCTCCTGACCTTCATCTTTTGCCAGTAGGCAATGCGGGCAACATCACAGCTTATTGGCGGGCTTATCGCGAGTATCACAACGCTGCAATTGCACGAAACCTCCCGGTGATGCTCGGTTTTCAGGCGGCTGGTTCAGCGCCAATCTTCCACGACAAAGTTGTTGAGAATCCCGAGACCGTCGCATCGGCAATCCGCATTGGGAACCCCGCGAGCTGGCAATCAGCCAAGGAAGCGATTCACGATTCCAAGGGAGAGATCGATATTGTCACCGACGAAGAAATCCTGGAAGCGCAGCAGTGGCTGGCGAGCAACGAAGGGATCTTCGTGGAACCAGCGAGCGCGGCTTCCATTGCTGGGCTCTTCAAATGCTGCGACGAACGAGCGGCGTACCCGTTTGAAGAGCTGCAACCGGAAAGCCGCATTGTTTGCACCGTGACCGGCCATGGCCTGAAAGACCCAGAAGCAGTGCGGTTCACGCGCGGGACGTCCGTTCAGCCTCTGGAAGCAGAGGTGCTGCGCGCGATCGGCTTCTGATTGACCGCGCTGTTGACAGTGGGGGTGATTCGGCGACAACGATTGACTCCGTGCGGCCACCCCTCTTTGTCAGCGCTGATTTATGCGACTGATCGTTCAAAAATACGGCGGGACGTCGGTGGGCAGCCCTGAACGTATTCGCCATGTCGCGGAGCGATTGGTCGCGACTCAGCGCCAGGGGTGCCGGGTCGTCGCGGTGATTTCCGCGATTGCCGGAGTGACTGATAGCTTGCTCAAGCTCGCGCGCGATGTGTCAGCGCAGCCGTCGGAGCGTGAATTGGACGCGCTGCTTGCAACCGGCGAGCACGCGGCCACAGCCCTCGTGGCAATGGCGGTAAACGCGCTGGGCGCGAAGGCGATCTCGCTGACGGGTGCGCAGGCCGGGGTGCTGACCGATCGAATGCACACGAGGGCGAAGATTGCGAATGTTAGCCCCAAGCAAATCCACGAGCTGCTTTCGGATGAATACATCGTTGTGGTGGCCGGTTTCCAAGGCCAGACCGCCGAAGGAGAAACCACGACTCTGGGCCGGGGCGGCTCCGATTTAACCGCGATCGCACTAGCGGGCGCTCTGAATGCGGATGCCTGCCAAATTTACACTGATGTGGACGGGGTTTTTACCTGCGATCCGCGAGTCGTTCCGGACGCGCTTAAGATAGAGGGGATTGCCTACGATGAGCTGTTAGAGATGGCCGGCGCGGGCTCGAAGGTCATGCAATCTAGAGCCGTCGAGTTCGCAAAAAAGTTCGGGGTCGCGTTCGAGGTGCGATCCAGTTTAAAGCCCAGTGTGGGCACGATAGCCCAAGCGGAGACGGCCAATATGGAGGACGTTGTAGTCCGCGGCGTAAGCGTGGAGCGCCAGCAGGCGAAAGTGACCGTGACAGGCGTTCCCGATAAGCCGGGAAGTGCGAGCCGAATTTTCTCGGCTGTCTCCGCAGCTAACATCCTCGTGGACATGATTGTCCAGAATGCCTCTGGAAGAAATTCTACCGACATCTCCTTCACGATTCATGCGGCGGATCTTCCGAAGGTTGAACAGCTGCTTGGCCCTGTAGTCGGCGACATTGGAGCGAGACGAGTGTCGGCGCAGAGTGCAGTCGCGAAGCTCAGTGCGGTGGGAATTGGAATGCGGTCGCATTCCGGAGTAGCAGCGCGCCTCTTCGACTGCCTCGGGCGCGGCGGCATCAACATCCAACTGATCTCCACTTCGGACATCAAGATTGCCGTTATCATCAACGAAGCGGACGTTGACCGAGCGGCACAACTGGCCCATGAGGCGTTCGGATTAGGGAAGCAAGCCAGGGTTCGAAAAGCTCCTTAGCACACGCACCCACCAAGCCATGCCAGTCACATCCGATTGCAGATGGGAATTACCTAAATCTATCGTGGCGGTATTCGCTTGCGGTTGCGAACTCCGCCAGAGCCGGCAGCCTAGCAGAACCTGCTATTGTGCCTTTGGCGCTGTCGATCGCATTCGGGATTTGTCAGCTGCGCGTCAGTGCCTCCGAGAGGGTAGGAGAAGGAAGTGAGATGCGAACCGATAAGTCTCGTTGAATAACATCAACCAATATGTGTCATATTAAATTCCCTAATGTTCGCTCCCTTCATGTGCTATTGCACCACGGTGCACGCGCCTTACTCCCCCAATAACGGGCGTGTGAGATCTAGACAGATTCGCAGGGCCACCGCACCAAGCGCACCAGTCTTAAATATTGCTGCCCCGCCATTTCAGCTTCTGGCGCACGACGCTGAAGAAGGAAACGCCCGGGAGCGCGGCGAGTGAGAGGACGCGCGCAGATTTCCGCACCGTCACCACTGAGCCAGACTCTAAACGCAACGCTTCCCGGCCATCAACACTCAGGTAGACCGGGTAATCGCGTTCGGTCGGCTCCACTTCAATGACCGCATCCGCGCCGACGATGATGGATCGGTTCGTGAGAACATGCGGACAAATGGGCGTAATTACCAATGCTCCGGACTGCGGTGCGAGGATCGGTCCACCCGCGGACAGCGAATATGCCGTTGAACCAGTCGGGGTGGCGATGATCAAACCATCGGCATTGAACTCAGTCAGCGCTTCGCCGTTGACCCGCGTCTTAAGCCGAATCATCCGGGATACTTCGCCCCGGCTGAAAACCGCGTCATTCAGGCCGGTCATCTCGATCGAAGCACCCGCTGCGCCTTTGACACTGGCCTGGAGAAGCGTGCGTTTGCTGAATTTCATCTCGCCGGCGGCGATGCACTCCACCGCCTCGGCGTAGGCCGAAGAAGCCGCGCAGGTCAGGAAGCCGAGCGAGCCAATATTGATTCCAAAAATCGGCTTAACGGCGTCGTCCAGCTGCCCGACGACCTTGAGGATTGTTCCATCACCTCCAAGGACAACCAGCAGATCTGCGCGATTGCTAACTTCACGAATCGGAAGCCCGTGCTCAACGCCCGCATGCCTGGCTGTCTCGGACTCCACCAGCACAGTCAGCGTGAAACGCGCGAACTCCTCCTGCACGGCGCGGACGAGCTCCGCAGCGCCGGCCTTTCCCGTGTGCGCGATCAGGCCAACTGTTTTCGGGTGCATACAAAGAACTCCTGATTGCCGTCTGTACCCGTGATTCGCGACGCGACCGTGCCGATGACTACGTGCCCCGCCGCAAGGAGAAAATCCTGAACCTTGCGCTGCGCTTTTTCGTGCAAGGTGGGATCGGCCACGATCCCCCCGCGCCCGACATCCTGCGGCTGCAGTTCGAATTGCGGCTTGATCAGCGCGAGGGTCACACCGGTTGGAGTTATCAAGTCGAAAGCCCTCGGCAAGATTAAAGTCAGCGAGATGAACGACACATCAATCACGCAAAGATCGATCGGCTCCGTAACATCCGCGCTGCCGAGATAGCGCGCATTCAGATTCTCGTGCACAACAACACGCGGATCGTTGCGGATTTTCCAAGCAATCTGGCCATGGCCGACATCGATTGCATAGACCTTTGCCACACCGCGTTGCAATAAGCAGTCGGTGAATCCGCCGGTGGACGCGCCGATGTCCAACGCGATCATGCCGGCAGGCTTGATGCCAAAATGATCGAGAGCCCCGTCCAGTTTGAGCCCCCCACGGCCGACGAATTTCGGCGGTGCGGCGACGGAGAGTCGGGCGCCATGCTCCACCAGAATGGACGATTTGTTCAACACGCGGTCGCCAAGTTTGACCAGTCCTGCCATCACGGCGCGCTGGGCTTGCTCGCGACTGCCGAACAAGCCTTGCTGGACCAGAATTGTGTCGAGGCGCGCTCGCTTTGCCATCAGACGAAGGCTGCTTCTGGCCGACTTTCGCAGACCCGGAGAATGGCGGCGCGCAGGGCGGTTACTGACTGCCGCAGCTGTTCCTTCGTGATGCAGAATGGCGGCATCAGGATGATGTTGTTGCGAATCGGCCGAGTCAGCAGCCCGTGACGACGGGCTTCGAGGCAAACCGCTTGGGCGAGTGCACAGGCATCGATCGAAGCAGGGCCCGGTGTGCTCAGCTCGATCGCCAGGATGAAGCCACATTGCCGGACGTCTTGAATCCAAGGCATTTGCCGAAGCTTTACCGCTTGGGCTTGAAGAAATGCGATCTTCGTCTCCAAGAGTTCGAGGACTGGCTCGCGTGAGAAGAGCTCGAGGCTCGCAAGCGCGGCTGCGCAGGCCAAAGAATTTCCGGTGTAACTGTGCCCGTAAAAAAACGTTCTCTCTCGCGAACTCCCAGCAGAGAACGGCTCAAATACCTCTTCTGATAACAAAGTAAGAGCAATCGGAAGATAGCCGCCACTCAATCCTTTACCGAGAACCATCAAATCGGGAAAAACGCTTTCTTGGTCACACGCAAACATTGTCCCTGTCCGACCGAATCCGGTTAGCACCTCGTCGACAATGAGCAGGATACCTCGGCCTTTCGTCCACGCCCGAAGAGCGGCCAACGTGCCTTTGGGCCAAAGTTTCATTCCCGCGGCCCCTTGAACGAGCGGCTCAATCACGACAGCCGCAATTTGCTTGACTGCTGCTGTGGGAAGTGCCGTGAGTTCGGCCAGGCTCCCGATCTGCTGGACCGGCGGCCGCCACTCGCCTCCTTCGCCGCCAAACATTGCTCTCGCCCCCAAAGCCGCCGCTCCTGCAGTATCGCCATGATAACCATCTCGGAAGGCGATGAACTGAGCCCGACTCGAGCCACGCAGCCGCCAGAACTGCTCCACGATGCGCAGCGCGGCTTCTATTCCGGTCGAGCCATCGTCCGAGAAGAAGACCCGCGTCAGCGTTCGTGCTGGGAAAAGGCCAACAATTGCCTCCGCCAGGCGAACGGCCGCGGGATTGGTGAATCCTAAAAACGAGGTGTGCGCCACCAGCTCAAGCTGCCGAGCAATCGCGGCGTTGATGTGGGGGTGGTTGTGGCCGTGGATATTCGTCCAGATCGAGGAATTCCCGTCGATATACTGCCGCTCTTTGCTATCCCAGAGCAGGGCCCCCTTCCCCCTCACCAGCACCAACGGCTCGTGATCCGGCGCGCACCATTCTCCCATCGGTGTGAAGGGATGCCAAACATAGCGCTTATCCGCGGCTATCAGCGCAGCTGTATTCCACTCAGCTTTGGGCGGCATACAGGCGCAGGAGCTTATCGATCGCCTCAACATCTTCCGACGAGGCGCGTCGGCGCTGATATTTCCGGAAGACCACATCGCGCAATGTTGTTAAGTCCTCGACCCGCGGGCGGTCGTAATAAGTCCAATCCAAGTCATCGGCAAACTTGGCCTGGAATTTCCAATCACCACCAAACTTCGTGACGCGGACTTCGCGTCTGCGACCGTCATCATTCTTTTCCTTCCATATGTGTTGACTCCGCATCGGCCAGCAATCCTACATTGGTTTCTTGAAAGACGCAGCCAAGCTGCTGGCCTACTTCATTGCGACCGTGCTCTTTGGCGCAATCCTCGCGCCGCTGCTCTTCTGGGGCGCGCAGTGGTTGAACAATGATGGATATTTCGGTTTTCTTGCGCGCTACGACTTCGAGACCTTCTTCCATCGCGCGCTGCTGGTCGGTGCTCTCCTCTTCAGCTGGCCGCTTCTGCGGGCGCTGCGCCTTCGCGACCGGAACGAGCTCGGCTTCGGCAAGAACGGGCATGCTTGGCAGCACGCCGCCATCGGCTTCCTCGCTGCAGCGATTCCCCTGCTCTGCCTCGGCGCGCTGCTGCTAACGCTGGGCGTTTACAGCCTGCGCTCTTCTGTTTCGCCCGCTGCAATCGGCGGGCGGACACTCTCCGCGCTCGTCGTTCCGCTAATCGAAGAGCCGCTCTTTCGTGGGCTCATCTTGGGCGTGTTGCTGCGCAGGGCCGGCCCTGCGCTTGCGACCTTCCTCACCTCCGCGTTCTTTTCCATTCTCCATTTTCTCAAAGCGCCGGAGAACACCTCCCTCAGCGTCACATGGAACGCCGGCTTTGTCTCAATCGCGAACGCTTTCAGCCAGTTTCGCGACCCACTCCTTGTCACTGCGGGGTTCACAACACTCTTCCTGCTCGGCTGGATTCTCGCAGATGCGCGCATTCGCACTCGCTCCCTCTGGCTGCCGATCGGACTGCATTCCGGCTGGATATTTGCGAGCGCGTTGTTCAATAAGATTGCTCACCGTGAGTTGGTGGCACTGCCCTGGTTAGGCAAAAGCCTCTTGATCGGCCTTGTGCCCTTGGGCGTGGCGCTGATTACGTGGGCCATCGTTCGTGTCTGGTTGCGAAATGTTCAAACTCCCCAGAGTTAACCCGCTGAGCGGACTGGTTTCGCTCTTTTATCCGGCGCTCTGCGCCATTTGTTCCGAGCCGATCGACTCCCAGGCTTACCTCTGCCCTACCTGCAAGGCCAAGGCACCGCGAATTAAACCGCCGTTTTGCTCCACCTGTTCGGAGCCGTTCGACGGTCACATCACTGAGGTCTTCTCGTGCGCGAACTGCGCGCACCGGGTTCTGCATTTCGAAGCTGCGGTGGCGGCGTATCGCAGTCGCGGCGTGGTCCGGAAGATCATGCACCAGTTCAAGTATGGGCAGCAAATTCACCTGCGGCGTCCCATCGCCGACTGGCTGAACGAAACGCTGCAAGATCCTCGACTCGAGGGACGTCGATTCGACGTGGTCGTGCCGGTGCCGCTGCATCCCGCGCGCAAACGCGAGCGCGGCTTCAATCAGGCGGAACTTCTCGCGGAGCTGCTCAGCGCGCGCGCCGGCCTCCGTATGCAGGAACTGCTCGAACGCATCCGCTACACCACAACGCAGACCGCGTTTGATCGCGCCGAGCGCATCGAAAATTTGCGCGACGCGTTCCGTTTACGGAAAAAGCGGGACGTGCGAGGGTTGCGCGTGCTGCTAATCGATGACGTGCTGACGACCGGTTCCACACTGAGTGAATGCGCTCGCGTGCTAAAGGCTGCCGGTGCAATCTCGGTCCACGCAGCCACTGCGGCACGCGCCTAGATTTCATGGCCATCTTCAAGAGACCTGCGTTGAAAACGCAGAGCCGCCGTAAGCGCGAGATGCCGCAGGGTCTTTGGCAAAAATGTCCCGGCTGCTCGGAAGTGGTGCACGAGATCGAATTGGCGCAGAACCAACGCGTTTGCCCCCGCTGCGAATTCCATTTCGCTCAGTCCGCAAAGGAACGGCTCGGCGATCTCCTCGATCCCGACAGCTTCACCGAACGAGATGCCGATCTGCGTTCGATTGACACGCTCAGCTTCCAGGGCATGGCAACCTACAAAGACCGCCTGAAAAAATATCAGGACAGCACCGGCCTCACCGACGCAGTCCTTAGCGGGGACGGATTGATCGAGGGCTACAAAGTCGCGATCGCGGTGATGGATTTCAGCTTCCTCGCCGCGACGATGGGCTCCGTCGTCGGCGAACGTATCACCCGCATCATTGAGCACGGAACCGCCACGCGCGCTCCCGTCATCATCATCTCTGCTTCAGGCGGCGCGCGCATGTACGAAGGCATGCTAAGTCTCATGCAGATGGCGAAGACCAGCGGCGCGCTGGCGCGGCATGCGAGCGAGAAATTGCCTTACATCTCCGTCCTCACGAATCCTACCACCGCCGGAGTGATGGCCAGCTTCGCCTCGTTAGGCGACGTCATCATCGCCGAACCGCGCAGCATGGTCGGCTTCGCTGGTCCGCGCGTGATCAAGGAAACCACGCACCAGGATCTTCCCGAAGGCTTCCAAACCGCGGAGTTTCTCGAGGAGCATGGGCTCATCGATTTGATCGTGCATCGAAAAAGAATGCGCGCGCAGATCAGCCAGTTACTCACTTACTTCGTCGCTTCGCAGTGAACGTCGGAGGGGCCTCAGCGCCGCGACAATTCGCTTCATACAAAGAGGCGCTCGCCTGGCTCTTCCGCACGCAGCGTTTCGGAATCAAGCTCGGTCTCGAAAACATTCAGCGGCTGCTTGCTGACCTGCAAGTTCCCTCGCCAGAGCAACGCATCGTCCACGTCGCCGGCACGAACGGAAAAGGGTCCGTTTGCGCGATGATCGACTCCGTTGCCCGTGCGGCCGGTTATCGGACCGGCCTCTTCACCTCCCCTCACCTCGTCAGTTTTCGCGAACGCATTCAAGTTGATGGCGAATTGATCAGCGAAGGGGAAGTGGTTCGTGGCTTAACGAGCATTCGAGAGCTCGTCAGCGTTTGGGAGCCACACCCTACCTTCTTTGAAATCGTCACCGCGCTGAGCCTGCTTCACTTCCGCGCGCACCGATGCGAGATCGTCGTCCTGGAAACGGGCATGGGGGGACGCTTCGACGCGACAAACGCTGTCACGCCTGCCGTCTCGGCCATAACGCCGATCGACTACGATCACCAAAAATGGCTGGGGGAATCGCTCACTGAGATCGCCGCGGAAAAAGCCGGTATCATCAAGCCGCGCGCGCCGGTGATCTCGGCAGCACAGTCGGAGGAAGTTCGGTGCGTCATCGCACGTAAAGCCATTGAATGCGAAGCACCGCTGACGGTCGTGTCGGAAGGATACGACGATAGCCCGGTAGCCTTAGCCGGAACGCATCAGAAGCACAATGCCGCAGTTGCCGTCTCAGCCTGGCAGGCTCTTGGTCTCGCCTTCGATCACGCATCGATTCGTGAAGGTCTCGGAAATGTGAACTGGCCAGCGCGCTTTCAGCGCTGGAACGAGCGCATCGTAATCGATGGCGCGCATAATC
>MWVV01000493.1_pt1 | contig 14368 bp, 12 predicted proteins | sample 1047281 | NCBI WGS metagenome assembly MWVV01 (sample SAMN06349986, study PRJNA376086) | soil metagenome | isolation source: PT-2 sample Antarctic (ecotone) soil | place: Antarctica | collected 2015-01-13 | reverse complement strand
GTTGAAATGACCGAAACAGCCGCCATCCTGCATAACGCGACACCCAGAAGTTTGATTTTGCTGGACGAAATCGGGCGCGGAACTTCAACTTTTGACGGACTTTCGATTGCCTGGGCGGTTGCCGAATATCTGCATAATTCACCGGAACACTCTGCTAAAACTCTTTTTGCCACGCATTATCACGAATTAACCGAACTGGCTGAAAAGCTGCCGGGTGCGAAAAATTATCAGGTTTTAGCGACCGAAAAGGAAAATGAGATTGTGTTTCTACATAAAATGCAGAAAGGAAAGGCTTCAAAATCTTACGGCATCGCGGTGGCGCAGTTAGCCGGTTTGCCTGCAAACACAATTTCCCGCGCCAGAGAAGTTCTAAAAAAACTTGAACAATATGAATTGGCGATTTTCAGAGATGCGAAACAATCTGAAAATTCAAATGAGAAAGCATTTCAACAGGCGGGCAAAAATAACCTAGCTGCTCAATTTTCGCTTTTCGGTATTTCCAACGAAAAAATAATCAATGAAATTTCTAAAGTTGATATCGAAGAAATGTCGTATCCGGAATTGCTGAATTTTGTCAGAGATATTAAAAGTCGACTGCTTTGAGCGAAATATAGAATTTTAATTTAAGATTTACTTTAACTGTCTAGAGCGCGACACTTTATCTAAAGCTTTAACCTTGCTACAATTCGCTTTGTGTTTATTATGTCGGATCAAATCCTCTCTCTGCCTTTAGAGAAAAAAATCGGACAATTATTTTTTATCGGACTTCCTGGAGTGGAAGTTGATGCCGAAACGCGCGAACTGCTTGAAGAAGTTTCGCCGGGCGGCGTCTGTTTGTTTGCCAGAAATATCAAACAAGCCGCGCAAACTCGAAAATTGCTCGACGACGTGCGCCAAATTTTGCCTGTCCCGCCGATTTTAAGTGTTGATCAGGAAGGCGGCTTGGTTGACCGTCTGCGGCGCATCAACACTCCGATGCCTTCGGCGCGTGTCATTCGGCAGCACGGCGATTTAGCGGCGGCTCGCGAACTGGGTAAAATTACCGGCGAAATTCTTCGGCGGCTCGGCTTTAATATGAATTTCGCGCCCGTCATGGAAATTATGTCTGAAGAACGCGAACTGCTTTCGAACGGGCTTTTCTCGCGTTCCTTCGGACGTTCGCCCGGTGAGGTTCTTGGGTATTCGCAGGTTTACCTGCGCGGTTTGCAAAGTCAGGGAATTTTGGCTTGCCTCAAACATTTTCCGGGCATCGGCGCGGGCGAAGTTGATTCGCACGAGGAATTGCCGCTGGTTGATTTGACGCACGACGAGTTAATCGCACAGGATCTCGCGCCGTATATCGAACTTTTTTTGTATCGTCAGGACGAAGATGACCGAATTCGTGTCGTGATGGTCAGCCACGGCGGTTTTCCTAAAATCGACCTTGAGAACGAAAAGATTGGCGGGAAATTTATTCCCGCTTCTCTGAACGCGAATATAGTGACCAAACTTCTGCGCGAAGAACTCGGCTTCAAACATCTCGCGCTGACCGATGATTTGGAGATGGGGGCGATTCTGCGTCATTACGCGATTGAAGAAGCCGCCAAGCGCGCGTTCCAAGCCGGTGAAGATATGATTTTGATTTGTTCAAGCGCCGAATCCGTGCGGAAAAGTTACCGCGCCCTGCTCAAAGCTTTTCAGGACGAAGAATTGTCACTTGCCCAACTTGATCTGTCGTTGCTTAACATTGCTGAAGTGAAAAATATTCTTCAGCCGCCGCTTGATTTTGATGCGGAGCGGCTCGACGAACTTTCCAAAATCATCGCTCGCTTAAACGATAAATTAAATTATAGTTATAGTTCAAAATAAAAAACGCCTTTCGCGCGTGAAACTTTCTGGAGGCACAATGAATCTACGTTTTATTCCCGGATATTTTATTATTTGTACGCTTCTTTTTGGCGGATTAGCCTGCCGGACACAGGACAATAATATCGTCACCATCGCCAATTCCGACAAATTTTCTAGTCTCGATACGATCAGCACAACCAGTCCTGATTCGGCTGCCGACCGCGTTCGCGTTTTAATGTATAACTCTCTGGTAAAAAAGAACGAAAATTTCGAATACGTGGGAGATTTAGCCAAAGATATCAAAACGGGTGAAGATAATTTAACCGTCACATTTGTGCTCAATGACAATGTAAAATTTCACAACGGCAAAGTTTTAACTTCCGCCGATGTCAAATATACGCTCGACGCCTTGTTTCAATCAGGCGGCTATAAGGGCGCGAGTTTTTACGATACAGTAAATAATCAAAAACAACCGCATATTACTTCAATTGATTTGCCCGATGATCGAACCGCCGTTATCAAAGTCGCCCGACCGGCACTTGTTAATCAGCTTTTATCTAACTTAGTAACCATTCCGATTATCCCTGAAGGAACAATCGAACAGCAGAAAACCGCGCCCCTTGGCACCGGACCGTTTAAATTTACGAAATTCGATCAGGTTAACAACTCTGTAGAATTGGATGCCAATCCAGATTATTGGGAAGGCGCGCCAAAAATTCAGAAGCTAAATATTAAAACCGTGACCGATGCCAATTCCCTGCAAGCCGAACTGCAAACCGGTCGCGTGGATGTGGCGCCGAACCCGACTAATTTTTCCGCCGACACGTTCCAATCGTTGGAACAAAATTCCAATCTGCAAGTCGTCCAAACCGACGGCTCAAACGTGCGGTACATCGGATTCAATGTTTCGAGCAAACCGATTGACAACATAAAACTGCGTCAGGCGATTGCCTTTGCCATCAACCGAGAAAAAATTATCAGCGATTTACTTGCCGGACAAGCTAAAGTTGCGCATTCAATTCTGCCCGAATCGGCTTGGGCTTTTTCGCCTGGTATAAAATATACTTTTGACCAAACTCGCGCCCGGCAGATACTTCAGGAATCCGGTTACAAAGGCGAACCGGTGCGGTTTAAGGTTGCGGCGGGAAACAATGCCGTTAGTTTCTACGCTCAAATTATTCAAAACTCGCTTAAGGAAGTTGGAATCAACGCGGAAATTGAAACGCTTGAAAACAATACTCTGCTCGATCAATTAAAACTCGGGCAATTTCAGATGAACACTTCAATCTGGATCGGAGGCAATCAGGATCCGATTTTTCTTCGCGATTTATTCGCGTCCAACGAGTCGCCCGATAAAAAACCGGGCGGGCGCAATCGCAGCAGGTATAGCAATCCAGAATTCGATAAAATTGTGCAGGAAGCGGTTGATTCGACTGATAAGGCAAAGTCCAGGGAACTTTACGTTAAAGCTCAGGAAATCGTCAGTCGTGATTTGCCGCTTCTGCCGCTCTGGTATCCGTCAAATATGGTTGTCGCCAGTAAACGAATTGGTAATATCAAAATTAATCCGAGCGGAGATTGGAGTTTTATTAAAGATTTAACCGTTGAAGCTCCAAAATAAGAACTGACCTTAAAAATTAAAATAATACAGACTTGACAAAATTAGCTCAATTCGTAAAATTAGAAGTTCGTTAGCGGGAGTAGCTCAGTGGTAGAGCGCGACCTTGCCAAGGTCGAAGTCGCGAGTTCAAATCTCGTCTCCCGCTCCAATATTCTTTAAAAGCTAAAAGGTAAAAGGAAGAAAATATTACTTTTTCCCTTTTACCTTTTTACTATCCCTTCTATAAAAAGGCGGCGTAGCCAAGTGGTAAGGCAGAGCTCTGCAAAAGCTTTATTCATCGGTTCGATTCCGATCGCCGCCTCCAATTTTTTAACTTCAAAATCATTTATTTTTTTTTAATCCTTTTTCTGATAAAATCAATTTGAGCCAACGTTTTACAGTTAAATTCATTTTATGAAGAAAAAATTTAAATTGCTTTTCAAGTTGAGTGGTATTGTTTTTTGTTTAATAGCATTTTGGCAGACGGCAAACGCTCAGGAGATAACTGCCAAAGCAAAAATCAGACAACCCGCTACCCAAAGTTCAAAAAAAGTTAACCAGCGTCCAGTGGCAAAGGGGACGAAAATCACCGCGGTTTCCGCTCTCTTTGATAAAGCAAGCGTTGAAACGATGGCGGAGCAATGCGTTAAATTTGAAACGGGTGCTGGAATTATCGAACTCGAAATGTTTCCGGAAAGCGCTCCCGAATCTGTGCGTAATTTCCTAAACCTTACCGCCGCCAAAGCTTTCGACACAACCACCTTTAACCGTGTGGTTCCCGGCTTCATAGTTCAGGGCGGCGACATTTTCACGCGCGAAAAGGTGACGCCGGAACTGGATGAACGCGCTCGTCAGACGCTTATTGACGAGCCTAATTTAATAAAACACGAACGCGGAATTCTCTCGATGGCTAGAACGGATGCGCCTAATAGCGCAACTACTAATTTTTTTATTCTGGTCGGGCAGGCAAAGCATCTGGATGGAACATTCACTGCTTTCGGACGAGTAACCCGCGGGATGGAAATCGTGGACTTGATCAATAAAATGCCTCTCAACGGTGAAAAGCCGACCAAACCCGTCCGACTGATTCGCGCGACGACTGCGGTTTGCACGGCGCAGGCAACGCAATAGTTGTAAACATCTGAATTGGAAAAGTTCGCTTTATTTTCACTTGTTTATTTGAACAGTTAATGCATTTTAGTCATTTCAAGTTGAGTGGTATTGTTTTTTGTTTAATAGCATTTTGGCAGACGGCAAACGCTCAGGAGATAACTGCCAAAGCAAAAATCAGACAACCCGCTACCCAAAGTTCAAAAAAAGTTAACCAGCGTCCAGTGGCAAAGGGGACGAAAATCACCGCGGTTTCCGCTCTCTTTGATAAAGCAAGCGTTGAAACGATGGCGGAGCAATGCGTTAAATTTGAAACGGGTGCTGGAATTATCGAACTCGAAATGTTTCCGGAAAGCGCTCCCGAATCTGTGCGTAATTTCCTAAACCTTACCGCCGCCAAAGCTTTCGACACAACCACCTTTAACCGTGTGGTTCCCGGCTTCATAGTTCAGGGCGGCGACATTTTCACGCGCGAAAAGGTGACGCCGGAACTGGATGAACGCGCTCGTCAGACGCTTATTGACGAGCCTAATTTAATAAAACACGAACGCGGAATTCTCTCGATGGCTAGAACGGATGCGCCTAATAGCGCAACTACTAATTTTTTTATTCTGGTCGGGCAGGCAAAGCATCTGGATGGAACATTCACTGCTTTCGGACGAGTAACCCGCGGGATGGAAATCGTGGACTTGATCAATAAAATGCCTCTCAACGGTGAAAAGCCGACCAAACCCGTCCGACTGATTCGCGCGACGACTGCGGTTTGCACGGCGCAGGCAACGCAATAGTTGTAAACATCTGAATTGGAAAAGTTCGCTTTATTTTCACTTGTTTATTTGAACAGTTAATGCATTTTAGTCAAAACAAGTGTTGGCAATCGTGACGAAATTTTCGCTTTCGCTAAATCCGTAATCCTCGCCATACCAATTTTTAAGATTCCGGGTTAAATTTTCTAAATCCGCTTTTGTCAGATTAAAATTTGAATTAAGCCATTGCTGACAGCTTCTTTTTTTCACACTTCGACGTACAAAAGAGCGAAAGCCGAAGTTACTAACAAATTTTGAAGGGTTTAACGCTTCGTTCAAATGATTTGAAATGAAGGGTTTAAGAAGGATATGTTTCAAATCCGCATTTTCATTTAATATCCAAAACCCATTTTTGAGGATCAATATAGCCGGTCGAGTAGTGCTGCCAATTTTTATTTCCCTCGTCAGCCCCTGATAAAATTTCATTCCGGCAAAATTAGCGCATAAATCAGCGTTTGAATAAACTCCGGAAACAAGCGTTCCATAAAAAGTTCTCTCAGTCATTTGCCCCCATTGAATTACCTTTTCAGATGCTTTGTCGGCTGTCATCCCAGCGGCAAGTCCGCGATTATATTTTTGATAGTAAGTAAATCCCTGCTGATATAAATGCGCGATTTTGTCAGTTCCAAATTCATTGCCGTAGAGATTGACAGTTGGGCTGATTGTAAGATAATTAAAAGGATTAAGGGCAAAAATTGAATTCCCGTAATCGGTTTTGTAACGTGCTGGTTGCCCGGTAAACAGATGTGAGTTCATCCAAACTTCCGAACTTGTAAAAGGCGGAATTCCCGCGCCGAGTTTACCAAAAACCGCTTTCACAATCGCTTCTTCAGAACGCAGATATTTAAGTTTCACACGTTCTTTCTCTGTAGAATTACACTTATTTTTCTTATTTTTCTCTACATTGTTCTCCAGACATTTTTGCCTGAATTCGATTTCTTCGTTTAATTTGCTGACCGCTTCTCTAAGATTTTCTTCAGTGTATTGTGAAACCTCATCGCCAATATCCGCTAGAGGTTCCGGGGGCAAATTATATTGATCCGTCTCAAAGGCAAAACCGACAACTGAATTAGACAGTAAAGCGGCACATAAAAATACACGGATAATATTTGATGTTTTCATAATTAAATTTAAAGCATTAATTTCAGATCCAACTTTTTATTCTTAATTACTTTTGAAATTTGAAAATATTATAATCCCCTTTTAACCATCTACCCCTAAATTGACAGCAATTATACTTAAAGTAATTTATAAATTACTTTATCTGAAATTTTTATAGATTGATTAACTCAATCATCAATTCAACGTTATCATAATTGTCACAAGTTAATTAATTGCCTGAACTGTCAACAATTCAACATTTAAAGTAATTGCTTAAAAAGCTAAAGTTAAGAAAATACATTAGATTTAAGTTGCAAAAGGTGATTTCGGTATGAATTTATTAGCTAAACTTGGCTTAAATCTCATCCGACACTTTAAGAATGATTGAGCTAAATTGTTAAATCTAAAGCAATTATTGGTTATATAATTTAAAGAGAACAGGACGGCTCGGAGAAGTGTCAGTCTTGAATGGAGAAATTTGCAAATTCAACATGTAGTTTCCGTCTATTACATTGTCCGGAACAAAAATCATTTCCGTAATTGTGCTGTTTATTAAACTTCCTTCTTTCAGATTGTAACTTCCCTCCTCAACATTCCAAAATATTCGATGGTTTGCAAGTTTGCCTTGATCATCGGTTCGGTCAATCGAAGGTAGATCAACGAGCAGATGTTTAACGTTTTTTTCTCTGATGAAATTCATTGCTTCGGTTGAAAAGTATGAAGAGTTACTTTCTTCATACTTTCTGGTCATTTTATCTTGATTATTAGGAAGAATTCGGATAATCAAACCGCACAAAAAAATTTCATCTTTATTTTTTAAAGCCTCGGAGAGTGTTTTTTTTGTTATTATTTTATCATTGACTCCAAATTTCACAGAATATTTTTCCCCAGATTTTGATGCATTTTCAGGCTGGACGGTAATGAGCGTTGCCGGAATAAACGCGTCTTTTAACGAATCGTGAATTGAGAGTCTTTGATGCGTGAGATGCCCGACGCATTCAGTATGGGTGCCGTTGCAGTGCGGAATAAGTTTATATTCTTCAAAATTACAACTTCCGCCGCGCCTGGTATCGCCGATTAAGCTTTCCGCTTCGCACGCCTTTGCCGTCGCCCGTTGAACGCCATAAGCATTCGGCTGCGCACCGTTGAAATTTAGCGGAATCGAAATATCAAACCTCTCGTCGGCGTCGAATCTGTAATTGCGATTGTCTAGTTGAAAGGAAAAAACCATTTGTATAATTTTACATTTTACATTTTACATTTTTAATTATCTTGAAAAAAAACCATCTTTTATTACTGCAAGAAAATGTAAAATGTAAAATTTGCGGCTTGCGCGGCGAGAGAATTAAGTTTATAAACAACCCGTGCGTCCGCCGTCAACCGGCAAATTTACGCCGTTGATATACGAAGCCGCCGGACTCGCCAGAAAAGCAATCGCATTCGCAACTTCCGACGCTTCGGCAAATCTTTTCGCTGGAGTTTCGCCTTTCATTTCCCCTTCGACTCGTTCAATAGAATGACCTGTTTTGTTTGCTTTGTTTTCGATAATAGATTGCAGTCTCTGCGTCCGCGTAAATCCGGGCAAAACATTATTAACCGTAATTCCAAACTCGCCAAGTTCGCCCGCCAAAGTCTTTGCCCAACTCGCCACCGCGCCGCGAATCGTATTCGACACGCCCAAGTTTGGAATCGGGTGTTTGACCGAAGTCGAAATAATATTGATGATGCGTCCATATTTTTCGGCTTTCATTCCTTCAATGAGAAATTGCGCGAGAATCTGATTACAAAGCAGATGATTTTGAAAAGCGTTGATAAACTCTTGCAGGTCTGCGTCAATCGCTTTTCCGGCAGCCGGTCCGCCCGTATTGTTGACTAAAATATGAACAGGCTGATTATTGTTTCCAAGATATTCGCCAACTTTACTCTTCAATTCTTCATGTTTTGAAAAATCCGCGACGATAAAATCGTGCTGTTGATTTTGCGTTTTATTCAATTCATCTTTTACTTGTTTTAGCGAATCCTCATTTCTCGCCAGCAGAACAATTGACGCGCCGAGATACGCCAACTCAACTGCCGCGGCGCGTCCGATGCCTTGCGTGCTGCCGCAAACAAATGCTTTTTTGTCTGTTAGGTTAATGTCCATAAGTTTCAAGATGGATTATCTGATAATGAGACGAAATATCCAACTTTCTCCGGTCAAAAATTATTTTTACAATCCAATCAGCCGCCAAATCGCTTTTCATAAATAATTTATCCTTGCGTTTCATAAAATTTTCCTTTGTCCGACAAATGCCTCAATCATTCTCTTAAACAAGTTGAAAGTTTTCCGGCGAAAAGTCATACTTATCGAAAAAGGCTTTTAAAAATTATGGAAAAAACAATTGAAACTATCGTTGAGGAATATCGCGGACGCAAACTCAATCGTCGAGATTTGTTCGTCGGCTTGATTGCTGCCACTGGAACATATGCTGCCGCTCAATTGTTTTTAGAACAAAGCGGTCTGGCGGCGACGCTCGTTTCGGAAGTCGAATCGCAGCAAGCCAACGTCGATTCAAGCACCGTCGAATACCCGAACGGCGCGGTTAAACTAACAGGCTATCTGAGCAAACCGAAAGCTAAAGGAAAATATCCCGCCATCATCGTCATTCACGAAAATCGCGGGCTGAATGACCACACGCGAGACTTAGCACGACGTTTTGCCGCTGCCGGATATGTCGCGCTTGCCGTTGATGCACTTTCGCGCAAAGGCGGAACGGCGGCGATGACCACGCCCGAAAAAGTTCGTGAAGCGTTTGCCGCGATTCCCATCCCGGACGTAATGAGCGACCTCAACGCTGGATTAACTTTTTTAAATAATCACGGGAATGTCAAGAAAAACAAACTCGCGTCAATCGGATTTTGCTGGGGCGGCGCGCGGTCTTTTCTGCTCGCCGCCGAACCGAACAAACTACAGGCGGCAGTCGTCTTTTACGGAACCGCGCCGACCGAAGAACAGCTTGGCAAAGTCCATTGTCCCATTCTCGGCATCTACGGCGAAACCGACGAGCGCATCACTTCAAAAGTGCCGGAAGTCGCCGCTTCAATGAAGAAACTGAAAGAGCAATACGAATCCAAAATCTACAAAGGCGCAGCCCACGCTTTCTTCAACGACACGAACGCCGAACGCTACAACGCCGAAGCCGCGAAAGATGCGTGGACGCAAACGCTGGCATTTTTGAAGAAAAATATTAGTTAAACTATGATTCTTTTCTAATTAAAATTAGAGTTTTTGCTTCAAAAAGGAGAATTCAGATATGTCTGTATTGTTTTTATTTTCTGAAATAGCAAAAAAGTTTATTCATAAAAAAATATCTAACCTTTCAGTCCATTCCTCAAATTTACCAAATATTTTTTCTCTTTTATTTTCAAATTCGGAGAGTGAATAGGCAGGTAAAAATTTAAGACTTAAATAATCTGACTTTAAGCCCTCTATATTTTTATTAACAACATAGATTCTATATGCATGAATGTAAACTGAGGAATTAATTATTTCGCTTTCAAAAATTGGAATAATATCTCTCATAATGTTATCCAAGTCTTTACTTACTGTTAAATTCTTACAATACACTTTCACATCAAGTTCTAAGGAAAATCTTAGATTTTTTATTAACTTATAAGATTCTCTAAACTTATTAAGGCTTAAACGAATAAAATTTTTGTAGGCACTAGTTTCGCCCTTTATTGGTAGGTTACCAAGTGGAATTGTTAAAGGTGAAAGTTCTAAATCGAATTTATACTTTGATGATAGTAATATCATCTGTTTTGATAATTCTGGTCTATCAAACCGAGTAATCTTGTTAATTGATAAAAATCTTTTTTGTTTGTCTTCTAAAGCAATATCAAAAAGTAATTTTTTAGTCTTTTCGTTAAAAAATGAACTATCTAAATCAAAATCTGTTTCGGACATGAAATCTTTATAATAGGGTTTCCTTTCATCTAGATAGTCTTCAAATTCACTAATTCTGAGTATGTTAAAAAGTAAGTCAAATCTACGTTGATAATCAGAAAGTCTTTCTAACTTAATATAAACCTTGGATTGTGCCGGATTTGTTTGTTCTTTTATTTTGTTATTAGGATTCCAACACTTAGCCTGTAAATAACTTACTTGTCTGTCGTCAAAAAACGCCGTTCCACAAAGTTCATCTAAGTAATATTTAACAAGATTTTGAATTGCAGGAAATTGATTGCCTTTTGGGAAAAATGTCATTTCAACAGCAACTTTACCTCTTGGTATAAATTTCCATTTGCTTTCAACGATAGCCTGTTTTATTTTTTTGCTAATTTCTCCTGAAATACGAGAGCTATCTATTCGTCCCTTTTTTCCTAAATTACCGTCAAGAAACAGATGGAGAGCATTTTGCCGTTTTCTCAACTGCAAAAGCATAATTTTAATCTGATTTCTCTCACGATAGTCGAGCATCTAGAGTGTATGTTCAAGAGTTTTAATTGATTTCATGACATTATCTAAGTCAATGTTGTTTACATCATTAACATTCGCGCAAACTTCCATCAACAACTTATCCTGCGCGTTGCCTTTCCGCTTTGCCACCGAATAAGGCAAATCTTCGCGGAAAGTAACCATTGAATATTTGGAAAAATAATCGGGAAAAGTGTGTTCGAGCTTTGTTTCGAGTTCGCGTTTGCGGACGAAAACCGGATCGGCGACGGCATCGCGCATCTCGCAGAAATTTTCCACAGCCATTTCCGCAATCGCGTCGGTGTTTTCCTTTCGCTGTTTGCCGTATTCGACGAAAAGCTTTTTCCAATTTGTGCCGTAAGTTTCGATTAGCTGATTCAAAACGCGGCAATCTTCAAACGAACAATTCATTCCCTGACCATAAAAAGGCACGACGGCGTGCGCCGAATCGCCGAGCAATAAACTTTTTCCGCCGACATTCCACGGGAAACATTTTATCGTTCCGAGATTGCCGACCGGATTTTTGGAAAAATCTTCCGTGAGCGTCGGCATTAATGGAACCGCGTCGGCAAAATTTGTCTGGAAAAATTCGAGCAAAGATTTTTCATTCGTTAGTTGTTCAAAACTATTTTCGCCCGTGTGCGCCAAAAACAGAGTGCAGGTAAAACTCCCGTCGAAATTTGGCAGCGCAATCATCAAAAACGAACGTCTCGCCCAAATATGCAGTGCGTTTTTTTCAATTATAAAATCGCCGTTTTCGTTAGGAGGAATGTGCAATTCTTTGTAACCATGTTCAAGCCATTCTTGCGAGAAATCAAACCGTTGAACGCCGCCGTGCAGCATCTCATCACGAATTACAGAACCTGCGCCATCGGTCGCAATTAATGTATCGCTTTTAACAGCATTGCCTTTTTCAAATAAAACTTCCCCCGAATCAGCATCAAAATCAATACACCTTTGATTAAAATAAAACTTTACGCCCGCATATTTTTCGGCTTCATTTATCAAAGCGATGTTCAAACCCGAACGCGAAACCGAGTTGATATACTCGCCTTCGCGCCCCGAATACGGAAGAAGTTTTGTTTGCCCGTCAACCGCGTGAATCATTCGCCCGTGCATCGGAACGGCTTCGGCAAGCATATATTCGTCCATTCCGACTTCACGCAAAGCGGCAATTCCTCTGTCGGACAATGCGAGATTTATCGAGCGTTCCGCCGATGTTTCCATTTTTCGCATGTCGCCGCGCGATTCGTAAATGTCCACTTCGATGCCGCGTTTAGCAAGGTAAATAGTGAGCAACGAACCAGCCAAACCCGCGCCGATGACGATAACTTTTGTCATAAAATAAAAATCCTCGCTTGTCATTTTCGGCGACAAGCGAGGATTTTACAAACTTGCGAACGGCAAACCGCGCCGTTCGTTCGATAAAATTCGTTTAAGTTTTATTTGGAGTCTTCAGTTTTTTTCGTTTCAAACCAATATTATTTTTTACCGTCAAGCTGAATCGTTGATTTCGTGTCGCCTAAAACTAATGTTCCCTGGTGTTTCGACCACGCTTCGGCGATTTCTTTTTGCAGTTCGAGTTTGCGAATATCTAAAAGTGCCGGATTGGCGTAAGTCTGCGCTTCGACCTGTTTCTTTTCCGCGTCGATTCTGGAGGCTTCGAGCGCGGCTTGCGCGGCTTCTTTGAGTTTCTGATTGGCGACCACTTGCGAAGCGGCTTGTTCGATGCGGTCGTCGAGAAAATCCGGTCTGCCGATAATCTGCACCGATTCGAGTTCGACGTGAAGCTGCTGGCTGAAGATCGGGCGGAGCGTTTCCTGAATCGTCTTTTGAATTTGTTCCTGATTGGCTAAAAGCGCGTAAGCGTCGAATCTCGCCAGCGAATTTTTCGTTTCCGTGTTGACCTGACCACGCAAAATTTGACCGAGCCGGTCGGCGCGTTCGCGGTCGTCCAAGCCGAATTTCCTGACATACGCCGTAATGTTTTCGTCCGAATCCGTCACGTGATATGTAACAGCGACTTTCATCATCAGCGCCGCGTTGTCTTTGCTCGACGCCGTAATTTCCACTTCTTCGGTTTTCGCCCGCAGATTAACCGGAAAATAATTGTCGCCGATAGTGAAAATCGTCCATAAACCGCCGTCGCTGGCGCGAATAATGTGGCTGATTTTGCCGTAAATCGTCTGCACCTGCACCGTGCCTTCGTCCGCCGTCACCCATCAGCCGGTCTGCGTTCCGACTAAAATCAAAAGGCAAATCGTCGTTAGTATTTTTTGTTTCATTGTATTTTCCTTTTTCACACTTGACTAAAAATTATTACGCTTTTCACCGCGCTTTGTTCGGTAAAACCATCGGCAACGAGCGAATTTTACAATAATGTGGGCAACAACTAGTCTTTATCCGCGAAACTCCAAATCGCTCGCTCCAGTTCTTCGAGTGAAAAGTTGACGGCTTCGGATTTCAAACGTAGAGCGTATCGGCGCAAATCGCTCGTTTCGTATAACATCGTCAACGTCATCAAGCGTCTACGAAAAGATTCGTCGAGTTCATTTTCGGCGTATCCGTAAGCCTTGAAAAATTCCCGCTGAACTTCGGCTTGTCCCTGAATCATCAAAACTCCGACGGCGAGAAAATCGTATTCGTGAAAGCCGCGGCGCGAATCGGCGAAATCGAACAAACCGAAAATTTGCCATTCGCCATCGTGTTTTCGCAGTCGCAAATTACCGAAATGGACATCGCTGTGCAAAAAAACATTTGGAGAATCTTTCGGTACAAGTTTTAGATTAACTTCGATGAACGCCGGCAGAGTTTCGATTATTCTTGAATTTACGCCATGAGCGATTTGTCTTTCGACGAATGTATCTGCTCTGTTTTCAACGAATTCACTCCAGTCGCAATCGAGCGAATCGGCGTTGAGTTCGTGCATTTGTTTTAATCCGGCGGCAAGTTTCGAGACGAATTCGAGTTGTTCGTTTTTCGGCAAACTCAGCCAAACCGCCCGCGTCATTGTTATGCCCGAAAGCTGCGTCATCAAAACATAATCAAAACCTTCAATCTCGCCGATTTCGATAATTTCAGGAATTTTGAAAGTGGTTTTTCCATTGACAAATTCGAGCGATTCCTTTTCACGCTCAAAACACCGGCGAGCAGGTCTGTAAATTTTCAAAACCAACGAATCGTCAACCAGAAAAACAACGTGGTCGCTGCTCGCGCTGCGCTCTAAACGGCTAAACGCAATTTTGTGCCGCCGACAGATTTCACGCGCGATTTCACACCAAATCAAACTTTGAAAATGCTCGTCAAAATCTTCTCTGCTTTTAATTGTTGGATATTTCACGGCTGCTTCTACGCTAAACAATCTATCAAAATTCGAGCAAATTTATAAACGTCCGTAAATGAATTATAAAGTGGAATGGGCGCGACGCGAATCACATCAGGCTATGGCCAATCGGCAATAACGCCTTT
>MWVV01000492.1_pt1 | contig 14385 bp, 11 predicted proteins | sample 1047281 | NCBI WGS metagenome assembly MWVV01 (sample SAMN06349986, study PRJNA376086) | soil metagenome | isolation source: PT-2 sample Antarctic (ecotone) soil | place: Antarctica | collected 2015-01-13 | reverse complement strand
CATATAAGCCGATGTATTTGAGCATCATTGCACTGCAACAGCAAGGTACATCTGATTCAAAAATCATTAAGGAAGTGTTGGGACAGTCGGGGCGTAACTTCGAGAAAGGCAAGGAAATGTTAGAGGCGCTGTTGCATTTGGGGCAAGCTCAAGGATGGTAGTTAGTGTCTGTACTACCACTGGTGAAACATGGTCGATCACCTAAACGGGGACTAAGTCCCCGTTGTATTCTGAGAGTGGTCTACTGTTGTTTCTCTAGGCGTTGTACAGACAAGGAAAAGCCAACAAAATATGTCCACACAGCGGAGCGTGATCTTAGATCCCGCTCCAATAATGACTACTTTTGCAAGTGAAATTATGGGAGCCGAAAGAATGCTGATATATGTCCGCACAGCGGCGCAGGATCTAAGAGCGCGCTCCACTAATGACTTCTATTTTTGGTAGATTTTACTAAAATGTGTCTGTACAGAAAATGCAAGAACAAGATCATCGAATAAATGTCCGCTGTTCAAATCACCTGTGGAATAGATTTAAGCAGTCATCAACTGCTAGAGGGTCATCCCCATCAGACGAACTACGACGATTGATGCAGAGGTATCTCAGGGAAACTGAGCCAGTAGTTGAGGAAACCGAGGAAGTTACAGACTCTGAGGCGCTGGATCAAGGTGTACCAGTTCCATTGATTTGGAACGTTGGCGACTATTTCGAGGATAACCAGGGGCGTAGGGGATGGGTCAAGGCGCTTAATGCTGGGATTGCTGAGTGCGTAATTTATGGCGATCGCGTCGCGGTTGAACCCTTGGGTCTAAACTCTTTGCTGGAGAAGATTGTATGAAGCTAACATTACATGAAAAAATCTCAAACTACATAGCAGGACAACCACCTATACATTGGCTAAAGAAAACAAACACACCAGATCAGAGTGAATGGTGGGAGCTAATCCACAGAGAGCAATATTGCTTGTCACTGGCGTGGAGGGCTAAATATTTAGGCTTAGATGAGCCGCTAGAAGCCAAGGTTCAGAGTAAGGAAATAACCAAGGGTGAGATGACTAGGGCTAAGTTAATGGTTGCTTACTACTCTGCTATATGGGATTTAGTTCGCATCTGTTTCACTATCGTCAAAACAGAATTGAAGAGAGAATCTATCGAACTGCCTTTTGATTCTGCTTCAGATCTATTTTTTCGCTTATGCACAGAAATGGCTGAATATACTTTCTTGCACTGCCTTGAACCATACATAGAAGTATCTGGCTCAAAAATGGAATCTTGGGAGAGGTTGTGCCGGAAAGCTAAGAAAACGCGTTATGACGACAAGAAGTTAGAAAAACTACCCCATGCTAGTTATTTGACTCACAATCGCTCGGAGTGGTCAAATATCGTTTTGCAAATAGTTGAGAAGAAAGCGACTAGCCACAATCCAGATATTAAAGAGGCTTGGGATGATTATCAATATCAGCTTGAAGTTTTTTTTAGACGACTAGCGAAACTATCAAAAAAAGCACCTCGTTATAGCTATGGCTTCAACAACGGTAAGGAGTTAAGAGGAAACTCTAATGGAACATATTCTTACATTTCTTCATAACTCTTAATAACCGTGTCGGAACTCGTTTTTCAGATATTTTTCAGACTACGCTATTCATAACCTCAGACCAAGCAAATCAATTAAACAATAAAAAGCCGACACCCCTAAAGACATCGGCAAATCAATTAAACAATAGTTTAACTATAAAGGTTTGAGGCATAAAAATTAGGGGTGTCGGCACGAAGGAGCAAAAAACGTGCAGACACCCCGTTTATCTATTAATAACAATCTTACCATAGATAATACTCTATGCAAGCATTGTGGCAGTAATAAAGCCAAACTTACAGACGGCACACCGCAAGCTCTCCAGCCCCTAATTCAACTTATCAATCAGCGTCGCCTTGGGGACTGCCTGGAATACCTTGAGAAACTGGGCATTGAAGACGATCACGCACTTCTGACAATCGGAATGCTTCAAAGATTTGGGGGTGCATCATGAATCCCCAACATTTCCAGGAATGGCAAGCCAGTGGCATCGACAACGATATTATCCGTCTCAATTTTGAGTCGTTGTCTGGAACCGCGCCTTATGACTATTTACTATATTCAGACAAACTAGAACGCCTCAACGCTGGAAGATTATCAAGCAAGTGGCTCAAGACTTATCGCCATCTTGATAACGGCGGTTGGTACTCTAGCGGATTAGATCCGTTCAATAATTGGCAACCGATGGAATGGGGAGTTTTCAAGCCCGACACCCCAAGACGTAGCAGCGATGAAAAATTAATTAAGTATGAACATCCCCCAAAGACGGAGACACGGGCATTTTTCTATCAGTTAACATTTTTACAAAGTTGGTACATTACTAAGAAATTACATGAAGAAGCTTACCAGTCATGGTTTCAAAGGTTTTGGAACACAGCCCAGCATCTCATCGAACAAGCATATCCAACAGTTGCTCAAGCAAGTGGATCGCCAAACACGGATGAATCAAGCGACACCAGGAGCATTAGAGAATTTTACGAAGCTTGTCAACGAAGGGAATATGGAGAAGTTAACAGAATACTTCAAGCAGTATGGGATAGATCCAGACCTAACTCGTCTCAATCCGATTCCCCTCATAGCAGAGGAATTGAGAGATTTGTCTCGCTAACAGATCAAGGCTTCTGGCAATCTGTTGTTGATGACAAAACTTTTCCTATAACTTTTACTGAAGGGGCTAAGAAAGCAGCTTCATTAATCAGCAACGGGAAAGCAGCTATTGGACTACCAGGGATAAGAGGTGGCTATCGCACCCCCATAGATGCCAACGGCAACAGACAACTTAAATCACGGCATCTCATCCCTGAAGTAGATCTATTTACTGGTGGTGGACGTGAAATCTATCTCGTCTTTGATCAGGACACCAAGCAGAAAACTATCAAAGATGTCAACAACGCGATCGCCACTTTTGGAGAACTGCTAGTTAAACAAGATACCCAAGTTAAAAATGTTACTTGGGACGCTAACCTCGGTAAGGGCGTTGACGATCTAATTGTCAATCATGGGCGGGAAGCCCTCGACAAGGCTTATGCTGAGGCGTTAACCCTGGAACAGTGGAAAGGTCAACAACTTTCAGCTTTAACCTACCCTGTAGCCTCAAGAGTCTATCAGCGTTACTTGGGTCAACTATCCATCCCAGAGCAAGCGAAACTGGTATGCCTTAAAGCACCCAAAGGCACGGGGAAAACTGAAACTATCGCGGGTCTAGTCGCTGAAGCCATAGATAACGGGCAACCTGTTTTAGTGTTTACTCACCGCGTCCAATTGGGTGAAGCGCTTTGTTCTCGCTTTGGACTTCCCTATGTAACTCAGTTGGCAGAGAGTGACACAGGTAAAGTATTTGGCTACGGGCTATGCGTTGACTCACTCCATCCCCAATCACAAGCGCGATTTAACGCGGACGGGTGGGAAGATGCCCTGATCATCATTGATGAAGCCGAGCAGGTCTTCTGGCATATGCTCTCTGCCAATACCGAAGTTAAAAAACATCGGGTGGCTGTCCTGCGTCAGTTCAAGGAAGTAATTACTAATGCTATTACCGGAGGTGGACGTGTTGTATTGTCTGATGCTGACTTATCAGATATCAGCATTGACTATGTTCGCGGTCTAGCAGGGGTGGACGTAGAACCCTGGATCTGTGTCAATGACTGGAAACCTGAAACGGGTTGGGATGTCTACAACTACCGTGACTCTACTCCAGCCGGAATGGTACTTGCTTTACAGAGCCATATTGCTGCGGGTGGTAAGCCGCTCGTCTTATGTAGTGGACAGAAGATCAAAAGCAAGTACGGGACACAGCTTTTAGAGGAGCAAGTTACAATCAGTTTCCCTGAGCGCAACTTTCTGCGTACTGATAGCGAAACTATTGCAGATCCTTCTCATGCTGCTTTTGGTTGTATTGCCCACGTTAATGAAGTTTTTAAAAACTACGATGGTATATTTGCGTCTCCATCAATTGAGACTGGCGTAAGCATCGACATCAAGCAGCATTTTGATTCTGTCTGGATTATCGCTCAAGGTAATCTGTCGGTTGACTCAGTTCTCCAGCAATCGGCGCGACTGCGTGAGGGAGTAGATAGGCACGTCTGGGCTGGTAAATTTGCAGGTGGTGGAAACCTCATTGGCAACGGTTCTACAACCCCTAGCGGCTTACTAGCATCTCAAGACCGACTGTATAAAGCCCATATCAACTTACTGCAAGGATGCGATATAGACCTTGAGAACATAGAAGACGGCTTTGATCTAGTTAGCTTAAAAACTTGGGCAAAGATGGGAGCTAGGATCAATGCTGGAAAAATTAAGTATCGGGAGTCAATACTTAACAAACTACAGGATGAGGGACATAACATAATCGATATCTCCTCAGACCCAGAAGCAAGCAAAGGGATGAGCAATCAGTTGTCAGAACTGCGTGATCTCTGCCATCAAGAAGAAGCCTCGCTGGAAGCATCAGTAGAGATGGTAACTCAATCCCGATATGAGGAGTTATCCAAGAAAAAAGCTAAAACCAAAGCTGAGAGACTACAAGAGCGCAAGTATTCACGGCATCTCAAATATGGGGTGGACGTGACAGCAGATTTGATATTGAAGGATGACGACGGCTGGCATCCTCAGATCCAACTACATTACTACTCCACGATTGGGCGTGACTATCTCAAAGCTAGGGATGCTAAACGGGCGGACGCTCAAATCTCCCAAGGTAACTTTGCCATCTGGAAACCAGATTTTAATCGCTCTCAGCTTGGGGCATCAGTAAGGGTCATAGAAGCATTGGGTATCCTTCAGCTTTTGGAACCAGGACGCGAATACCGGAAAACTGACGCTGACCTGATAGCTTTACTCGAAAGATGCAAACAGTTTAAGCAGAACATCAGAGAAGCACTAGGGATAACCATTAAGGATACATCCACTCCCATAGAACTCCTTCAAAGGTTCTTAGGCAAGCTAGGGCTAAATCTCACCTGTGACCGTAGGGAAGGTAGCGACGGCAACCGAACAAGGGTTTATATTTATGAGCCTCCCAAGGATGGACGTGAGGAGATCTATAGTGTCTGGTTAGATCGTGACACGTCCACCACCAGTAATAGAGAATTAATACCTCAACCAGTGGACATAAGATTTACGTCCACCACCAGTAATAGAGAGGAGATAGTACAACAAGCCCTGGACACTAACCCCCAAGATGAAGATGTGGCGAACTGTCTTGATTGGGTCATGGCGACTAAGACGGCTCAAGATGCCGCTCAGATATGGTCTGTGGTTGTTGCCTGTGGTCAAAGCGTTATAGACGGTGTCCAGCAGCTACTACCGTCCTGGAAACGGCAGCAGATGGAGCAGTGGGGGGCGATCGCGTGAGTAGTTGTTTTGTACTTGGTACAATCTTTCCCTGAAATACCAGGAAAGTCTCCAGTTGGCGACGGGTTAGACAGTTAACCCACTCTGCCTTCTAACCTCTTGACCCTATTTTCCAGTAGCGTCATCTTGTCTTCTAAGTCAAGCTTGCCTGACTCAGCAGATATGCTGTAGCCAATAAGTTGCTCAAGAATTCTTGCTTGCCTCTGTTGTTGTTCGTAAAGTTTTAACTGTCCCTCTTGAAGTTCCCGTTGGATACCTAACATTTGTTCAATGGTTCGTTGGATTTCCTCAAAGGTCATTTTCCCTTCTCCTGTAGTAAGTGGATCGCCCTATGCCTAAAGTTCTGCAAGCTTCAGCGATAGAGGTTTGAGAACTAAGCTGAGAGACTGCCTCGACTTTCTTAGCTGAGTGTTGCTGAATCCTTCCACCTTGTTTACCTCTTGCCTTAGCAGCGGCTAATCCTGCAAGTGTCCGCTCTTTGATTAAGTTGCGTTCAAATTCAGCGATCGCACCAAAAATAGAAAAGATTAACTTTCCGCCACTGGTAGCAGTATCAATACTTTCATGGAGAGAAACAAGCTGGATGTTACGAGCTTGGAAAGTTTCTACCAGTTCCAGTAAATGTTTTAAGCTTCTGCCAAGTCGGTCTAGTCGCCAAACTACTAAGGTATCCCCAGACCTGAGATAGTCCAGCGCTGATTCAAGCCCTGGTCGTGACTCTTTGGCTCCACTAATCTTGTCTTGGAAAACTCGATCGCAGTTAGCAGCGGTAAAAGCATCAAGCTGTAGATCTAAAGTTTGTTCGTGAGTTGATACCCTAGCGTAGCCGATGCGTCCCATAACTTGTTTATGTGTTCCACACCATCATCATAGATTGTGGGACGGCTAACAGGACAGGTAAAACCTTGATGCGCGGTTACTGGGAATTGGGAACTACTTTGTCCCACTACTGACCGTCTGCGGTACTGTAACCCTACTACTTGCGTGTAACGCAAGTGTACTAACAAAACATCTGACAAGATGGGACGCTTTGGTCTATTAGCTGGTGACTGAATACAGATGTAGACAGTCTGTATGCAAATTATTAGTAACTGCATACAGACTGTAGACAATCTGTTGACAACTGTCTACAGTATCGTTATTATTGTAGACAGTTGCATACAGGACAAAGAGCAATGGCAAGTAACGCTTTCAGCTTCAGGCTTTCACCGACTGAGACAGACTGGATATTGAAACAGGCATTAGACGGCGAAACTCAGCATCAGACAGCACAACGGCTTATCAGACAGCTTTACCAGCAATCCCAAGGCATCACAGAGAAAGAGTCTACAGTTAGTCAACATCTTGTCTACAATACTGCCGATACTGTAGACAGCCTAGAAGAACGATTAGTAGAAATAAAAGCTGACCTCTACAACGAACTGGCAGATCAGCTTAACGGGTTAATAGAGGTGCGCTTGGGGGAGTCGGTAGCCTGAGAGACGAACGCGATTCTCTCAGGCAAAAACTTCAAGCGGCACAAAGCCAGCAATCAGATGAACTACAGAAGGAGCGCGACGAACTAGACAAAGAAGTTGATCGCCTCACTGCCAAAGTAGGCGATCTGGATCTAGAGAAGCAGAATTTAGTTGATGAACTGCAACAGACCCAAGCTGAATTAGAAAAAGCGCGATCGCATGATTCATCAGAGTCAACTCATGAGCTACCGGAAGCTGGCGATCTGCTTAACCAGTTGAAGGGCAAGCTTCCCAAAACCAAGATCAGTCTGCGTGAGGTAGAAGCTATCCTTGAACTGCTAACAAGCTGAAAATGTTAAGCCCTGGTGAAGCAATAGTCACGAATTTTTCTCACCATCACGTCGCATCAAGTAGTCCATAACTCGGTCTATCCGTTCCAGGGCGGCTCCAGTTGTTGCCCTGAACTCTCTCATATCTTCTCGGTCTTCTTCGATAATCTGAACTAGCTGTTCTTGGACAGATGCTAGCCCATCTACTGCCCTTGTGACAGTGGTTACTGTTGTTGAAAGCGCCTCTATTGATTTGGCGTTCGATTCAATTTGCTGGCTGTGAGCCTCGGTTACGGCTACTAGCTGCTCTAGCCTGCGGTCGATGTTGTCTAAGCGATCGCTACTGTTATTTGTCATAGCCTCTAACCATTAAGAGTGATAATGCCCCGTCCTATGCGTTCCACCAGTTCTGATCGTGATAGGTCTTTCTGTTTGGCTAATTCGTCTAATCCCTTGATGGCAGTAGGGGTAAGAGTCATAGTCTTTCGTATTTTTACTTCGTCATATATTTCTGGAATACCAGGAATATTTTTAAATCCCTTTTTTGCCATCACAGTAGCTAGTTAGTATTAACCTATGTTAGCCTGAGTTAGTTAGTAACAACCAGCTAAAAGTCAGAAAGCGGACGCTCATTCCGGTCAAGGTCATAACGTCCGCTCTGGCTCCAATTTCACATGGAGGTACTTTACCACATTCAACTCACATTCAGCCTAGTAACGGGACTGGTAACGGCGGTAACGAGGCTGTTACCAGTGTTACTAAGGCTGATTCAGTGAATGTCTCACAGGATAAGCAGTTCAACTCGGTAACGGATGCTGGTAACGGTAACGGTAACGCATCCGTTACCGAAGCGTATAAGCCCTTGTATCTAGCTGTTACTCAGATGAAGGAGATGGGCGTTTCAGACAGCAAGATTATTAAGGAAGTTTTGGGACATGAGGGTAGAAATTTCAAGCAAGGTCAGGAGATGTTAGAGGCTCTGTTGAGTTTGGGTCAGCAGCATGGATGGTAACACCCAACAAAAACAGGCTGAACACTTGCTACTTAAACGCCATTTACTACAACGAGACACAAACAAAACATATCTGGAAATGAACCGTAACTTCATAGTGATAAAGCTTCTAGTGCCTTATCACCCAGAAAAGTGATAGTAGATGGTCAGTAGTTACGCGTACATTATAATCCACGCGTAACTACTGCGTTGCTAAACCTAACGTGACTTGTAATGTACGTTCAACTACTTCGTTGCTAAACCTACCGTACCCTCACGGCACTATTTCTGGAAACCTATAGGTTTCCTAGCGCTGATCACCGCTCAACCTTAAGTTATCCTTTGCTTCCCCGTGATAGAGGTTTGAGCAACTATTAAGCAACCATTGAAAAACCTGAAACCATACAAAGGTTTACCCGTGTTTTACTTACAGGCTCACCGCGTGATATCACGGCACTATTTCTGGACACCCATGAGTTTCCTAGCGTTGATCGCCGCTCACTCTCACGGCACTAATTCTGGAACCCTATAGGGTTCCTAAAAACGACTACCTTGTAACCCTTGCCAGTATTCGGATGTAGAAATTTTGTAGTTTAGGGTGACAGTACCATATTGAATCAGTGGAAGAGGACAATTGATGTTGGAATCTAGCATTGTTGATTACGTTTACAAAATAGGAGAGTTGCCTCAGCCCCCTGTTATTCTGCTCTTTAGCCAAGCAGAGGAGGAACTTTTTCAAGGGTTTAGACACAGATATTACTCAATATCTCTTTGGCATCAGTGGAAAACACTTAAGCAGTCGTTACCCAGTGACTTACTGGAGCTTGATTTCGCAGATCTTCATCTACCTGCTTGCACAATGTCCTATGCCTGGTTAGAACTGATAACTGAGTTACACCCACGATCAGATCATGCGGTAATTCGCCGTTTTTTATCTCCAGCAGAGCTTTGGTACTGCCTTCATGTATTAGAAAGTGATTCTTTGCTAACTGAGCATGGTCTAGACGGTTCTGGAATCAAGCCAACAATTCTTAGTAAGCGGAGGGAAGTAAAAGAGTTAACAAAAATCTTTCAAGCTTTGATGGATGATCAGATGCCAGAAATATTAATCCCAAAAGGTGAAAAACCCTCTGCTCACAGTCGGTTAGCAGAAATAATCCTGACTGAAGCCTCAAGGTTGTCTAAAGAGCTTCCTAACGAGTTTGACAAGTATTACAGACTATATCTGCGTAGGGCAAGCAGAGCCTTGAATCAGGTTCGTAATAGCAAAAATATTCAATATTGCTGGATAGATGCCGTTACTGGAGAGTTGAACAAAACCAAGAAGCATAAAAAACTACCTAAAAGTTTGTAACGGAATCGTAATAAAAAACCAATATGATGTCCGATTTTTTATATCAATGCTTTTCAGATTAGTCTAGAAGCAGCTTCAAACCGAGGCACAGTAAAATAAAAACAAAAAAATGCCCGACACCCAAAGCATCAGGCACAGCAAAATAAAAACACTGTCATCATATTCGGTTTGAAGCTAAGTCTGTGCAAAAAAATTAGGGTGTCGGGCATGAAAAGGAGCAGAATTCATGCCAAACACCCACTTGCTATCAGCTAATAATAACGAATCGCTTCATAACTGTCAAGCGATTAAGACACCCCAATCTTGCCAAAACTGCGGTAGCACGTTAGCTAAACTCTGCAACGGTAAAGCACCACACACCGCTTCACTGTTATGTGCTGACTGCGGGAAGTGGATTAAATGGGTAGGTAAAGCAGAACTCGCCAAGCTAACTGGAGGTGCAAGATGATACAGGATAAGCATTTCCAGGAATTGCTAGGCAGTTCGATAGACACAGACATTATTTGCCTCAACTTTAAGTCGTTGTCTGGAACCGCGCCTTATGACTATTTACTATATTCAGACAAACTAGAACGCCTCAACGCTGGAAGATTATCAAGCAAGTGGCTCAAGACTTATCGTCATCTTGATAACGGCGGTTGGTACTCTAGCGGATTAGATCCGTTCAATAATTGGCAACCGATGGAATGGGGAGTTTTCAAGCCCGATACCCCTAGACGTAGCAGCGATGAAAAAATAATTAAGTATGAACACCCCCCAAAGACAGAGACACGGGCATTTTTCTATCAATTAACATTTTTACAAAGTTGGTACATCACTAAGGGATTACATGAAGAAGCTTACCAGGCATGGTTTCAAAGGTTTTGGGAAGCCGCCAACCTACTCATCGAACAAGGAAGCTATAGAAATAGCCAAGATATTGACGCAAGTGGATCGCCAAACACGGATGAATCAAGCGACACCAGGAGCATTAGAGAATTTTACGAAGCTTGTCAACGAAGGGAACATGGAGAAGTTAGCAGAATACTTCAAGCAGTATGGGATACATCCAGACATAACTCGTCTCAATCCGATTCCCCTCATAGCAGAGGAATTGAGAGATTTGTCTCGCTAACAGATCAAGGCTTCTGGCAATCTGTTGTTGATGACAAAACTTTTCCTATAACTTTTACTGAAGGGGCTAAGAAAGCAGCTTCATTAATCAGCAACGGGAAAGCAGCTATTGGACTACCAGGGATAAGAGGTGGCTATCGCACACCCATAGATGCCAACGGCAACAGACAACTTAAAGCACGTCACTTAATCCCAGAAGTAGACCTATTTACTGGGGGTGGACGTGAAATTTATCTTTGCTTCGATCAGGACACCAAGCAGAAAACTATCAAAGATGTCAGCAACGCGATCGCCACTTTTGGAGAACTGCTAGTTAAACAAGATACCCAAGTTAAAATTGTTACTTGGGATAGCAGTTTAGGCAAGGGTGTCGATGACCTGATCTTTGCTCATGGTCAAGCAGCTTTGGAGCAAGCTTATCTAAAAGCTCAACCATTGGAACAGTGGAAAGCTCAACAACTTTCAGCTTTAACCTACCCTGTAGCCTCAAGAGTCTATCAGCGTTACTTGGGTCAACTGTCCATCCCAGAGCAAGCGAAACTGGTATGCCTTAAAGCACCAAAGGGAACTGGTAAAACTGAAACTATCGCGGGTCTAGTGGCTGAAGCCATAGATAACGGGCAACCTGTTTTAGTGTTTACTCACCGCGTCCAGTTGGGTGAAGCGCTTTGTTCTCGCTTTGGACTTCCCTATGTAACTCAGTTAGCAGAGAGTGACACAGGTAAGTTATTTGGCTACGGTCTATGCGTTGACTCACTCCATCCCCAATCACAAGCCCGATTTAACGCTGATGGGTGGGAAGATGCCCTGATCATCATTGATGAAGCCGAGCAGGTCTTCTGGCATATGCTGTCAGCCAATACCGAAGTTAAAAAACATCGGGTGGCTGTCCTGCGTCAGTTTAAGGAAGTAATTACTAATGCTATTACCGGAGGTGGACGTGTTGTCTTGTCTGATGCTGACTTATCAGATATCAGCATTGACTATGTTCGCGGTCTAGCAGGGGTGGACGTAGAACCCTGGATCTGTGTCAATGATTGGAAACCTGAGACGGGTTGGGATGTCTACAACTACAATGACTCTACTCCAGCCGGAATGGTACTTGCTTTACAGAACCATATTGCTGCGGGTGGTAAGCCGCTCGTCTTATGTAGTGGACAGAAGATCAAGAGCAAGTACGGGACACAGCTTTTAGAGGAGCAAGTTGCAATCAGTTTCCCTGAGCGCAAATTTCTGCGTACCGACAGCGAAACTATTGCAGATCCTTCTCATGCTGCTTTTGGCTGTATTGCCCACGTTAATGAAGTTTTTAAAAACTACGATGGGATATTTGCGTCTCCATCCATTGAGACTGGCGTAAGCATCGACATCAAGCAGCATTTTGATTCTGTCTGGATTATCGCTCAAGGTAATCTGTCGGTTGATTCTGTTCTCCAACAATCGGCGCGGCTGCGTGAGGGAGTAGATAGGCACGTCTGGGCTGGTAAATTTGCAGGTGGTGGAAACCTCATTGGCAACGGTTCTACAACCCCTAGCGGCTTACTAGCATCTCAAGACCGACTGTATAAAGCCCATATCAACTTACTGCAAGGATGCGATATAGACCTTGAGAACATAGAAGACGGCTTTGATCTAGTTAGCTTAAAAACTTGGGCAAAGATGGGAGCTAGGATCAATGCTGGAAAAATTAAGTATCGGGAGTCAATACTTAACAAACTACAGGATGAGGGACATAACATAATCGATATCTCCTCAGACCCAGAAGCAAGCAAAGGGATGAGCAATCAGTTGTCAGAACTGCGTGATCTCTGCCATCAAGAAGAAGCCTCGCTGGAAGCATCAGTAGAGATGGTAACTCAATCCCGATATGAGGAGTTATCCAAGAAAAAAGCTAAAACCAAAGCTGAGAGACTACAAGAGCGCAAGTATTCACGGCATCTCAAATATGGGGTGGACGTGACAGCAGATTTGATATTGAAGGATGACGACGGCTGGCATCCTCAGATCCAACTACATTACTACTCCACGATTGGGCGTGACTATCTCAAAGCTAGGGATGCTAAACGGGCGGACGCTCAAATCTCCCAAGGTAACTTTGCCATCTGGAAACCAGATTTTAATCGCTCTCAGCTTGGGGCATCAGTAAGGGTCATAGAAGCATTGGGTATCCTTCAGCTTTTGGAACCAGGACGCGAATACCGGAAAACTGACGCTGACCTGATAGCTTTACTCGAAAGATGCAAACAGTTTAAGCAGAACATCAGAGAAGCACTAGGGATAACCATTAAGGATACATCCACTCCCATAGAACTCCTTCAAAGGTTCTTAGGCAAGCTAGGGCTAAATCTCACCTGTGACCGTAGGGAAGGTAGCGACGGCAACCGAACAAGGGTTTATATTTATGAGCCTCCCAAGGATGGACGTGAGGAGATCTATAGTGTCTGGTTAGATCGTGACACGTCCACCACCAGTAATAGAGAATTAATACCTCAACCAGTGGACATAAGATTTACGTCCACCACCAGTAATAGAGAGGAGATAGTACAACAAGCCCTGGACACTAACCCCCAAGATGAAGATGTGGCGAACTGTCTTGATTGGGTCATGGCGACTAAGACGGCTCAAGATGCCGCTCAGATATGGTCTGTGGTTGTTGCCTGTGGTCAAAGCGTTATAGACGGTGTCCAGCAGCTACTACCGTCCTGGAAACGGCAGCAGATGGAGCAGTGGGGGGCGATCGCGTGAGTAGTTGTTTTGTACTTGGTACAATCTTTCCCTGAAATACCAGGAAAGTCTCCAGTTGGCGACGGGTTAGACAGTTAACCCACTCTGCCTTCTAACCTCTTGACCCTATTTTCCAGTAGCGTCATCTTGTCTTCTAAGTCAAGCTTGCCTGACTCAGCAGATATGCTGTAGCCAATAAGTTGCTCAAGAATTCTTGCTTGCCTCTGTTGTTGTTCGTAAAGTTTTAACTGTCCCTCTTGAAGTTCCCGTTGGATACCTAACATTTGTTCAATGGTTCGTTGGATTTCCTCAAAGGTCATTTTCCCTTCTCCTGTAGTAAGTGGATCGCCCTATGCCTAAAGTTCTGCAAGCTTCAGCGATAGAGGTTTGAGAACTAAGCTGAGAGACTGCCTCGACTTTCTTAGCTGAGTGTTGCTGAATCCTTCCACCTTGTTTACCTCTTGCCTTAGCAGCGGCTAATCCTGCAAGTGTCCGCTCTTTGATTAAGTTGCGTTCAAATTCAGCGATCGCACCAAAAATAGAAAAGATTAACTTTCCGCCACTGGTAGCAGTATCAATACTTTCATGGAGAGAAACAAGCTGGATGTTACGAGCTTGGAAAGTTTCTACCAGTTCCAGTAAATGTTTTAAGCTTCTGCCAAGTCGGTCTAGTCGCCAAACTACTAAGGTATCCCCAGACCTGAGATAGTCCAGCGCTGATTCAAGCCCTGGTCGTGACTCTTTGGCTCCACTAATCTTGTCTTGGAAAACTCGATCGCAGTTAGCAGCGGTAAAAGCATCAAGCTGTAGATCTAAAGTTTGTTCGTGAGTTGATACCCTAGCGTAGCCGATGCGTCCCATAACTTGTTTATGTGTTCCACACCATCATCATAGATTGTGGGACGGCTAACAGGACAGGTAAAACCTTGATGCGCGGTTACTGGGAATTGGGAACTACTTTGTCCCACTACTGACCGTCTGCGGTACTGTAACCCT